>Ga0068664_1237515_pt1 | contig 14427 bp, 1 predicted proteins | sample YNPMS_MetaT_31_FD_73487 | JGI IMG/M metagenome (GOLD analysis project Ga0068664, IMG submission 73487) | Anoxygenic and chlorotrophic microbial mat microbial communities from Yellowstone National Park, USA - YNP MS_1200_B MetaT (Metagenome... ...
TAACCAGCCCAGAATTCGTGTACACTTACTTAGTAAATACGTATAACCTACCAGAAATACCATACGATAGCTCTGAAACACTAACAATAATTCGGGATAGCATAAAAATAGATACTATAATCCGTATAGACACCTTGAAAAAATCAGATACAATACAAATTAAAAACGATAGAATGCAAATTAGAATCATTAGACAGAATGATACAGTATATCTCAAAGGCGATTGCGTTACAGATACAATAATAAGAGAAAAAGTAGTGTATGTAACAAAATACACAGAGCCAAAGAATTCTTTTGACAAAAACAAGTTTTATGAAGAGTTTATTCAGATAGCTTTTATAGTATTTGTCGTAATATTCCTTATAATTGCTATACTGAGAGGCATTAGAAATTATATTAAAAACAACCTATGAGAAAAATACTTGAATCAGTAGTACTCCTCATATTACTGTCGCTTTTGTTTTTCTGCATAGAATCGCACGATGTGTTTCTTTTAGCACCTGTCTCACTTGTACCTACAAGGCAGATATTGTTGTTATGGAACCTTTTGAAAAATAGCAAATACGATGGTACTGGTGTAAACGCAAGTAACGAGTTTTCAGAGCAGTTTGATGCTAACATAGTAGAACTGGTTGGTAAAGTAAAAGCTCTAGTTAATGATTACATCAATAAAAAGAAAGTAGGAGCACTAAAACGTAGTCATTTTGTAAGCCTCAATAATCCAACCATAGCTCAACTTAGGTCGTTGTCTGATGGTAAGTACCTGTGTATTGACTTGAGTAGGTATATCAATTCTGGCAAACTTGTTACTGACCAATTAAATAACGCATTTTTGGTAATAAAAGGGAAGTATTCTAATAGGTTCAAGAGAAGTTATAGTTACCCGCGATTAGCCAATGATTCTAAAACTTATGAGTTTTCCATATGGCGCCAAAAGTTAGTAGTTGACACTTATGATGTTGGGCCTGGTAGAAATCTTGACGCTTTCTTGCACAGCTGCGACTTAACAAACCAATACGAGTACTACGCTTTTGATTACTCGTCCAGCGAACCTGACCACTACTTTAACACAAGTGAGCTTAATAATTACGGGATAAGTGCTAATAGTTACTGGTTTACAGATAACTTGTGCATAGATAGTTACATTGGTAATCAAAGGACTAAACATCTCAAATCAGAGGTAGCCAACCTTTCTTTTATCCCAGACCCTAATAAAAGAGCTTTTGCTTATCATAAACTGATTAAAGAAGCTACGTTAAGTAATATAACTTTTTACGACTATAATGTCAGAACTATTAAGATATTACGTGCAGATGAACACATAGAATTCGGAGTTGTCAATCAGGATAACTATCGCAGGGTTTTTATGGATTTGCTTTATAGTAGTATGCCGACCAAAGAAGAGACTATTACAGGAAATAACTATAAAAGATACATGTATCCGTATTTTTACGTTCCAACTGTATTTTACTATGAATCTTTTCAAATAGATCACCACAATAATGCTCGTAACTTTAGCTATAATAACTCTGGTTATCAGGATCCTTTGCTAAATCATAAGGTTTTTCACAATATGAAAACATATGGTTATTTCTATCCTAATATTCCAAATAATGATTTGATTACGGAGTACGATTTTTTTACTTACAATTTTGATAACAGTTCTTCTAAACATGCTGGTTTTGGTGGATCTTTTAGTTATGGTATGTCTTTGAAGTATATGGTGGAGTCTAAATATCGTTATGGGACTTATTACACGCCTTATTATACTTCTGAATATATTGTTTCGGGTTATGCTTCGGCGGCGATGATGCACTTTTATGGCTCTCAGGATGCACTCAATTTTGGATTAACAGATCGTAAAACGTATATGGAAAATAAACTCAATATAAGCGGTAAAGATTTTATCAGCCACAGGACTACAACAATCCCTACTGGTCTTATGCCGATGTATCAAGAGTTTTACCCTATTTACCTCATAGATTCATACTGCTTTTCTAGTAATAGTGGTAACTCTATACTATTAAAACCACCCACATTCAGTAGATATAGTTTGACCCCCAGACAGTATAACTTTCACTTTAGAATACCTTTTGGAATACAGGAAAACGAACGTAGAGATAATACGGTTTTGAAAGCTTACGCTCAGGCTAATAGCTATTATCACATTAATCCATCTACTGGTTTTTCTAGTATAACACCAACTTTCGCTTATTTTACGGCGCTTTCTGATTATCATACTATGCTCCCTCCGTTCAATAGACAAATGGCCTTTTTATCAATAAGAGCAATAAAAAATATGAATAATAGAATACAAACTATAAATTCAGCATCTAATTCATTTTGGCAGAAGCAATCTGTAAATAATACAACTCGTAATGCTATACTTACCAACTTTTGTAATTGGGTTAACTATCCGGATACTTACAGGCCTTTCATGAATGAAAATCAGATACGGGATAATTATCTGTTTGCTACTTCTCCTACTAATATTAGAGGATTACTGTGGAGTAATGTATATTTTAGAAAGCTTATAGAACCAGGTATTATCAATAGATTTTTTAATTTGAACGGGACTCTAAATAATCAAGACATAGACAAAAATTTGAGTCGTTATTTGTCTAGTATTCAGCCTTTTGGTATTACTAACACACTACTAGGGATATTACAAGGCAATGATTGTACTGGAATACCATCAAGATTATGGAGATTGAACATTTATAGCGGTTCGACGGATGGCAACTACTTAGAGGAGCCGCCTCAGGGATCTGTGTCGCGATACTTCCAAAGGCGTGCCATTGCGTTAGCACTAATGAGTTATGTTTTGGCTGTACCCGATTACCCACCATCATCGCCAACTGTACCTTGGTGTTGGCAGTCTTTTGATAGTATGCTCTCTTACGCCCCAGAAGTCTCAATAAGCCAAAATGGTTTAGGGTACGAGTATCGTTTTGCTTATTTCCATAACGATAAACTTCCTAACGGTAATTCACCAAATTTACCATTGTTTACTTACAACCATCTGATGCCTTTGTTTTTTGTTGTATTAACAGACAGCGGTGGTTATTGGCAACAAACGGGTAAACATGACGAAGTTGAATCTCAGACCGATTGTGACTACCCGGAACAAACGACAAAGTTGGAAGGTGATTTTAGATACATGAACACGAATCCCAGTAATCCTACTTATTTATACATAGTTCCACCAGATTACGGGTATAATCTCAAATTGCCAGGCCCTATTAGAAGTATAAGTACTCACAAGTTTACAAGCAAAGCCCTCCTTGATGTTTACACAGTAGCTCGTTACGAACTCTTTGCACCTTATCTGCCTCTGTACCCTTTTAGAGATGTTAATACAACATTGCCTAGATTTGACATGAAGCCTCATCTTAACGCATTTAATATTTACCAAGACATAAAGTCTCCTAATTACATTGATGTTGGCAATCCTTTATTAAGTGGATTTAGTCCGAGGCGGCCACCATTACAGCCATTAAAAGGAGATGAAGAGTTACAACTAGTGGACATAAACTTCTTAATAAAATATGGTTATTACAATAGTCTTTTAGGATATTTCTTTACAGATATAGGTGGTAGTTTCATAGCTATAGAACGTCTTCGCGACTCAAGTGATGAGCCATTGGGCTATACGATTAGGTATCTAATGCTTGACAGGCAACGCAGAACAGATCAATATAGAACATTAGTTGCTCCCAATTTCGGGAACAATCTCAGTAATATACTTTTAGGAAGTGATTTTAACCCATTCTTTACTGATTCAGGTTCTGTCTTTTTGACATCTGAATATAGGGAAAAGGACTTTGTAATAACAATGAATGGTTTAACCGGTCTTATGTTTACAGTTGACTCAGGTGCGCAGAAAAGATGGAATACTTTTGAAGATTTTAGAGCTTATTACATTAGTGGTTCTAAACTGCAGCCACCTACGGTTTTATATAATTCTAATTATTCAGAAATCCTCTACAAACGTTTTTTAGCATACAGTGTTTTCCGCACAATAGCTTTGGCTAATAGGATACTTTTCCCTAATGTAAGGGTTAGACCTTTGCTAGCAATGATGGTAAATCAGTATAAAGAGGGTAATAATGGATTATTAGGAATTTACCCCATATGCTCCGCATATATAAGTTGGACAATAAGTTACTTAAAAATATACGATGACATAGTCACTAAAAGTAGTTACTATCAGACTGATTTGTTAACACCTATGTATATAACCTACAACCCGCTGGGTGCATATGTTATGGTGCATGAGGGAAATAGGGATTACATTCGTAGACTCATGAACGATAATGTTTTGCCTAGTACTAATAATCAAAATCCTGTACCTTTTAATGCTAGTTTTAGTGGTGAATCCGCGACAACTTTTTATAATGCTATATATAATAATTACGAACTTATAGGTCCATGGAACTTTCATAACCTATTGTTCCCGACTTTTTCTACGGGCGAGGTGCGACAGCCGCAAGCATGGGCATTCTCGCATCCTAGAATGTGGCCTAGACCAATCATGGCTTATTACTATCCTAGCCGTGTAACTCCTAATCCAGCCTACTACTTGTCAGGCATAATACGGTACGAAGAAAAAACTTACTCAGGAAGAAGACCATATCATGTTTTAGATTATAGAAATACAAAAGATTTTGTTGTAGTTATCAGGCTTTACAAAGTAAATGACGAAATCGTTGCTGAGAGTCTGAATAATGATTTTGTGGCTGTTTATCATGACAATAAAGTCTATTTGCGCACAAAAACACAGTTTATAGAACCTATAGTACCTAGAACACTAAAAGGGGCGGGTAGGACAAGACATAGTTTGATTGACTTAGTAAGTCCTCAATTTAATATACCTCCCGCTTCACGACGTAGTAACTTAGAAAAATTTGAAGACATAGTGGGTGGTAAGGTTTTAGCCGATTTAGTTAGCAATAACTCGGCTATCGGCCAAAACTATATTTCCAAAGACTACATGCACCCTATTGAAGATGGTGTTAGCGCTGGTAGTGCCTACTATATTGTTAACGAAGCTAGTATTATCGATTGCTTTGGAGATGTTTGTCGTGTAAAAAATAACGAGTTGGATTTCTGTGATAGAACAACTTATCCATATGATAGAGACGAACAGGACATTGAGATTATAGTATCAGATGATGACGATTACGAGACTACAGCCTTTGGATGGAGCGAGGCGCTTTACGTGAAGTTTAAGACAGACGACGTTTTCACTAAACTTGTTGGCAAGAGCTTTGAAGTAAATAAATATAAAGGCAAGATAAACATTGTTCCAGAACATCCGATATCCTATGGTATAATAGACAATACAAATATATTAAAAAGGCAAAGGAACTACATAACAATGATGTCAAATATTAACTATCTTTATGACGATAGAATCGACAGTGATAGCACTATGCCAGACATTAAAAAAGCTGAACATATAAGTATAATATCAAATAGATTTAATGATCTATCTGGCAGTAATTTGGTTTATAATTTGCCGCGAATAACTTATCGTAACGAATTCTCTACACAGCTTCAAAGACTTATCTTTGAAATAGACCTGCCAGCCCAGACACTTCAGTACAGTCAATTTAGTGATGCATTACGATACGGTAGAAGTGATGCTAACACAAGCCGTGTCAGCACAACAGATGGCCTTAGTATATATAACGCCAAAGATTTGGGCAATGTGATGCTCCATGAGACTGAAAGATTTGACGAGCCTATGATAGTATATGATAATCCTTACAATCCTAAAAATGTTCTATTCATGTTTATCGATAACTTAACTAATGAAGGAGCCGATGCAGATGTTCTAAATGATAATTCGATACGCGTTGTAAATGTTGATGAAAATGGTAATATAGCAGGTAGCAGTAATGTTATCAATGTCGGCCCTAATCCTTTTTCTGGGTTTTGGCATATGGAGTATGTTGGTTTCATTACAGACTATGCGTGGAACAAGTGGTCAGCAGGATTAGACGCCGAACCCAGACAGGGACTACTACAAAGCATAAATACGACATATCAATGCTTTGATAACGTGTTTTTTTACAGGGTTGAGTTAAAAAATTCTGATAGATACGGCAAATATCCAATAACTAACAAGTCATCTGTAATTTTTGCGCAAGATGGTATTACACTAGACGATTATATAAGACTACATAGATTCAACATATCCACTTTATCTCTAAATGCTTTTGCACCATTCTTGGACTTTGCTATATATAATAACTACTTCGGTGGTGCTCCTAAGACTGTATATTATTCGGATGATTATACACCAAATAATTTATATCTACCATCATTATACTACGATAATAATTGGCCCAATAATGTAGCTACTAACGAAATACGCAACTCACTATATAGATTTAGAGTTGAAGATATAAATGTACAAAGTGAAAGTCAAAAGTTTTTACTTCCTGGTAAAGACATAGCCGTTCGTTTATTCAGTTTTAGATTACCTGTAGTTACTAAAATGGTTTTTGTAAAGGATGAACTACCGAGATACCGGATTTATCCTACATCTACATTACATCCTAATGATGCTGCTAATGTATACGATAAGGGATTTTATAGCATATATTATAATTATAGCTTAGGCAACGTGCCTAAATGGAGCAGGACTTCAGACATTTCAAGTTTAGGAAGGTTTTACGGGAGTAATGAACAATACTTCTATTACAATGTAATAACACCCTCAGCTAATATACAAAATACCTTAATATCTCAGTTCGGTACTAACACCACAGAATATGATAAAGTAGAATATAATTATGACCCGCTTGTTACTGATGTAGGCATGCGTTGGTCCAGTGATGCAAATAGGAGAAAACGGTTAATCTATGTTGTGCCCCCAAAACCTTTTGATGATGATTACGACGTCTTTTATCGCATAGGAAATCTTTTTGCTTGGCCTTACGATTTAATAGGCGCTAATGTACAGGCCGAATGTTATTATAAGAATCCTAAGAATCCCATGTTTTTTGACTATAATCTTAAGGCTTGGTATTGGCCATACATCGGCCGTTATGCTGAGAATCTAATGCATTTGAATGCTCAAAGGGCAGCCTTCTCGCCATTTACGGGCTATGGCTACTGGATGCGATACTCTGACAAACAGCATATTATATCGCCCAATATGGTATTTTGGTTCAAACCAGATGGGATTATACCTATAGGTGAATTTAACCCTACCCCGAATCAAATTAAATTCAGCGTTAACTCCGAGTATGGTTATAGTTACGGTCGTGTTGTAAATCCATATAAAGATTTTATTGCTTACGAAAGACCTTATGGGGAGCAAATTGCTAATGGTCATATTGATAATTCATTGATACTTAATAAATATACAAGAAAATTCCCTAACAGCACTAACAACACACGATTATCAGTTGTTAATGATGTATATAGTGATAATGTGTTTAATAAGATGACACTAAAGACTTCAGCATCGATTGAGATACCACAAGGTTTTATTTATAATATGCTCATCAGTAATTATCATCCACCTGTACCTCTGTTTGCTATTCATGGTGTTCGTAATAGTTATAAAATCCCTAGTAGGAGCTTAACATTGCAAGATATTCGGCTACAAATTACGAGATATGGACTTTGGACATCGAGCGAGCGATTATACACTAGTAACTATGTCTGTTTTGATGCACCACCTTACGGCACACCATTAGGTGGATCTTTTTACTTACAACAGTACATGTTGTCTAATATACCGTTATACTATTACTATAATGATGAAGATAACACAAGTGACAGATTGTTCAGGAAGGTACATTTTAACCAAGAATTATCGCTCAAACATTTTATACCACCTGAGTTGTATTATCTTGTATCATACCCCATATTTTTGACCAATGAGCAAGTTTCAAATTCTAACATAGATAACCCTAGCATAGAGCATCAGTACGAACCTTTCTATATGTCTATAGCTAAGTTGAACTTGGTATATGTGGGAACTCAGAAGTTTTATCCACTTGTACCCTATGGGATACCTTATGTAAAACTATTTTATCCTTTTAGTGAGTTAATGGTAGAATATAATGAAAAATCCATAACAGAAAAGTTTTCTCCAGATATTATAAGATATTCTAAGACGTTGTATAGATATCCGCTTGAGAATTTGGGTTACAAAAACAGGGGTATGCCAATGTATACTATTTACATTGATGGGCAATATGATTTTAACCATACTCCATCAAATGTAAGTGGTAACATGGCTATGAGTCAATCCGCTGTGTTGTCTTACCTGCAAAAAGACGATGTCAATTACAACAATCCAGACTATATTCCTCGGAACGGTGATAATTCCGACCCTAATAACGATTTATACAAGATTTATGCTTATTATGATGCTACAATTGTTAGGGAGGATGCTCAGTTCATGACTTTTTTAGAGAACAATCGTTCTGCCTTGGCTATGGCAGGAGCAATGAACTTTTTAGCTGGGACTAGCCCAAATCTTAAGACCTCCGAACTGGTACTACAAAAACTCTACGACTATTATAGAACCGACACAATGGCATACGATATGATGATGTTTTATTTCCATGCACACAACGAGGAACATACGAGTTACCGCTTAGACAGAATAGGCGTAATGGGTCATCCCAAAGATCAAAATACAAAAGTTACAAATAACTTCCTGAATATACTTAAATACTCACCTAATACACTTAGTAATATAGAATACTTAATTAATTCGAACAATATAAACATAGTTCAATACTATAACATAAGTGGTTCTTATGCTAGTACTAAAATGATTTTAGAACGTGATATATTTAAGAGGCGATTAAATTCAGAATTTGGTATTTTGTCTGAGGTCTCACTTAGTCAGATAGCTAATAACATTCGTAGGTATTTCGCCCTGACTAATAGACTTATTTACGAAGATTTACTATTACAGTCTTACCACTATCGTTCTTATGTCCCATTGCCTAATGAAGGTATTTATATACCTAAGAATAACGTAGAGTTTAACCTTATGGTTAATCAAAGTGTTTCGGCGAAAGCATTGTTCTTTGTTGGTAATCCATACTATATTAGGTCAGAGTTGGCGAATAAGGCCAATATTTACTTTGTATATAATGACTATAAGGTTCTGTCGCAGTTTTATAAACGAGCTAAACGTTATAAGTATCGTATTAGGATGCCGATGGTAGATGGGCTTAGGGTAAGTGTAGGCGTGATGCCCTTAGGCTATAATGCTACGCATGCATATAGTGTAGGTCCTGCGGGCGCAGTTGGAGCAAGAAACTACTCTCAATATACTGATCGTCAATTCGGCGAATACTATCTGCCCGCTAGAGAAACTACTAACTTCGCCTCTGCAGGTAGTATGCCAACAAACAGAAGCCGTGAAATACAAGTAAATGTAACAAATGTAATTCGTAACACGACTAGTCAGTTAGCATCTACTAATTACGCCCAATCACCTAAATCACTGTTTCATACTATAACTAATATAAAGCGAGAAGAAAGAGTTATATTCTGGGCTAGAAATCCGTACTTAATAGATGTTTTAACTATATACCCTAACCCTGTTGTTATAGACCCAGTATCTATATACCAGAAAGAAGCACTAAGCGCAACCTCACTATACCTAAACGATTATCTTACTTATCTACCATACGGTGCTTTATATCAAGCTATAGACCCTCTCCCAGATATTCCATACACTGGAAACTCTCAATTTGTTCCATCCACTCCGCGTCATATTACGTGGTGTAACTCTGCTAACCTTAGTGATAACTCGGGGTATGGGCGAATCGGCAGTCTGTACCCCGGTTTAAACCCGCCTTTGGGAGACATGAATATTTTCCGCAATGCTGCTATAGCAGGTGACAAGGTAGGTAGTCTAATCATTACAGCTAACCAGATGCCTTTTATTATTAATCAAGATGGTTGTAATGGGCGGATTGGTAACGTTCAGCTTCAATTGGAAAAAACACTGCCTCTTACTTTTTCGTTTGCTGATGGGGCTATCGTAGAAGCCTGTGGATTAGGTTATGATAAGTGGTCATATCACGTATGGAACGTGACTCCGTGGTCTAACTCTAATAATTCTACTTACGGGGCACAGCATCTGCCAATTCCACGTCGCTGGCTAAATCATATGGTTATGTATACAAATACACTACCAATAGTCAATCTATCACTTGAATACCAGTGTACAGAATCTAATAATGCAGTAGAAGATCGGGTACAGCAGCTCTGTAATGCTGAGAATTTCTTTTTAAGTATGTATGGTAATCCTACTCATACTATGTTATATTTATCACATGTTTTAGGTTCGTCAGCTTATAATAATAAAGTTGTTCATGAATTAAGATTTGATGTAGATTTGATAAATAACTTGACTGATACTATTACATATGCGAATTATTGGCCTCATATGCAGCACACTGCTGTCAATATGAGGGAGGAAAATATAAACTTTAAAAAATTCTTAATCTCACCACATCATTACTATACTATCAAAGCGCTATTAGGACATAAATATTACGACTTATATAGATTAAATTCTGAAACATTAGTTAATTACAATAAATATGACAATTTAGTTGCTTCATACGGAGACTCAGGCATATTTACACCTGCAGAAGTATTTGATGAACAGATTACTGATAGATCTGACCCTTATTATGCTTTATTATTTAGTGATATTACGCAGTTGCAAAGTTTGTACTGGACTAAAAGAGACTTGATATTTACAACTACATACAACATAATTGATCACGCTTTTGCTAATAACGTATCCATGCTTCCATTTTATGGTATTTTAGTGGTTAACGGTAATTATAGTGGTTCTGTGTCTCCCTACGAGTGGCTTGGAGGCTTATACTTCTTGCTTAACAGTTCTAATTATATCACTGAGCATAGCGTTCCAATTACAGAAGTAGATAATGCGAGAGTACAACCTAGAATACTCATAGCAGGAGCGACTTATGTACCGGTATTTTACACTTTCAATACCAGTCTATCTACACGGCGGCTATCTTTATATAGAACTGCTGTATTTGCTAGCGATATAGAACCACAACCTGTATTCCAGTATAAAGGTGAAAGTACAGTTTTTCGTGAAACTCGCACAGCAAGCATACCACAAACAGATACAGATATAGCTAATTTGATGTTTAGTAATAGTGTTTATAATATAGAATTTAATAACATTATAATTAGCAATAGAATGCAAACTCCATTTAATGATATGTATACAAGAAGCTTTTCATTTGATTTATTCTACAATACAACACCTAATGCTAGTTTTAGATTTAAGTACAATACTCCTAATAATGAGTTATTTTATTTAGAGTTCAATGGTTTTGGCAGATTTGAATGCAATGCACATTATGCGAATTTACTAATTCGCAATCCTTTGCCACTGTCTTATGTGAATAATGCCTCGAATAATTGGCCAATAAATAAATTTTTGCTTGAAAGTAATATGTATAATCTTATAGCCCATAGAGTTTTTTCCGATGACATTAACATGCTATATCGATTCCCTAAGACGATGGCAATTAAATTCTTTGATTTAGATAGCTTACAAAGTATAGTTGTGCCGCCGCTATTTACCATAGAGCATTCTATGTGGGATAAACCAGCAAACTATTACTGGATGATAGCTGTAGACTCTTTTAGCCAGGTGACTTATATAGATATAGCTAATCAGCAGGATCAGTCCGAACAATTAAGTGAGTTTGATGCGCAGGGGAACATTCATACACACCATACTATAAAGGGTTTAATTATAAATAGTTTAGCATCGCGAGCTTTCAACATGACTTATAATACAAGAAATTACAACATATGGAACTTTACACATCGTATAGATTATATATGGTATTCATGGGTTTTTGGACATCCTAGTACAGCTCGCACGCACGCGTCCCTGTTTAAGACGCCGTATCATTATCCGACTGCAAATAGTAGTATATATATTAAGCAGCCTGTCTTAAGGTCTAACACTATATCACATTATATGTATGATCCTTTATATTTAGATACTGGTAGAGTTTTCATTAGACCAGGAATTTATCCATATAGTCAATTAGATTCTAGTGATCCTATATCTGTTGAGTCTAACTCTAGCATGCTATTTTTTGTTACAGCAGATGCAATTTATAAAAGCAATCCAAGTAATTACACTGAAAATAATATATATGATGGACTTTATAATTTTGAAGCATCGGATAATGATTCTTCATTTTATTACATGGACAGTATTTCTCATGGTAATGCAGTTTCTTATCGTGCTGGGTCGAATATATTTATGCGTCCATACGGTGGGTATGATCAGGCAATTATAAAGCAGGGGACTGGCGCTTCTGTTGCCAACTTTTACCATCTTGTAGAGGCGGAGCCATCAATGACTCGCCTGTGGAGTATCCAATGCGGTCTGAATACAGCACCTCTTACAAGAACTGGCGACGAACTGACCCACGAGTACGGAGTCCCCGTGAGTAATAACCACATGATTACATCTCACGGTCTACACTACGAGGCTACAATAGTAGATTACTTCTTAGGCAACATGTTTCTGTATAAAGAAAACGATAGTAGCTTATATGAGGGGCATCCGCTACCACATCCTAACTTCATAATATTCGGTAAGTCTGATAATATTTACAAGTTCCTTGGTAACCCTGTCCCAGAAGTCACATACAGTGCTCCACCGATGTCTTACACTATAGAAATAGGCCTTAGACTCTATACAGCTTTGAATAGTAGTGATGGCACAATAAACAGGAATCAATACCAAGATATTACTATTAGGCCATACCAGAAGCATCTGTCGTTTTCGACTGATACATCTGTACAACTGCCTCATATATATAGTTATGAACGTTTGCTTCAGAACAGCTGTTTTGCACAACATGCATTCCCAGCTATGGTGAGAAACAAACACGATATAGATTATCACCATCAAGTAGAATACGTATTTAGTAACGGAGGTATCTTCTCTAACATCGCGTCCAGCTACATGAAAGCCGTAGCACGCAATCCAATTGATTTTGAATCCGCAGACATATAATATAAATGGATTTTCATAAAATAAAATCTTCCGTATCCATAGTTGATGTTGTTCGATCATATGGGATTACTTTGAAGAAGGTAGGCAAGCAATATAGCAGTTTATCCCCTTTCAAACGCGAAACTAAACCTTCGTTTTTTGTATTGCCCGAAAAGAATATCTTTAAGTGCTTTTCAAGTGGTCATGGAGGGGATGTAATCAAATTTGTCGCTCTAATGGAAAACATCTCATATGCAGAAGCAGCTAGAATTCTAAGCGAAAGATATAACATACCACTAGATGATACCAAAAAATATAAGTACGACCGTACGCAATTTAAAAAACAAGTCGCAAAATATCTGTCTGGTAAGTTAGTTAATGCTACAAATACGGAAGAATATTTATACCTAAAGAAAAGATTCTCATTTATAGAAACTGAGTCTCTGAACAACATTATTAAAAATTTCATGATCGGTTTATGGAATAAACATGTTCATCAAGAGCTTGTTACGCTTTATGGTGAAAAACGGATAAAGTATCTAAGTTTCCCAAAAACAGACAGCAATAGTTTCATTGTACTGCCAATAATAGAGAATCATAATGTCATAACATTTATGTTTAGAACTGTACATGAAGATGCCGAGTACAAGTATATCTATTCCGCTGAGCCTGATAAGTCTCTCATAGATGTTATCTATAACTATAATATTCATGACCGAAATACAGAGATTTATGTAACCGAAGGTATCTTTGATGCTATTGCACTTTACTCTATAGGTATTAAAAACGTAGTCTCTCTATTAGGCCTGAATATAAGTTCTAAAAAGTTGTCCAAACTAAACAAGTACACTGTGATTAATCTGGTATTAGACACTGATCGTTCTGGATATAAAGCCTCGCTAAAAGCAGCACAATACTTCATGCTTCAAAACAAAATCGTATATATACTACTAAATACACCTTATAAAGATGTAGATGAGGCTATAAAAGCTGGTGTTTACAATAAAGATAATATAAAACATAAAAAACAGCTAATAACTACACACATATATACCAGAAAGTATAAATCTATTGATTCAGAAGCACAATATAAGCAGTGGATTAAGAAAGTAATTAGTGGTATAAAAGATAGTGATATAAGGTACTTATATAACAAAAGTATTTACGAAGCCATTAAGCAAAAACCTCTGGATAATAAAGAAAGTTTGGGTATAAACAAACTACTAGAAGCACTAACCACTCCGTCACTTAAGCTAGCGTTAGCCTATATAGTAGATGTGATAGATGAAAGAGAGAGGCACAATATGTTACAAAACATGAGGACAGATAAAAAAGAGGATGTAATAGATGATAGGCTTGTTAAACTG
>Ga0068664_1056348_pt1 | contig 13584 bp, 9 predicted proteins | sample YNPMS_MetaT_31_FD_73487 | JGI IMG/M metagenome (GOLD analysis project Ga0068664, IMG submission 73487) | Anoxygenic and chlorotrophic microbial mat microbial communities from Yellowstone National Park, USA - YNP MS_1200_B MetaT (Metagenome... ...
GGCGTCAACACCGGTTCGCTCCGCCCCGGATCATTGCGGTCATCAAAAAACCGCTCCAGGTTCATCGAGGCAATTGTCAAGTCGGTCGGCGGACGTACCGCCAGCGGAATCGCTTCACCCACACCCGGCGCACCACTGTTGGAAAACACCGGTGGATTGGCCGCCTCCGGCAAAATCGTGAACGTGCGAAAACGATAATCCATCGCCCCGACCAGGTTCGTCACGATAGCCGGGTAGGGTGTGGTCGGGTCAAAGTCCCCCGATGGGACGTTGAGTGCCGTTGTACCGGGCTGGGCTGTGCTTTCAACCCGCAGCACCTCCGGGTTGGCATCCCAGCGCGGCACGTTGGCCGGCGGTGGCAACGTCCCTGTCACCCCACCGTTGGGCACAGTGTCCGGGTAGCGAATCCCCGGCTCACGAAATGGACGGTCGGCGCAAAAGCCGCTGCCGCATACCTGTGCCACGACGCCATAAAACGTGCCGTTCGTTGTCGCCGTCGCCGTCGGCTCATTGACACTGCCTCCGGTCGGCGACACTACCGCCAGATGCTGTACCGCCACCCGCATCCCCTCAAACCGCTCGTAGCGCAACGGCAGGGTCGGCTCCAGTGGCGACGGCGTGCTGGCAATGGCCGGAGTGATGACCGTCGGTGCCGGCAAGGGAACACTGCACGCCAGCCGGGCAATCGTCAGTGACCCCGAAAGCTGCGTCACCGACGGCTGCTGCGGGTCAGCCGCGGGGACAAACTCATTGACCGTACCCCGTACCCGCACCAGGTTCCCAATCTGCACCGGCGGCGTGCTGCCCGTGAACACAAACAGCCCTTCGGACGTGTTCGGATTGCCGTCATCGAGCGTGGAGCCATCCGGGGTCTGGATGAAGAACCCGTTGCTGCGCAGCCCATAGACGACACCTTCCGTCGTCTGCACGGTGCTGACGAGCGGCGAGGTGTTGCCTGTCCCCTGAATCTGGTTGATGGGCGTGACCGGCGTTGCCGCCACGACGTTGACCGTGATGGTGCAATCGGCGGTCTGGGGCGGGGTGTCGTTGTTTGACCAGCGGACGACGACGCTGTAGCTGCCAACCGGCACGGTGTTGGCAATCTGCAGGGTTGCCGTGGCGGTGCCGCCAGGGCCGGTTGCCGGAACAAAGTCCACGATGGAGAAGCCGGTTGTGGGCGGCGTCACGCTGAAGACCGTAGCGTTGTTGACGATGCTGCTGGTGGAAGTGGCGCTCAGCCCGCAGGCAACGGCGGTCGTTCCCTGAAAGGCCGCTATGGTCCCCGGACATGACGGTACAATCGGCCCGGTCGGCGGTGGGCTGCTGGTCAGGGTGAAGTTGTCAATGCCGAAGCTGTCGCGGGCGCCAGAGCCGCTTGAACCCGTCAGCGCCACAATGCGGAAAAAGACGCTAGGCTGGTTGCTGACCTCGGCCGACTGCGTTGGCGACAGCGTCACGGAGATGTTCGTGTTGCCCCACGTGCCGGGGTCGGTGTAGGTGGCCAGCGTCACGAAGGACGTTGGGTTTGCGCCGACGCCGTATTGTAGCGTCCAGGTCGTACTGCGCGGCTGGACGCTCAGCATCTGGGCATCAAAGCTGACAGCAGTGATGGTTTCCCCGGTCGTATTCCGTTGGTAGGTAAAGGCCGCACCGGGGTCGCCGAAAGCCCCAGTCTGCCGGATGCCCAGTGCCCGGTCCGGGGCGCTGTTTTGGGTTGTGTCGGGCGTTGAGGCGTTGAAACCGGCATTGTTGGCCGAGGCAAAGTTTTTGAAGGCCCCGCTGGCGTCTGCCCAAGGTGTGGCAGTGGTCGAAAATGAAGCTGGCGTGCCAAGCGAGGTGGCTGTTGCGCCGGTACGCACCGTCCAGCCCGACGGCAGACCGCTGCCTATACTGTTGAAGTTTTCAGCATAGATTGTTGTCGTTGCCGTTGCTAAAACGGCCGGCGCTCCTGTTGCGACGGCCGTGTTGGCACTCATCGGTCGTTGCCAAGGCACATACCAGGCAAGTAACCCAAGGATCACACTACTAACTAACGCTGACGTTACATAGCGCCAGCATACTTGATTTGGCATAAGGTACATACTAACTCCCAGGTCTATGCTGCACGGCATCCGAGCAACAGACGGCCGGGCAGTGAAAGGTGATGGAGACTGTGTCAACTGTTCGCAACACTATGCCTGCTGTGTAAACGATGCGTTACTAGTAACGCTGTTTTTCTGCTGTGGTTAGCAGGCGTCTTTTCTGGTTACAAAGGCTTTGGTGCGACCGACTGTATGCAGCGGATTGTTGAACTGGACGGCATTCGCGGCTTTTCCGCATTGGCCATCCTTCTGTTTCACTATGCCTATCTCATCACCCGCCAGTCACCACCCGCCTACGCAGTCAGATGGTTTGCTGACTACCTTATCTAGACAGTCGGGGCGATGGACGTGTTCTTCATTTTGTCCGGTTTTTTGATTGGAGGCATCCTATACGATGCGCGCGCATCCTCCAACTTGTTCAAAACTTTCTACTTGCGGCGTATTCTGCGCATCTTTCCGCTGTACTATGCCGTCGTAGGCGCTTTCCTCATCGCGCGGCTGGCCGTCTGGGCGGCGGTCACAACCGGCATTAGTGAAGGCGAGGCCATGCAGTGGCTCATCCAGCGTCCGGTCGGACAGTTGAATGCCACCGACGGGCGCTGGCTGGCCAGCTACCTGCTCTATCTGCAGAACCTGGCCATGGCATACGCCGGTGAGTATGGCGCGTACTGGCTGTCGCCTACGTGGTCGCTGGCTGTCGAAGAACAGTTTTACCTGGGGCTGCCGCTGCTTATCCGGTACGTTCCGCCGCAGCATCTGCGTCTGGTCGTCGGCGGGTTCATTGTGGCCGCGCCGCTGTTGCGTTTTGGGCTGGCCCTGACGCCCTACAACAACCCCACGGCGCAGTATGTGCTGACGCCGCTGCGCTTCGATGCGTTGGGATTCGGGGTGCTGACGGCGCTGCTTTACCGCGATCCGGCCGCCTGGTCCTGGCTGGAGCAGCAGCGGCGCTGGTGGTGGGCGTTGATTGCCCTTACGAGCGGCTGGCTGTGGCTGCTCTACAGCCGGCGGCTGAGTTTTTATGCGCCGGCGCAGATTGCGACCTTTTACTTTGCCCAGGCGGTGGCTTACACCATGCTGTTCTGGCTGGTGCTGACGCACCGCGCGGGTCGGCTGGCCGGCTTTTTCCGCTGGTGGGGGTTTGTCCGGGTGGGCGAGTTTTCCTATGGATTGTACCTGCTACACGTGCCGGTGCTGGGGCTGACCCACGCGGTGGTCTTTGGCACCGCGCCCCACCTCGAAACCCTTCCCCGGATTGCCGTGACCATCGGTGCGGCCGGCCTCGTTCTGGCGCTGGCCAAACTGTCCTGGGAGTGCTTTGAAAAGCCCTTCATTCGGCGTGGGCAGCAGTTTCGCTATGATTCGCCGGCATAAGACCATAAACCCGGCTTGTGCTCATTCAGGCGGTGCGCGGGCCAAACCCAACGCACACCGAGGCGTCTGGCCAGGTACTTGGTATGTGCTACCGTTCAGGTAGCCGGGTTCTAAAACCTACTGCCGGTAAGACCCGATTCTGCACCTGTGGGGATTCCACCATGATGTGTAACCCAATGTTGGTTGCCTTGGCGTCGCTACTACTAGGGCCAGCAAGCTTCGTGGCTCAGGAAACCGGGCCGGCCCGCCAGAAAGCAGCCCATAGCAGCGGAACGCCACACACCTCCACAACTCAAGCCAAGCCGCCGGCTGCTCGGCCAGCCGGACAGACACCGGTAGAGACCGAAGCTGCGCCCAGACCCAAACCCATGCATGAAACCCTGCGCGGCTACCTGCGCCAGATCAAGGGCGTCCGGCTGGAGCGCGCCGACAAGGACCCCAACACGATCGTTACTCACTACACCTCAACTTCCGGTGAAACATTCGACATCGTTGTGGTTTACTCGCCGCGCAAAAAAATGGTTGGGCTGTATTCCTATGCCTTTGGCAACGTCGCTGAGGCAAAGGATGCCAACGATCTGCGGGCCCTGCTGCTTAGTGCCAACGAAGCACTAGCTTTTGGAAGTTTCTTTGTTGACCGTGAGCAGGACATTGGGTTGAAGTGGTCACTGCGGACTGAGACCCCCATTACATTTGAAGCATTCCAGACGGTATACCTTAGCCTGGCAGCAGCAGCTAAAGAATATCGGCCACAGATCGCTGACTGCATGAAGGGCAAGGCAAAAACCCCAGAGGAAGCCGATACGCCTCCTTCCCCACCTCGCGATGACGAAGAAGACAGAACAAACAGCCCGGCGTCTCCAAAAGTGACACGCGAGCGCCGCGTACGGAATCCGCAAAAGTAATCCTTGCCGACCGTGATAACGCTTGCCTTGGCCAAGGGCCGCCTACAGGAGATGACCTTTGCCCGGCTAGCGCAGGCCGGGATTGTACTTCCACCGGAGCAACTCGACAGCCGGCGGCTCGTTCTTACGGACGTGCACAGTCAGTACCGCTTCCTGCTGGTCAAGCCGGCTGATGTGCCAATCTATGTCGAATATGGGATTGCTCAAGCGGGCGTCTGTGGGCGGGATGTCCTGCTCGAGCAGGAACCTGATGTGTATGAACCACTTGACCTAGGCTTTGGTCTTTGTCGGCTCGTGGTTGCTGGCTTCCCAGATACCCCTTGGCAAGTAGCCAACCCACTGTCGAAACTGCGCGTGGCTACCAAGTATCCACAGGTTACGCAACGCCACTTTCAGGCGCGTGCCACGCCAGTGGAAATCATCCCGCTGAGTGGTTCGGTTGAACTGGCTCCCGTGCTGGGGCTGGCCGACTGCATTGTGGATATTGTCGAAACCGGTCGCACCCTGGCCGAAAACGGGTTGGCCATTCTCGAGGAAATCGCGCCGGTGAGTGCGCGCTGCATCGTCAACCGGGCTGCCTTTCACCTCAAACGCCTTCAGGTGACACGCTTGCTCGAACAGCTTGCCCCGGTGGCTTGATCCAGGCAGCGTGGCGCCTGGCGTAATCACGCTGCTCTGTCAACCACCCTTCCCTAGTTGTTGGTCTGGTTGTCGGTGTCAGTTGATATCACACAGTCCGTCACAGACCTGTGTGCCACCCGGCCCACAACTGGGGTACGGACTGCAGGGACCTGTGTCGCATTTGGACATCCCGCCGCAGTTGCCAGCGCGCCCGACATAGGTTCGGCAGTTGCAACCTGCCGCCCATCGCAGGCGCGGGTCGGTGCGAAGTGAGAACACTCCCCGCCCCTGCCCACCAACCAGCGGCTCCTCACCATAAAAGATTGAAGGCAAACTGGCTGGGTTCAAAGTACGGACGATACCCCTCAACCGTGTCGGCGAACTCGCCAGTGTCAGCCGACGGCTGGTACAACGCTGGCGACGTCATTTCGATAGCCTTGTTGATGCAGTCCCGTTGTTGGGGATTGAGCGGCAGCGAGTCCAGGCAGTACCGGTAATGACCCCTCCAAATCGCGGCCTTCGCTTCGGGCGTCAGCCTGACATAAACTTCCCGACGCAACTCCAGTGGTATCGCCTGGTAGCCTTCATACGTCTTCTCCGGCGCCATCCTGGTGAGGCTTTCGGCCAGCCCGTCAATCCTGCGCAACAGTTTCTGCTCCGACTCATCCTGGCTTGCCCTGTGAGCCTCAACCGACTTCCAGGGGAAACCAAGTGCCAGCCCCAACCACACCACCCCACCCAGGAAAAGCATTCCCAGGCAAGACTTCCCCTCATACCACAGAGCTTGTCTGTTCCCCATAGGCTCCTGCCTTTTTTGTCAAAAGTGATAGAAAGCGTGGCTTATCAAGTTCATTGCCACAAGCCAAAACCTTTCATCCCTCCACCAGAAGCCATCCCGCTCAGCAGCGCCACCTCCCTTTACCCACCCGCCGCTTTGGGTCATGCTCTTTGGTGTGCCAGCTTGTGAGCTGCCTGGCTTCTACCGTGTCAAAGCTAATTCGAGAAACCTAGCGCAGTTTTTCCCTACTATGCACGAAAAGTATCAACCACACGTCATCGAAGAAAAATGGCAACGGCTTTGGCGTGAGCAAAACACCTTTGCCGTCCGTGATGACGGCAGCCGCCCACGCTACTACATGCTGGAAATGCTCCCGTACCCATCTGGGCGCATTCACCTTGGGCACGTACGCAACTACAGCATTGGCGATGCTGTCGCATGGTACAAACGGCTTCAGGGCTACGATGTACTGCACCCGATGGGATGGGATGCCTTCGGACTTCCGGCCGAAAACGCCGCCATCCAGCAAGGGGCGCGCCCTGATGAGTGGACCTACCAGAACATTGCCGCCATGCGCGCCCAGCTTCAGCGGCTGGGCTTCAGCTATGACTGGAGCCGCGAGATTACAACCTGCCGGCCAGAATATTACCGCTGGAATCAGTGGATGTTCATCCAGCTTTTCAAAAAGGGACTGGTGTATCGCAAGCGGGCTACGGTCAACTGGTGTCCGAAGTGCAACACAAGCCTGGCTAATGAGCAGGCCGAGGGAGGCTTTTGTTGGCGACACCCGGAGACACCCGTCGAGCAACGGGAACTCGAACAGTGGTTTGTCCGCCAAACATACTATGCCGAGGAGTTACTGGCTGGCATCGAAGGGCCACTCAAGAATGGCTGGCCCGGACACGTGCTCAAGCGCCAGCAGGACTGGATTGGGCGCAGCGAAGGGGTTGAAGTGGATTTTGTTCTTGCTGATGACCCAACTCTCACCGTGCGCATTTTTACAACTCGCATAGACACCATCTACGGAGCTAACGCTGTCATTGTCGCACCGGAACATCCCCTGATGGAGCAACTGCTTGAACGCTCGCCCATTCGGCCTCATGTCGCCGCTTTTGTGGCACGGATTACGGCGCAGTCGCTACGCGAGCGAACGGAGTCGCGGGAAAAAGAAGGTGTGGAGACCGGCCTTTATGCCATCAACCCCTTCAACGGGGAGCGCCTACCGGTCTGGACGGCGAACTTCGTTCTGGCACAGTACGGGACCGGCGCACTGATGAGCGTTCCGGCGCATGATGAACGGGACTTTGAGTTTTCACGCAAGTACGGGTTGCCCATCCGCCGGGTTGTCTGGGATACGCTCCATAGTGACTCGCGGTCTGGGTCGGAGGCTTCCTCCCTGCCCTTTTTGGATGATGGCATTCTCGGCCCTGACTGTGGGCCCTTTGCCGGCATGCACTCGGCTGAAGCGCGTCAGGCTATGGCGCACCATGCCGAAACCCACGGGTTTGGGAAACGCGCAGTCGTGTACCGGCTGCGCGACTGGGGCATTTCCCGGCAGCGCGCCTGGGGCACGCCCATCCCGATGATTCACTGTGACGCCTGCGGGACAATCTCGCCGGAAAAGGAAGAAAACCTGCCTATCACGCTGCCGCCGGACCTAGATTTCTCAGTCGGCGCGCCCCTAGCAACCCATCCGACGTTCACAAAGGTGACGTGCCCCAACTGTGGCGCTCCAGCGCGGCGCGATACCGACACCATGGACACCTTCGTGGACTCCAATTGGTACTACTTCCGCTACTGCGATCCCCATAACGACCAGCGTCCTTTCGACCGGGAGGTCATCCAGCGCTGGCTTCCGGTGGATTTCTACATCGGCGGCGACGAGCACGCCGTCATGCACCTGATTTACACCCGCGCCTGGACGATGATGATGCGCGACCTAGGACTGATCGACTTCGGTGAGCCGGTCAAGCGGCTGCTTACACAAGGGATGGTCATTCTCAACGGGGCAAAAATGTCGAAGTCGCGCGGGAACATTGTTGACCCGGACGACATGATCCGGCGCTATGGGGCGGACGCCACCCGGCTGTCTATCCTGTTTGCAGCGCCACCTGAACGGGAAGTAGATTGGAAGCGGGTCACGGATGAGTACGGCGAAGAGGAATACCCAGCAGCCGAGGGGGCAATGCGCTACCTAGCCCGAGTTTGGCGGCTGGTTTACCGCTGGCGCGACCGTTGCCGTCGTGTCACAGGACGGCCAGCAACGGTTTCTCCAACGGCTGAAGCAGCACGCCGGGCAACTCACCGGGCGTTGGCGCGGGCAACGGAGGCCTTTGAACATGGCTTGCGACTCAATGTCGTTGTCGCCACGTGCATGGAGCTTACCAATGCCCTTTACGACTTTGACGCGGCTGTGGGTGAAACGACAGAGACGACGGACATTCAGACCATGCGCGAAGGTCTGGAAGCATTGGTACTGATGTTGACGCCATTGGCACCCCACATTGCCGAGGAACTGTGGCAGGAGCTCGGTCATACCACTTCCCTAGCCCAAGCGCGCTGGATGGCGTACGACCCCGAGCTAGCCCGTGAACCGCAGTTGGAAATTCCTATTCAGGTCAACGGCAAGCTCAGAAGCAAAATTTTGGTTTCGCCGGACATTTCCGATGCTGACTTGGAGGTAGCAGCGCTTGCGGATGACAAAATTCGCGCCTTGCTTGCGGGAAAAGTGGTTGCTAAGGTTATTGTTGTTCCCAAACGGTTGGTCAATATCGTCGTTCGGTAGCTTGATGACAACGACCTAGAAAGGTTTTTTCTCATGGATGCGATTGTTTTTTATGCCCCGCACGAAATTGGGTTTCAATCCATTCCTCTACCGCCGATGACACCAACTTCGGTGCGGGTTGCCACAAAGCTCACTTCCATTAGTGCCGGTACTGAACGGATGACCCTTGAAGGACGGCTGCCGGGGATGCCCCAACTTCGGTATCCACTTATTCCCGGCTATGAAAACGTCGGTGAAGTCATCGAAGTTGGTGATGAAGTTGACCCGGCTCAGTTTCAGGTTGGTGACCGTGTTTTTCTCCCCGGTACGGTTCGCTACGAAGGTTTTTTCTCTGTCTTTGGCGGCCAGGTTTCGGAATCGGTCAACGATGTCAAACGTCCCATCAAGATTCCGACCGGCATCTCGAATGAGACGGCACTGCTGATGGCGTTAGGAGCCACAGCACACCATGGCGTACGAGACCTCGTTGCGCCGGGGACTCGTCCGTCCGTCCTTGTGCTAGGGCAGGGTATTGTCGGGCAACTAGCAGCCCGCATGTTGAGCCAGTACGGGGCAGAAGTGACCATTGCCGACACCATTCCCTTCCGCGTTGGACTCGGTGAAGCTGATCATTTCCTTGTGGTCAATCAGGAAGCGGATATTCCATCCGACAGCTTTGATATTGTTGTAGAAGCCACCGGCAATGTGGCTTGTTTCGATACGGCCGTCCGCGCCCTCAAAAAACGCGGTCATCTGCGCTCGCTCGGCTTTTACGAAAACATCCACTTTGCTTTTGGTCCGGCTTTCATCAAGGAAATCCGGCTTGACATTGCTGGTGAATGGGAGGCAACCGACCTAGAAGCGACACGCCAGTTTTTGGCTGCCCATGACTCGGCTCTGCGGCAGCTTATCACCCATCAGTTGCCAGCGCATGATCCTAAGCGGGCTTATGCTGTCGCGTTGCGCGACCCAGAGTGTTTGAAAGTCGCGCTCACATGGTAGGTTGGTGATATGGAAAGGGTGGTTTCGCCTCTCTTTCCTTGGTGTCTTCTCCGGGCAATGTCCCCCAGCCCCGGCTTTGTCGCAAAAAGTACCTTTGGGGTGCAAGCCTCTATTCCATCCGACTGGGAGCATTTGACCGTATGCCGCTTTCACAGGAAGTTGAAAACCTTGCCCAAACTGCTCTGCGCACTGGACTAACCCTTAGTGTCCGCCAGGATGTGGACACCAGCAATGCCTTCTGGGGCGCACTGTTTACGTTTGGATGCCTGCCCGACTTGCAAGTTGTCATCAATGGCCCGGTTGGATGTTACACCTTGCCTGTCACCTCAATCCTCAACTACACCGACACCCTTCCCAACCTTCCAAACGTTATTTCAACTGACTTTACGGAACGGGAAGTGACGCTCGATGGAACGAACCCGATCTTACGGGCAACCCTGAGCGGGCGTTCAAAACTCACCTCGCGGCGGCGGGCAACCATTGTACTCACGACGCAGGAAAGCGAGCTCATTAGCACGGATGGCTTTGAGTCAGGTGCGAGTGTGGATGAGTCTGTGGCGCACTTTGACAGCCGGGCTCTTCAGGATGACGAGTGGCAGGGGCGAGAAGCCGCCCTGCTGTATCTTTACGAACACCGTGATTGGCTGCTGACCTCATCCGGCTATGATGCAGCGGCATTGCGGGCTGCTGCTGCGGCTACCCACACCAAACCACGAGTGACAATCATTGGCCCGACCTACGGTTGCTTCAACAGCTACTCGGACCTGGCCGAGATCGAACGGCTTGTGCGCGGCATTGGTGCAGAAGTGGGCTGTGTGCTCCCGTTGCGTACCCACATCCCCGATCTGGCTACGGTGGATATGTGCGACGCATGCATCGTCATGTATCGGGAATTTGGTGCCAGCTTGGCGGCCCGGATGAACAAGCCCTATCTCTACGCCCCTTTTGGTCTTCAGGACACAACCGAGTTTTTGCGCAAACTGGGCCAGATGCTGGGTCTTCAGGCAGAAGCCGAAGCTTTCATCGCCCGTGAAAAGCAAACGACTCTCAAAGCCTTCTGGGACTTGTGGCGTAGCCCGCACCAGGACTTTTTTGGCACCTCAAGCTTCGGGGTTGTGGCAGGTGAAACGTATGCTCACGGACTGCGGCGCGTTCTCCAAGACGAGTTTGGCATGCGCCCCACGGTGGTGGCTTCGCGGCAAGCTAAGTCGGGCCCGATGGCTTACAGTGCCATGGACATCCGGCAGACCCTGCTGGATGACCCCCCGATGCTGATGTTTGGCTCTATCAATGAAAAAATCTACATTAGCGAACTTGAGCTGCTAACCGGCTACATCCCGGCTTCCTTTCCGGGCCCTGTCGTGCGACGCGCTACCGGAACGCCGTTTATGGGCTATGCCGGCGTTGTGTACCTTGCCCAAGAAATTAGCAACTTCCTGTTTGAGCTGCTGTTCCGGCATCTTCCTCTCGAAAGCCTTGAACGCAAGCAGGCACAGGAAATAACTCTGGCAATTCCAGAAGCGGAAATTGCCTGGAGCCCTGAGGCCGTTGAACGCATGAATGTCATCTTGAAAAAAGTTCCCTTCTTTGTGCGTATTTCAGCCAGTAAAAAGCTCCGCATTGAAGCCGAGCGGGAAGCTGTTCAGCGGCGCATTCGGGAAGTGACTCCAGACATCATTGACGATGTGGCCCGACGTTTCGCGCGCTAGGGTATCATACTGACGCACCAACCCACCTTGCGTCAGGGATGAAACCACGATGGATGACTATGCTGACTTTGCGCGTGCCGTCTATGCTACAGGCGTGCTTTCTGATCCTTGGCTTTGGGGTGAACCGCGCTTTCGTCTACATGCAGCAGTTATTTCCCCAGCATTAGCAGTCCGACTGGCCGAAGCAGCCGAAGCAGTTGCCTACTTGCACCAGTTATTGGTCGAAATCCTGCTCGAATCCCCAGAGTTCTTGACATCGTTTTATCACCTCACACCCTTTCAACAACTGATGTGGTACGCCTCCGGGGGGCTGTGGCATGGCATGGCGCGCGCCGATCTATTTTTGTGCACGGATGGTCATATCCGCTGCTGTGAACTCAACAGCGATACGCCGTCAGGTCAGCCTGAAGCGGTCTGGCTCAACCGGCTTCGCCACACTGCATACCCCGGCTTAGCTGATCCCAACGCCGATTTCCCCGCCCGCTTTGTTGCTATGCTGCGTGAAAGCCACGCCAAGCGTACGGAAGCGCCACTGACGCGGGTCGGTATTGTCTATCCAACCGAGCTGACCGAAGACCTATGCATGATTACTGCCTTTTCGCACTGGCTCGAAGCGGAGAACATTCAGGTCATCGTTGGCTCACCCTACAACTTGCGCCGGACGCCAACCGGTGTGGCCCTGCTTGGAGAGCCAGTGGATTTGGTTTTGCGCCATTACAAAACCGACTGGTGGGGTGAACGGCTCCCGGTTTGGGCCGATGCCGAAGGCTACCCGGATGACGAACCGCTGACCGAACCACTGCTGGCGCTGCTGGATGCCGACCTGCAAGGCCAGGTCACGGTGGTCAATCCGTTTGGAGCCGTTGTCACCCAGAACAAACTTTCGCTGGCCTTTTTCTGGGAAGAAATGACGCGCTTCCCGTCCGAAGCCCAGGACCTCATCCGGCGTTTCATTCCTGAAACCTACCGCCTGACAAGCATGGACAATGAACGCCTGCTTGACGAGCGTGAGCAGTGGGTGCTCAAGAGTGACTATGGCTGCGAGGGTGCCGAAACGGTGTGTGGGGCCTTTGTCACACCGGAGATATGGGAAAAGGCTGTCGAGCTGGCGCTGCCGGAGCACTTCGTGGTGCAACGTTTCTTTGAAGTCCAAGCGGATGCTGAAGGCTGGCTCCCCAACTACGGGGTGTTTGTGCTGGGGGGGAGTGCCGCCGGGTTCTTCACGCGGCTTTCCAGGGCGAGCACCGAATACAATGCCCTCACCGCACCAACCTTCATCGGCCCCGGTTGCCTGTAAAACTTCCCGCGATCAAGTGTCACGGCGCAGCCGCCTGAAGCTGGATTGTCGCCAATTGCCGCAGGATCGACACGCCATCCACCGGGGGCAGATCGAGAACACCCAGCGCATCGGTGACATAGGCTTCCTGACGCATCCCCACAAGGACACAATTCAGGTTGGGCAGGCTGCGCAGGGTATTGATGGCCATCTGGCTGAGCGTTTGGCCGTCATCCGTATAGCCAGACGCGCGGAGCCGCCGCCGTATCTCATCCGACTGCGGCTGGGCCTGGGCGGCAGCAAAATGTGCGACGGAAGCCAGCGCGTCATTGGCCAGCCCGATGAAACGCTCGCGCCAGCTTTGGAAAGCAGCTTTGTGACGGGAAGGTAGCTCAAGCTGTCCCAGCCACTGCTGCACCGGAGCGATGACCAGCCGGTAGGCATTCTGCTCCCAGACGAGTGGTGAATCGAGGCGGGGCGCAAGCTGAAGCAGCCAGTCAGCCAACCCTTTCCCGAACATCAGAGGGAGTCCGAAATCAGCCGCCAGAAGCGCCTCGTGCTCCCGAAGCGGCGACAACTGCTGGGAAAGGTCATCCAGCGACACCTGACTGCCGGGCGGGATAAAGTCCGCCAGCCGTACCAGACGTTGCCGGGCAAAGGCATTGAGCGGGCGATTGGCGAGCGTGCCCAGCCCGTGGGTAGCACAAAATTCCAGGGGCGTGAGGCCATCGTTGTTGATTTCCGTGACGGCTCCGGTTTCGAGAAGATTGAGGGGAAACTGGACAACTCTGAAGTGATGGTTGGGTGTCACTGACTCTGCCTGGGCCAGACAGCGCGCGAGGCTGACATGCGTCGGGTCATCAGCCGGCAAAGGAAAGTGATTTGACGAAATGCCGTAGAAGCGGATGACACCTGCTGCAACCTGGTTTTCGAGAAAAGCGAAGGCTTCCCGAATCCGGCGGTAGAACGCTTCGTGATCAGCCGCCGTAATGCCACGCTTGGCACAGGCCATTAGGAAGTACTCTGGATTGTGCAACAGAAAAATATCTAGTGTAGCAACGCCCATACGTTCAC
>Ga0068664_1100088_pt1 | contig 13550 bp, 19 predicted proteins | sample YNPMS_MetaT_31_FD_73487 | JGI IMG/M metagenome (GOLD analysis project Ga0068664, IMG submission 73487) | Anoxygenic and chlorotrophic microbial mat microbial communities from Yellowstone National Park, USA - YNP MS_1200_B MetaT (Metagenome... ...
AACGTAAAACGTGAAACGTAAAACGTGAAACGTGAAACGTGAAACGTGAAACGTGAAAGCGTGGGAGGCTGTTGAATGGACTGGCTCACCCGTCTGCTATCTTTTCTCTCCAACGCTATCGTCAACATCGGGGCATGGCTTCAGGGAGTGCTGATGGGCTGGGGGCTCCCGGAGCCCACGGCGCTCCTGGTCGTCCGGGCAGTGGGCGCGCTGGTGGTGGGCTTCTTCCCCCTCATCGTCGTCATCTTCCTCATCTGGGCCTACCGGAAAATTGCCGCCCGCATCCAGGGGCGGCTGGGCCCCAATAGTTCCGGCACCTGGGCCGGCCCCTGGGGCATTCTCCAGACCTTCGCCGACGCCATCAAGATGATTGTCAAGGAGGACATCCGCCCCCAGGGGATTGACCCCATCCCCTACAACCTGGCCCCGATGCTGGTGGTGTTCGCGTCGGTGATGCTCTGGGCGGTCATCCCCTTCGGTCCCGGCGGCTCCCTCATTGGCACCGACCTGAGCATTGGCATCTTCTACATCCTGGCCTTCGCTTCCGCTGCGCTCTTTGTCTTCCTGATGGCCGGGTGGTCGTCCAACAACAAGTACGCCACCGTGGGCGCGTTCCGCGCAGTGGCCCAACTGGTGGGCTACGAAATCCCCCAGTTGCTGGCTGTCCTGACGGTGGTGGCCGTCGCCGGGACGATGAAGATGCAGGGCATTGTCGGCGCGCAGAACGTCATTTTCCTGGTCGCGATGCCGCTCACGGCGGTCATTTTCTACCTGGCCAGTCTGGCCGAGATCAACGCCCGCCCCTTTGAGTTGTTAGAGGCGGAGTCGGAACTGGTCTGTGGATATTTCATTGAGTACAGCGGGATGAAGTTCGGCATGTTCTACCTGGCCGAGTTTATGAACTCGGTGGCGGTCGCGGCCATCTTCACCACCCTCTTCCTGGGTGGCTGGCGGGGGCCGTGGGTGGACCAGGCCCCCATTCTGGGGACCATCTGGTTCTTCATCAAAATGGGGCTGGTCATCCTGGTCTGGATGTTCATCCAGATCACGCTCCCCCGGCTGCGGATTGACCAGATGCTGAACTTCAACTGGAAATTCCTGACGCCGCTGGCCATCCTCAACCTCTGCGTGACCGTGCTGGTGAACAAGGGGATCACGGAGGGATTCCCCGGCGGCGCGCCGGTCTGGACCCGGGCGGGAATTCTGCTGGCGTCGCAGGTCCTGCTGGTTCTGGTGGTCTGGGGGATTTCGGCCCTCGGCGGGCAGCGGGCCCGGCGGCGGGCAGTGAGGCTGGCGCTTTCAGAAATGGGGGAATGAGATCCGAATATCAGACTCCCCCCTCTGCGGGATGGCCTAAGAAGCATGAAGCCCGATAGTAAACCACGGGGCTTATTCAGCAAGGCTTCCTCGGGCCGAGGCCTGCGGGCTGGGGAACTTTTGCTGGTACTGGCTGCAGGCCTGCTGGGGATGGGATGGATTCTCGGCGGTGGGGTGCTGTTCACCGCCTGTGCTCCGGCGGCCCCGCCGGAGCCAGCCCCCACGCCAACCCAGCCTCCTCCCACGCCTGGGCCAGCACGGACCCCCACCATGGCGCCCGAATGGGGCATCGCCTTCGCCGCACTGATGCCCGAAGCGGTGGAGATGCCTGGCCCCGACAAACCGATGCGTCTGTACGTGATCCGCCCCGATGGGAGCGGGCTGACGCCGCTCACAGACTATATGGAGTTCCTTTCTGGCCTGACCTCTTCTCCGGATGGGCGGTATCTGTTGTTCTCTGCCAGGCGCGAGGTCACGTGTGGCCCTTATGGGCCGGCGGGATACTTTGACCTTCCGCACCTCTACAGGGTGGATGTGGCGAGTGGCGAGGTATTCACGCTGACCAGCGGGACGACGACGGCGGAGTGGCTGGCGACGTGGTCTCCGGACGGGGAGCAGATTGCTTTCGTCTCATCGGAGGTGAACATTCCCTGTTCTCCGGCCCCGCCCTGTTATGAGGAAAATTGCACGCCGGTGGCGGTGGAGTATCATACCCATCTGTACGTGATGGATCGGGATGGGAGGGAGCGGAGAAAGTTGACAGCGGAAGAGGGGGAGATCAAGTCGGTGGCCTGGTCACCGACGGGGGAGTGGATTGCTTTTGAGCAGCATAGTGCGGTGTGGGTGGTGAGACCCGAGGGTTCGGAACAGCGGAAGGTAGCCGATGTGCCCATTGAGTACCATTGGCGCCCGTACGTAGCCCAACCGGTCTGGTCGCCGGATGGCCGTCGGATAGCATTTGCGGCTCCGGGGGTGGGTGAGGAGAGAAATGCGGATATTTTTATCACCAACGTGGATGGCTCTGGTCTGTTGAACCTGACCCGGAACCCGGCGGAGGATTTCCAGCCTGCTTGGTCGCCGGACGGACAATATGTCGCCTTTGTGAGCAATCAGGCGGGATACCCACATATGCACACGGTTGGTATATTCATGGCTACCATTGATGGCAGTGGTGTCACACAAATCTTCTATAGTTCTGCTGGGGCCTTTCATCCTATCTGGTCGCCTGACGGGGCATGCATTGCTTTTGTTGTTTCTGGCCACTCTGCTATGTTGGAGGAGTATCTTTTTCTTGCCAATCTGAACACTGGACTTTCATCCCAACTCAGCCAGGAATTCATCGGCGATCGCCCCGCCTGGGTGCTGATGCCATCGCATTCCATCCCCTGATGGCCGCTACCTGGCCGCGCAAGCGAACTGCGAGTGGGGTGGTTATGTGGTGCTGGCTGACCGGGTGAACGGGCAGGTGACCCGCCTGGGTGGCGTGCTGGGATGGGAATCCCTCTTTTTGGACTGGGAGCCCGGGAACCCGCCGCGCCTGGTCGTCCGGGCAGAGCCAACCGGGGCTGGTGGCGTATACCGGGTAGACCCGCGCACATTGGAAGCCGAGCATCTACCCGTGCCGGAAGAGACTTACAATGTGGCTTTCTCGCCAGATGGGGAGCGTGTACTCTTTGCCGTGACGGAAGGGCTGGGGCACGGCAGCGAGTTGTGGATGATGAACCGCGACGGAAGTAGCCTAACGCGGCTGGTGAGTGAACAGCGACACATCTTTGCCCTCCCGCGCTGGTCACCGGATGGGAAGCGATGGGCATATATCCGGATGCCCGATAGCGAGGTGCCGTTCCCGGTGGGGGAACTTTGGGTGATGGATGGGAAGAATGCCCGCTTGCTCTCCGACTGGGCCGATGCCGGGCGGGGCTATGGGCCCGTTTGGTCTCCGGATGGGCAAACCGTGGCGTTCGTAGCACGTGAGAACGTGGCTGATCGCCTGGCGGATCTTCTCCTTTCCCGCCTGGAGAGCAACCTGTACCTGGCCGACATCGCCACTGGCCGGGTGCAGGCGGTGACTCGTTTTGAAAACGCCTGGATAGAAGAACCCGTCTGGTCGCCGGATGGTCACCAATTGATATTTCATGGTATAATCGGAGCCAGGCCGGGCATCTGGCAAGTGCACCTGGCGTCCAGGCGATTTTCTCTGCTGATCCCTGACGATGCCAGAGCCATCGTCTGGATACCCGAAATCCCGAACCAATAGGGCAAATGGAGGTAATTCGGCATGACCCTTTCCCACGTTCTCTTCGTCCTCTTCGGCCTGATGGTGCTGGGCGGGGCGATCGCCGTCGTCACCGTCCGCAATCTCTTCCATGCCGCGCTGTGGCTGATGCTGGTCTTCTTCGGGATGGCGGGCCTCTACGTTCTGCTGGAGGCCCCGTTTTTTGCCGCTGCGCAGTTGTTCATCTACATGGGCGCTATCGGCATCCTGATTATCTTCGCTATCATGCTCACCCGCGCCTTCATGCGCCAGCCAATGCCGCGCGCCAATGAGCAATGGTGGCTGGCGGTCCTGCTGGCGGCGGTGCTCCTGGGCGTGATCGTCTTCCTGATCCTGCAGAACATCCGCCCCAACATTATGGCGGAGGCGGTGCCGGAGAACACCATCCACATCCTGGGAGTGACGCTGGTGGACCCGGAGGGGTATGCGCTCCCCTTTGAGGTCGCCTCAGTCCTGCTGGTGATGGCCCTCATCGGCGCGGTGACCATCGTGCGGGAGCGGTAAAGGGGGACGCGGATGAACGCGAACTGCGCCGGTCGCTGTTCGCGTTTAGTGCGTCCTCTATAGTTGTCTCCTGGTTGAGTTGATGTATAATGTGATGTATAGCGGCCCTAGAGGAGGGAATGGGTATGGTGCAAATGGTTCGCAAGCAAATCTATCTGACACCCCACCAGGAGGCATTATTGAAGTGGCTGGCCCGCGAGCGCGGCATGGCGGAAGCGGAAATCATCCGACAAGCGGTGGAGCAGATCGGGGCTTTTGTCCCTTTCCGACCTGATCTGAGGGCCTGGGAGCAGGAGCGGGCATTCCTGGAGCATCTGTTGCAACAGGGGCCTGTGGCTGGAAAGCGGGCCTGGCGACGCGAAGACCTTTATGATCGGTAGGATTTTCCTGGATACGAACGTTCTGGTCTACGCCTACGACCGTTCGGAACCGGAGAAGCAGCGGCGAGCCATCCGGCTCCTGGACGCTCTGGTGGTCCAGGGGCGGGGTGTGGTCAGTACTCAGGTGCTGGCGGAATTCTTTGTCACGGTAACGCGGAAAATTGCGGCCCCGTTGACGGTGGAGGAAGGGTACGAACGGGTTCAGAATTATCTGCGGTTCTGGATGGTGCTGGGCCTGACCGGTCCGGTGGTTCTGGAAGCGATTCGGGGCGTGCGAGACCACCGGTTTCATTTCTGGGATGCGATGATCTGGGCTACGGCCCGGCTGAACCAGATTCCGGTCATTTTCACGGAAGATTTTCCGGGCCGTGATGTGGTGGAAGGGGTTCGTTTTGTAAACCCGTTTGCCAGCGGGTTCCGGCTGGAAGATTGGGCGTAATGCCGATGAATCAACGAATTCTCTTCATAGGTCTGAGGGTCTTCCTGGCTCTGGTTTGCCTCTACCTTCTGCTGGGGCTGGGGTTTTATGTTGGTTGGGAAAATGCCCGGGAGACCTGTCGGGCGGAAATGGCGGCCCGGGGCGAATTCGTGGAGCCAGAGGTGTTCGCGGGCCCGCTGGGCCTGCTCTTCACTCTGACCAACTGGCCCGTCTATGCCTGGGCCAACTGCTACCACGACGGCACCATTTTCGCGACGTAGAGAACAGCGCTTGTAGTGAGCCACGAAGCGAAGGGGAGTGGCGTCCAGTCACCGGGGAGATGGACCCCGCAATGGCCAGGGAGGACCTTCTGGAACGGAAACGGCGGGCAGGAGAGGTTTTCCTCGCCCGTCTGCTGGAGAGCCCGGCGCGGCCCTACATCGCGCGGGTGCTCCTCTACGGCGGTGTGGCGGCCGGAAGGGCCCGCCCCGAAAGCGATGTGGACGTGCTGGTCTTCCGTACCGACGGCTCCGGGATCGTGGAGCGGGCCTGTGACGAGGCCAGTTTCTGGGCCACGGTGGAGACTGCGGAGAGCGTGGAGCCGCTGGTCTATTCCCTCAGCGACTACCGGTATCCCGCTTCGTTCTTCGTGTATCGGGCCATCCGGGACGGGGAGGAGTTGTATGCGATGAGCGCGGAGGAACTGCGCCGGGCGGAGATTGAGGGCTTGTGGGAACTGGCCGCCGAGTATCTGGAGGGAGCCCGCGAGTTGGCAGAGAGGGGCCGCTACCGCCTGGCAGTGGACGCCGCCTACAACGCCGCCGAACTGGTTGTCAAAGGGCTGGTCCTGAGGAAGGCGGAACGTCTACCGCGGACCCACGGGGGGCTGGTTGGGCATTTCGGAGAACTGTACGTGCGCTCCGGGGAGTTGCCCGCCGAGATAGGACGGCGGCTGCGGGAGGCGCTCCGGTACCGCAACCTGGCTCGCTATGACCGGGCCGCCGTCATCGGCCCGGCTGAAGCGGAGAAGGTCATCCGGCTGGCGGAGGAACTGGCGGCGGCGCTGGGCTGAAGGGCACTCCGCAGCCTGGTAGAGGGGATTGGGGATGAGACTTGAAGAAATTGGAAATCTGATCCGGGCCCATCGGGATACCCTGGCTCAGCGGTACGGGGTGGCCGTGGTGGGCATTTTTGGCTCCTACGTTCGGGGCGAGGTGAGGCCCGAAAGCGACCTGGACCTTCTGGTGGAGTTCCTCCGGCCTGTCAGCCTGCTGGAACTGGTGGGAGCGGAACTGTATCTCAGCGAGGTCCTGGGTCTCAAGGTGGATTTGGTCCCCCGGCGAAGTTTGCGGCCAGAGCTCCGTGAGATTGTTTTGAGCCAGGCGGTTCCAGTATGACCCGCGCAGTGGAACTGTATATCAGCGACATTTTGCAGCAAATGGAGGATGCGCTGGAATTCGTCCAGGGGATGACGTATGAGCAGTTCGTGAGAGACAAGAAGACCATTAACGCTGTGCTGCGTTCTATTGAGGTAATCGGGGAAGCGGCCAAAAATGTACCGGAAAGTATCCGGGCCCAGTATCCGGATATACCCTGGAAAGAGATGGCTGGTATGCGAGACAAAGTCATTCATTTCTACTTCGGAGTTGACCCGGAGATTGTCTGGTTGGTCGTGAGCGAGCGCATACCGGAACTGAAGCCGAAATTAGAGCAAGTTTTACACGAACTCAGAAAAGAAGACAATGAAGAAGATTATCGTTGAGAATCTGGGGCCCATCCGCAGTGCAGAGATCGCCCTGGGAGACCTGACCATCTTCGTCGGCCCTCAGGCCACAGGGAAAAGCATTCTGCTGCAACTCCTGAAACTGTTGCTGGATTACCGAAGTATCCGCGAGGAGATGCGACGCTTCAACCTGGATTGGCGCGGTGAGTGGAAAACTTTTCTGGAGTTGTACTTTGGGGAAGGGATGTCGGATATTTACAATGAAGTGGAAACGAGAGTCCAGTGGGAAGGAAAACCTGTCAAACTTTCGGGACTTTTGACGGCCAGGGGCCCGCAGGAAGAGCAAATGTTCTACATTCCAGCCCAGCGAGTGCTGGCGCTCCGGGAGGGGCTGACCCGACCGTTTACCGACTATCGGGCCGGCGACCCGTTTGTGGTCCGGGAATTCAGCGAGAAGGTCCACCAGTTGGTCCAAACGGAATTCGGAAAGGAAGTTGACGAACTGTTTCCTCAGCCCTCCCCCCGGCGCCTGAAAAGCGAATATCGGGACCTGTTGCACCAGCACATTTTTGCAGGTCTTACTTTAGAGATGAAAACGGAGCAAATGGTACGGAGGCTGGTGCTCCGGAGCCCCGCCGGGCGAAGTCTTCCCTTTCTGGTGTGGTCGGCGGGGCAGCGAGAGTTTGTTCCACTAATGCTGGGCCTCTATTGGCTGATGCCACCCGCAGGGGTTTCGCGACGTGCCCGCTTAGAATGGGTTGTGATAGAAGAACCGGAGATGGGATTGCATCCTGCCGCCATTTCCGCTGTGATGGCTCTGGTTCTGGAACTGATCCATCGGAGATACAGAGTTTGTCTGTCCACTCATTCTTCCGATGTACTGAGCGTGGCCTGGGCGTTGCGAGTATTCCGAGAACACGCCGCCAGGCCAGAGGATCTTCTGAAGGCTTTCCAACTTCCCACTGGAAGAAAGCCTCTTCGGGAACTGGCCGAGGATATTTTGAGTAAGGAGCATAAGGTTTACTATTTCCGCCGGGATGGGAATGTGGTGGATATTACGTCCCTGAATCCGGCGGCGGATTCGCCTGAAGAAGCGGATTGGGGAGGATTAACGGAATTCGGGAGCCGCATCGGTGACGTGGTTGCTGAAGTGGTCCGGCGGTCGGAACGGTCTCTCCCGGAGGATGAGGGGTGAACTTCAGAAAAGCAGTCGCTCGTACTTCATCCCTCGGGGCTGACCGGTACCATCCAGGACTGCAAGCTCTCGGAGGGTATAGTGACAAAGTCCGATGTAGCGATCCCCACCGCTTTAAAGGCAGTGTGGACCTGAATGAAGTGTTTCCGAACTCTCCCTGGGATTATGGTATTGGTTTCCTGGAGGGCATGCAGGAAGTGGCCCTCTGGATAGAACTCCATCCGGCTTATACCAGCGAGGTCACGATTTTTCTGAAGAAACTGACCTGGCTGAAAGACTGGCTTGGGACTGAGGCAAGGGAACTCTGGAAACTGACTCAAAAGAGTTCAGAGCCCTATCGGTGGTTGGCTACTGGAGGTGTGCATATCGCGAAAAATAGCCGTCAAGCCAGACAGTTACAGGAGGCTGGTGTATCCTTTCCCAGAGAGGTTATTGAATTGGGATAGACAAGACCTTATCGGAGGAGCCCGATGATCCCATTATCCTGGTACCTTATCCTGGCTGCTGCTCTTTTCTGCATCGGTACCTACGGCGTGCTGGCGCGGCGGAATGCCATCGCCATCCTGATGGGCGTGGAACTCATGCTCAACGCCGTCATCCTCAACTTGCTGGCTTTCTGGCGCTACGGTGAGCCAACGACCGCTGTCGGTCAGGCCTTCGCGGCCTTCGTCTACGCCGTCGCCGCGGCGGAGGTCGCCGTGGGCCTGGCCCTCATCGTCGTCATCTACCGCAGCCGCCGGACTACCGACATAGACCAGATCAACCTGCTGAAGTGGTAGGAGCGACGATATGGACCTTCGCCAACTCCTGGAACTCCTGACCGTCCTGATCCCGCTGCCGCCCTTCCTGGCCTTTGCCCTCATCGTCCTCTTCTTCAACCGCTGGAAGCGGCTGAGCCATTCCATCGCCATCGGCGCGATGGCCCTTTCCTTCCTGATGGCCCAGTTTGTCTTCTGGACGGTGGTCGGCTGGGGCGGCGAGGCGCTCTACGAGCATCCGATCGCCGTGAGCATCCCGTGGCTTCCTTCGGCGGATGTGGCGCTGGAGATGGGGGTCTTCGTGGACCCGCTGACCGCGGTCACCCTCTTCTTCGTCTCCATCACCTGTCTGGCCATCTTCATCTACAGCGTGGGCTACATGCACGGCGATCCCCGCTACAGCCGCTTCTTCGCCTACATCAGCCTCTTCGCCACCGGGATGCTGGGGCTCACCGTCTCCGACAATCTCCTGATGCTTTTCATCTTCTGGGAGATTATGGGCCTCTGCTCCTACCTGCTCATCGGCTTCTGGTTTGAGAAGCCGTCGGCCTACCGGGCGGCGATTAAGGCCTTCCTCACCACCCGCATCGGCGACGTCATCATGCTCATCGGCATCGCCTACCTCTACACGCAGACGGGCACCCTCAGTTTTGATGCCATCCTGCGGAACGAGGAGGTGCTGCACGAACTGGCGATTACGCCGTCGGTGATCCCCACCCTCTCCGTCGCCGCGGCGGTGGGGTTGCTGATTTTCGCCGGGACGGTAGGGAAGTCGGCCCAGTTCCCGCTCCATGTGTGGTTGCCGGACGCAATGGAGGGCCCCACGCCGGTCAGCGCGATGATCCATGCTGCGACGATGGTCTCCGCGGGCGTCTATCTGGTGGTGCGGATGTTCCCGCTCCTGGCGGTAGGACTGGAGCACGCTGCCGGGACGCCGCCGATGGTGGCGATGGCGGTCATCGGGACCTTCAGCGCGGTCTTCGCCGCCACCATCGCGGTGGCCCAGAACGACATCAAACGGGTGCTGGCCTACTCCACCATCAGCCAGTTGGCCTACATGGTCGCCGCGCTGGGCATCGGGGCCTACATCGCCGCCGCGTTCCACCTGGTCACCCACGCCTTCTTCAAGGCGCTCCTGTTCCTGGGCTCCGGCTCGGTCATCATCGGCTCCCACCACGAGCAGGATATGATGAAAATGGGCGGGCTGGCGAAGCGGATGCCCGTCACCTTCTGGACCTTCCTCATCGGTGGGCTGGCCCTCTCCGGGTTCCCGATCATCACCGCCGGGTTCTGGAGCAAGGACGAGATTCTGGCCCACGCCTGGGCGCATAACCCGACGGTCTTCTGGGCGCTGGCGGCGGGCGCGCTCCTCACCGCGTTCTACACGATGCGGCAGATCTGCCTGACCTTCCTGGGTGAGCCGCGCAGCCACCACGCCGAGCATGCCCACGAGACGCCGTGGGTGATGACGGGGCCGCTGGTGATGCTGGCGCTCTTTGCCCTCTTCTTCGGCTTCGTCGGCGTGCCGGAGGACTTCCCGGTGATCGGCGAGGTGGGGAAGGCGCTCTTCCACGGCAACTGGTTCCACCACTTCGTCGGCGCGACGCTGGGGGAGGCGCCGGAGGCGCTGCCGTTCAACCCGATTCCGGTCTCTATCTCGGTGGGGGCGGCGCTCCTGGGGCTGCTGGTGGGCTGGCTGGTCTACGGGCGTCAGCCGCTGGCGGAGGGCCAGACCGACCCGCTGGTCCGCTGGCTGGGGCCGGTGCACACCGTCCTGCGCAACAAGTACTACATTGACGAATTCTACGGCCTGGTCATCATCCGGCCCACCCTCTGGCTGGCGAAGGCGGCCTACGAGTGGATAGACCGGGGCCTGATAGACGGCATCCTGCACGGCCTGGCCCGCCTGGGCGAACTGTGGGGCATCCTCAACCGCTGGGTCCACCGGTATATCATTGACGGCGGGATGGTGGACGGGTCGGCGAAACTGGTCGGCGCCATTGGCCGGGAGTTCCGCCAGGCCCTGCAGACGGGTCAGGTCCAGCACTACCTGATCTCCGTCCTGTTCTTCCTGTGCACCTTCGCGCTGCTCTATCTGTTGTATCTGGGGGTAACGCCGTAACAGGAGATAGCACAGGCTGTCGGCCTGCCAGTTTGTGGTCAGGCATGGCGCGAAGTGGAATGCTGTTCTGGTACTGCATGAGTGCAAAATCGGGAGATGAGATGAATACGCTGGTCATAGAGAAGGTCGTGGAACAACTGAAAGAGTTACCTTACGAGTTGCAATGGCGTGTGCTGGAGTTTACTCGTGCCCTGGCCCTTACGGCCCCGCGCGGTGTTCCGGGAAAACAATTATTGCGTTTTGCTGGTGCGATGCCGATAGGGGAGGTGGAGGTAATCCGTCAAGCGATAGAGCAAGGATGTGAACGAGTGGATGCCGATGGGTGGTAAGTTTCTTCTGGATACCAGTGTTCTTGTGGCGTTGTTTGCCGACGATGCGAGCGTGAAGGAGAAATTGGTGCAAGCGGATGAGGTCTTCATTCCGGTCATCGCGGTAGGGGAACTGTATTATGGGGCGTTAAAGTCGCAGCGGGTGCAGGAAAATCTTGCGATGATGGATAAATTGGTGGAAGACAGCGTTGTACTGGGATGCGGGGTTGAAACGGCACGTTGCTACGGGGAAATCAAGAATGCCCTGCGGGTCCGAGGACGGCCGATTCCTGAGAACGACTTGTGGATCGCAGCGATTGCGTTGGAGCATGATTTGTGCGTCGCGACGCGCGATGAGCATTTCCGGGAGATAGGCACTCTAACGGTTGACATCTGGTAAAAACGTAAACTGGACGATTTGCTGAAGTAGATCACATATCTCCATACCTGCTGACGGAGGTCCGACCGTGGAGTTCTTCTGGCAACATCTGCTCAGCCTGATTCTCTTCATCCCGCTGGTCGGGGCCGGACTGGTGATGCTCCTGCCGAAGGAGCAGGACCGGCTCATCAAGTGGGTCTCGCTGCTGATCAGCCTGATCCCACTGGTGCTCTCGGTCATCGCGTGGATCAACTTTCAGCCGAACGCGCCCGGCTTCCAGTTTGAGGAGCGGCTGGAGTGGTTCCCACTGATCGGCGCTTCGTACCACGTGGGGATTGATGGCATCGGCCTGGTGATGGTGCTCCTCACCACGTTCCTCACGCCGCTGGCGCTCCTCATCTCCTTCAGCATCCACGAGGAGGTCCGCTCCTACTTCGCCCTCTTCCTGTTCCTGGAGACGGGGATGCTGGGGGTCTTCGTGGCGCTGGACCTGCTCATCTTCTTCCTGTTCTGGGAGATTGGGCTGATCCCGATGTTCTTCCTCATCAACCGCTGGGGGAGCGAGCACGGGGAACGGGAGTTGTGGCGCGGGTACAAGATTCCGGCGCGGACCTACGCGGCCTTCAAGTTCCTGCTCTACACAATGGCGGGGTCGCTGGGGCTCCTGCTGGCCATCCAGGTCATCGGGCTGACGGCGAAGACCTTTGACATCGTGGAGTTGCAGAAGGTCTGGCCCGCGTTCACTGGCTCCCTCTTCGGCCTGCCCATTTCGGTCATCAAGACCATCGGGTTCTGGGCCTTCACGGTCGCCTTTGCCATTAAGGTCCCCATCTGGCCCTTCCATACCTGGCTGCCCGACGCCCACACCGAGGCCCCGACGGCCGGCTCCATGATTCTGGCCGGGGTGCTCCTGAAACTGGGGGCCTTCGGTTTCCTGCGGCTGGTGCTCCCGCTCTTCCCGGAGCAGTCGGTGCAGTTCGCGTGGGTGCTGGCGCTGCTGGGACTGGCGGCGGCGGTGGTTGGTAGCCTCTCCGCCCTGGCCCAGGACGATTTCAAGCGGCTGGTGGCCTACTCCTCGGTGGGGCACATGGGCTTTGTCGTGCTGGGGGTGGCGGTAGCGGCGAAGGCGCTGGGCGGCGGAGTGCGCGCACTGGACGCGGCGCTGGCGGCCAATGGCGCGGTCCTGCAGATGTTCAACCACGGCATTACCGCGGCGGCGATGTTCGCCCTGGTCGGGGTGGTCTATGAGCGGGCACACACCCGCAACCTGCGGGATTTCGGCGGGCTGGGGGTGGTGGTGCCGGCGTACGGCGGCATCCTGCTCTTCTGCACCCTGGCCTCACTGGGGCTGCCGGGGCTGAACGGTTTCGTCAGCGAGTTCATGGTCTTCCGGGGCGCCTGGGCGGTCTTCCCGGCCATCACCGCGGCGACGACGATCGGGCTGGTGCTGGTGGCGGCCTACCTGCTCTGGACCATCCAGAAGGTGCTCCTGGGGCCGATGAACCCGCGCTGGGAGGGGATGCCGGAGATCAACGTCCGTGAGGTGGTGGCCCTGGCGCCGCTGATGGTGCTGATGTTCCTGATCGGCGTGTGGCCGTCCTGGTTGATCAACCTGTTCAATGCGGCGGTGATGCGACTGATCGGATAAGGAGTGGAATGGGGGCTGTTCAGACATTGGATAAATTAAAGGTTTTGGAGCGTCTCTATCGCCAGGGTGTTTGGAGCGAGGTCTTTGATCGGACCATTGATAAACTGCTGGATATAGAGGTAGAGCAAACACTGGCAGAGAAGGAAGACCTGGAGAGACGACTGGCCGCCTTTGAAACCCGGTATGGGATGGAGTCAGCAGATTTCTATCAGCGCTTCCGTGCGGGGGAACTGGGCGATGAGATGGATTTCGTGGAGTGGAGCGTATTCTATGAAATGTACCAGGCCCTGTTACAACGGTTGGAAATGTTAGGAGCCGGATAGGGGTGGATACGGCTGCTGATTATGTCCTGCGGCTGAAAATCCAATTGCTGGTTAGTCCAGTTGTGGCTTCTTTTATTGACTGGACTTTGGACAAAAATCCCCCTGCCCCGGTGATTAGCCGGGCTCAATGCCGCACCTTTAAAATATCTCAATCGGGCCGGGAGGCCGCTCCGGAGCCCTGAAAAGCCCCTTTGCGGACG
>Ga0068664_1052760_pt1 | contig 12912 bp, 8 predicted proteins | sample YNPMS_MetaT_31_FD_73487 | JGI IMG/M metagenome (GOLD analysis project Ga0068664, IMG submission 73487) | Anoxygenic and chlorotrophic microbial mat microbial communities from Yellowstone National Park, USA - YNP MS_1200_B MetaT (Metagenome... ...
GGTTTTCGTTCGCGACCGCGAACATGTCAATGTAGGGACCATTGGTCATGTGGACCATGGGAAGACGACGCTGACGGCGGCCATTACGAGGGTTTTGGCCAAAAAAGGGCTGGCGCAGGAACGTACCTATGAGTCCATTGATAATGCGCCGGAAGAGCGGGAGCGGGGGATTACGATCAATACGGCGCATGTGGAGTATCAGACGGAGAAGCGGCATTATGCGCATATTGACTGCCCGGGCCATGCGGACTATGTGAAGAACATGGTAACGGGAGCGGCCCAGATGGATGGAGCTATTCTGGTGGTGGCGGCGACCGACGGCCCGAAGGCCCAAACCCGCGAACACATCCTCCTCGCCCGCCAAGTCGGCGTGCCTTACATCGTTGTCTTCCTCAATAAGGTAGACATGGTAGATGACGAAGAGCTTTTGGAACTGGCCGAAATGGAAATTCGGGACCTGCTCAACTTTTATGGCTATCCGGGGGATACGACGCCCATCATTCGGGGTTCGGCCTTGGGCGCCCTTAACGGCGATCCCAAGTGGGAAGCCAAAATCCTTGAGCTACTGGAGGTGCTGGATAACTATATTCCTACGCCTCAACGGATCACGGATAAGCCCTTCCTCATGCCTGTGGAAGATGTGGTTTCTATTACAGGCCGGGGTACGGTTGTAACTGGTCGGATTGAGCGGGGTAAAATCAAGCTCAACGACCCCGTGGATATCGTAGGCCTGCGCGAGGATAAATTGACTTCCGTCGTTACCGGCATTGAGATGTTTCGCAAGATTCTGGATGAAGGCGTGGCCGGTGATAATGTGGGGCTTCTGTTGCGGGGTATTGACAAAGATCAGGTGCGGCGCGGTATGGTCGTCTGTGCTCCCAATAGCGTAACCCCCCACAAGCGCTTCAAGGCCGAAGTCTATATCCTCACCAAAGAAGAAGGCGGTCGCCACACGCCCTTCACGACTAACTATCGGCCGCAGTTTTTCTTCCGCACGGCTGATGTGACCGGCACCATCAAGCTCCCCGAGAATGTGCCCATGGTTATGCCCGGCGACAATGTAACCATAGAGGTAGAGCTGATCTATCCCATCGCCATGGAGAAGGGGCTCCGCTTCGCTATTCGGGAAGGGGGCCGAACCATCGGCGCTGGTCAGGTCACCGAAATTTTGGACTAAAAATTTCTTCGTATTTTTGCGCCCTGCCATCTGGCGGAGCGTACACGGGTGTAGCTCAACTGGTAGAGCAGCGGTCTCCAAAACCGCAGGTTGCGGGTTCGAGTCCTGCCACCCGTGCGATGTTGGAGCGATGGCGATCTTGGTGGAAGGCCTCTTCGGTGGAGTGGCGCGAAAAGATAGAGTGGCCTACTCTGCCCCAGCTCTTCAGTACGACCGTAGCCGTGCTGGTCGGAAGCCTCCTCATTGCTCTGGTGATTGGGACTATAGACTTGATATTTAGCACCATCATGCGGTTTTTATACTCGCTTTTCTAACGATGCCCTGGTATGTGCTGAAGGTTCGGGCCTCCCAAGAGAAAAAGGTGGCCCATCGCATTCAAACCGAAATAGAACGTTTGGGTCTATCTCATCAAGTGCAGGACGTGGTGGTACCTATGGAGCGGGTGCTGCAAAGTAGTAAAAGCGGCAAGAAGCGGGAGAAGGAGAAGATATTTTTGCCGGGCTATCTCTTTTTGGAGATTGCTTCGGAGTCGTATGTGCCGGACTTAGTACCCTTGATGCGGTCTATTCCGGATGTGCTGTATTTTGTTTCGCCGGCTCGGGGCCAGCCGCCGCAGCCGCTTTCGGAGCAAGAGATCAGCGCTATCCTTTCTCGGGCCCGCTCCAAAGAAGCCGTTCCCGAAGCCTGGCACGAACTCAGCGTGGGCGACCTTGTACGTATCACCGAAGGCCCCTTCGCCGGGTTTGAAGGCACCATCCGCGAGCTCTACCCCGAAAAACAGCGCGCCCGCGTCCACGTCAAAGTCTTCAATCGGGAAACCCCCGTGGAAATCCAATATCACCAACTGGAAAAACTATGAAAGAAATAGCAGCCATCGTCAAGCTCCAAATCAAAGGCGGACAAGCCAATCCCGCCCCCCCTATTGGCCCAGCCCTGGGCTCCAAGGGCGTCAATATCATGGAGTTTTGCAAACAATTCAATGCCCGCACCCAAGACAAGCAAGGCGAGCTACTCCCTGTCGTCATCACCATCTATAAAGATAAAAGCTTTGAGTTTGTCATCAAAACCCCGCCCGCTGCAGAGCTCCTCAAAAAAGCCGCTAAGATAGAAAAAGGTTCCCCTGAACCCAACCGCAAAAAAAGTAGGCAAAGTCACTTGGCAACAAATCCGAGAAATCGCCGAGAAAAAAATGCCTGACCTCAACTGCTACACCGTGGAAGCCGCCATGAATATGATCGCAGGCACGGCCAAAAGCATGGGACTGGTGATAGAAGGAGAAAAAGTTTAGTAACCTTATGCCTAAGCACGGAAAGAAATACCTCACGGCCCTCCGGCAGATAGAGAAGCGGCCTTATGCTCTGCCAGAGGCGATAGAGCTTTTGAAGAAAATCCGCTTTGAGCGGTTTGATGCGACTTTTGAGCTGGCGGTGGACCTTAATATAGACCCTCGTCAGGCCAATCAGCAGGTGCGGGGCACGGTCACTCTCCCGCATGGGACGGGCAAGACGGTCCGCGTGCTGGCCTTAGTGCCTCCCGACAAAGAAAAAGAAGCCCAAGCGGCAGGGGCCGACTATGTGGGGTTAGACGAGTATCTCTCTAAGATAGAGCAGGGATGGCTGGACGTAGATGTGGTGGTGTGCACGCCCGATGTGATGCCTAAGGTGGCCCGCTTGGGGAAGATACTGGGGCCGAGAGGGCTCATGCCCAACCCCAAAAGTGGCACCGTTGCCCCCGATATTGCCCGAGCGGTACGAGAGCTCAAAGCAGGTAAAATAGAAATACGAAACGACAAGACGGGGGTTGTCCATGTTCCTTTCGGGAAAACTTCTTTTGATACGCAGAAGCTGCGGGAAAATGCCCAGGAGGTTTTGCGTACTATAGAGAGCCTTCGTCCTGCGGGCGTCAAAGGGACTTACATCTTGTCGGTGTATGTCTCTACGACCATGAGTCCATCCCTCCTCATAGATAGAAATCGCTTATGAATAAGACTGAGAAAACGGCGCTGATTCACGAAGTGGCCCAGCTTGTGCAAGCCCATAAGGGTTTTTATTTGCTCAACTTGGAGGGGCTTAATGCCGAAGATACGGTGGCCTTTCGGCGGGCCTGCTATGAGAAAGGGCTTCGGGTGCGGGTTATTAAGAATACCCTCTTGGCCAAAGCGCTGGAAATAGCTGCCATCCCAGTCCGACAAGAGCTCAAAGAGGTTCTCAAGCTCCAAACGGCCGTGATATTTGTCCCCGAAAATCCGAAGTTACCGGCGCAGGTCTTGCGGGATTTTCGGGAAAAGAATAAGAAGGAGAAGCCGTTTTTCAAGGCGGCGTATGTAGAGGAGTCGGTCTTTTTAGGTGAGGAGCAGTTAGAAGCGCTCACGCGTCTAAAGACGAAGGAAGAGCTGCTAAGCGAGCTGATTGGCCGTTTGCAAGCCCCTATACAGAATGTGGTGGCGATGCTTCAAGGAGCTGGTCAGACGATAGCGGGCGTACTCAAAACTTTATCCGAACGAAACTCCTAAATCCTAAACAGATATGGCAGACTTGAAAGCCCTTGCGGAAACTCTGGTGAATCTCACCGTGAAAGAAGTGAATGAGCTGGCGCTTATTTTGGAGAATGAGTATGGCATTAAACCTGCGGCGGCGGCGCCGGTGATGGTGGCTGCTGCGGGTCCGGCGGCGGCTCCTGCCGAAGCGCAGGCCCCCGCTAAAACCGAATTTGATGTCATCCTAAAAGCTCCCGGCGAAAAGAAACTGGATGTGGTCAAAGTGGTGAAAAACATCACAGGTCTCGGCCTGAAAGAAGCGAAAGAGCTGGTAGATAAAGCGCCTCAGCCTATCAAAGAAAAAATCTCTAAGGAGGAAGCGGAAGCTATTCGTCAGCAGCTCGCTGATTTGGGTGCCGAGGTGGAAGTCAAATAAGTGCGTTCTCGCCTCGCTAAACTCCTTTTCCTGCGGTCGGCATCTACCCTGTCTTTGGATGGGGTAGGTGCAGCTTTTTGTTATGACAATGGGTTTCAATCGTATGCATAGTCAGCGGGTTCGTTTTGGTGTGCATCGGCCGGCCATAGACGTGCCGGATCTCTTATCTATTCAGTTGGACTCGTTTCGGGCGTTCATGGACCTTCATACGCCGCCCGAAAAGCAAGAAAAAGAAGGGCTGTACCGGGTTTTCAGAGAAAACTTTCCGGTACGGGACTCCAAGGAAGAGTATGAGATGGACTTTCGGGGGTACCTTCTGGACCCCCCGAGATATAGTCCAGAAGAGTGCAAAGAGCGTGGCTTGACCTATGGGGTGCAGGTGAAGGCTCGCTTTGCCTTATATCCGCTCAAATCCGATAACGAGATCTTCAAGCCCAAGGAGGAGTGGGTGTACTTAGGGACGGTCCCGTACATGACGCCGCGAGGCACTTTTATTGTGAGTGGGGTGGAGCGAGTGGTTATCAATCAGCTGCACCGTTCTCCCGGCATTTTGTTTGCTGCGGTGCAGCGGGCAGGCACCTCCGAAAAGACCTACGGGGCTAAAATCATTCCTGCTCGGGGCACCTGGATCGAACTGGCTACGGACGCCACCGGCTATACGCGGGTGTACCTGGACCGGAAAAAAGCCCTCCCCGTCACCCTTCTTTTGCGCGCTATGGGCCATGGCAGCGATGCTGATTTGGTGCGGCTCTTCCATATCGCCGAAGAAGTGCCCCTCAAACTAAACTCCATCAAGTCATTTTTGCCCTATGTAGGGCGTAAGCTGGCCACCCGCATTGTCGCCGCCCACCAAGAAGAGATCGTAGACCCCGAAACCAGCGAAACCACCGCCGTCCAGCGCTTCCAACAGTTTTTTGATGTAGGGCATGTGCTCACCGAAGAAGACTGGAATACCCTAAGCGAACTGCGTATTGACCGGCTCTACCTCATTAAGCCCGAATACGAAGACGAACGTCACATCATCTTAGCCACTTTGCGGAAAGACCCCTCTTACTCTGTTACGACCGCCTGCCAGGAAATCTACAAACTCCTCCGCGGCACGGAGGGCCAAACCGACCCCGAAACCGCCCGCCAATACGTGGAAAAACAAATCCTCTCCGATAAGCGATACGACTTGGGCGAAGTAGGCCGCTATCAGCTCAACCGAAAACTCTTCGGAGAACAGCGATTCTCGGACCGCCTTTTGCGGGTAGAAGACTTAGTCGCCATCATTGATCGGCTTCATCAGCTGATGCAGGGCAAAATAGAACCCGACGAGGAAGACCACCTGAGCCATCGGCGCATTCGGACCGTGGGCGAACATATGTACCAGCAATTCTCCGTGGGCCTTTCCCGCTTAGCTAAAGGCGTACGCGAAAAAATGAGCACCATGGAGTCCGAAGACTTCAAGCCCAGCGACGTGATCAACCACAAGGCCTTCCTCAGTGCTATTAATCAGTTTTTCACTCGGGGTCAGCTCAGTCAGCTCGTAGACCAGACCAATCCCCTCTCCGAGTTAGCGCACAAACGGCGCATTTCGGCTATTGGGCCCGGCGGGCTCTCCCGAGAACATGCCGGCTTTGAGGCTCGCGATGTGCACTTTTCCCACTATGGCCGCATCTGCCCCATCGAAACCCCCGAGGGCGCTAATATCGGCCTCATCAACTCCCTCGCCATCTACGCTCGCATCAACGAATTAGGCTTCCTAGAAACCCCCTACCACCCCGTCAAAAACGATAAGCCGCAGTTTGATCAAATCGCCTACCTGACAGCCGACCAAGAAGAAAAACATCCGATTGCGCCCTTAGCGTTCTTCCTCAACGGACATACCCCCTCAGAAATGCAAGTGCGCTACGAGGGCGAATATCCCGAAGTCTCCGTGGAAGAAGTCCGCTTCACCGATGTCGCTACCGACCAGATGCTGGGGCTCTCGGCTTCGCTGATACCTTTCTTAGAGCATGACGATGCCAACCGCGCCCTCATGGGCTCTAACATGCAGCGCCAAGCCGTCCCTCTCCTGCGCCCAGAAGCCCCTATCGTCGGCACCGGCATGGAAAAATATGTCGCCAAAGACTCCCGCGTGCTCATTTATGCCCAATACCCTGGCGTCGTAGAATACGTAGATGCCACCCAAATTCGCATCCGCTATGAGCGCCCTTACGAAGAAGCCCTGGTAAGCTTTGAGGACGATGTCGTAACCTACGAAATTCCAAAGTTCCGGCGCACCAATGAGAATACTTGCATTAACCTGCGGCCTATTGTTTCCCGCGGGCAGCGGGTGGAAGCGGGCCAGCCCTTAGTAGAAGGTTTCTCCATTGAAAATGGGGAGCTGGCCCTGGGTAAAAATCTCCTCGTGGCTTTCATGCCCTGGCAGGGCTATAACTTTGAGGATGCCATCGTCATTTCGCAGCGGCTCGTGCAGGACGATGTGCTGACCTCTATCACCATTGAGGAGTTTGAAGTAGAGGCCCGCGAAACTAAAGCGGGGCCTGAGGAGCTTACCCGGGAGCTCCCCAACGAATCTGCCGAACGCGTCCGATGGTTGGACGAAGAAGGTCTCGTCATGGTCGGCACCGAAGTGCGCGAAGGTGACATCCTCGTAGGAAAAGTTACCCCTAAAGGCCAGACTGCCGACCTCACCCCTGAAGAAAAACTCCTGCGCCAAATCTTCGGCGAACGCAGCACCGATGTCAAAAGCACTTCCCTCCTCATGCCCCCAGCTACCCACGGCTATGTCATCGGCACCCGCCTCTACCGAAAAGACCGAAAAATCAAAGACTCCGCCGCCAGACAACAAAAAGAAAAAGAATTAGAGGCCCAGTTTGAACGTCAGGTCCTCGCCCTCAGAGCCCGCATGCATGAGAAACTCTCTAAGCTCTTAGAAGGGAAAAAACTCGTCTCCATCCGCGATAAGTACAATCAGGAGCTGCTCCCCGCCTCCAAGAAAGTAACCAGCCGCTGGCTCTCCACCCTCAAGTACGAAGAGCTTAGCCCCACGGGCTGGACGGATGACCCGCATACAAACCTCCTCATTGAACGCCTATTCCAAAACTACATGGCGTTGTATAGCCGTTATGAGGCCGACCTCAAGCGAGAAAAACATTACCTCACTTCTGGCGATGAACTGGCCAATGGCGTCCTGAAAATGGCCAAGGTTTATGTAGCGACCAAACGCAAAATCAAAGTGGGGGATAAGCTGGCAGGGCGCCACGGCAATAAGGGGGTCATCGCCAAAGTCGCCGCCGTGGAAGATATGCCCTACTTGGAGGATGGCACGCCTGTGGATATTGTGCTCAATCCTTTAGGCGTACCTTCCCGCATGAATATCGGCCAGATATTTGAGGCCATCTTAGGGTGGGCGGGGTATAAGTTAGGCAAGCGCTACGAAGTGCCGCCTTTTGCGGGGGCCTCATACGAGCAGGTCAATGCCGAACTGGAAAAAGCAGGCCTTCCCAAAGACGGACGGGTGTACCTTTACAATGGTTTGACGGGAGAACGTTTTGAGCAGCCTGCTACGGTGGGGGTCATCTACATGCTGAAGCTGGACCACATGGTAGATGATAAGATGCATGCCCGTTCAGTGGGGCCTTATGGGGTTGTAACCTCGCAGCCCTTGGGGGGCAAAGCCCACTTTGGCGGTCAGCGCTTCGGCGAAATGGAAGTCTGGGCCTTGGAAGCCTTCGGCGCCGCCAACCTCCTCCAAGAAATGCTCACCATCAAGTCCGACGATGTGGATGGCCGCATGAAAGCCCACGAAGCCATCATCAAAGGGGAAAACATCACTTACTATGGGGTGCCGGACTCCTTCCAAGTCTTAGTCAATGAACTCAGAGGACTGGCTATTGATGTCCGCTTCGACTAAAATCACTTGCCAATAATCCTATGGAAAAAGTAGCGAAAACCAGTAAGCACACAGTCATTACGATTCCGACGCCGATTCGGCGGATAACTTTGCGTTTAGCGTCTCCGGATCGGATTTTGGAGTGGAGCCGGGGCGAAGTCAAACGCCCCGAAACCATTGATTACAAGACGCACAAGCCGGAGCCCTTAGGGCTATTTTGTGAGCAGATATTTGGGCCTGTACGGGATTATGAGTGCGCCTGTGGCAAGTATAAAGGCGCTCGCTATAAGGGCCTGCGCTGCGACCGGTGCAATGTAGAAGTGATTGAAAAGAAGTGGCGGCGGGTGAGAATGGGTCATATAACTTTGCAAGTGCCCGTCGTGCATCCCTGGTACTTTCGGCATGTACCGCCTAAGCTTGGACTTCTTTTAGGGTATTCGGCGAAAAACCTGGAAAAGGTCGTATATTATGACCTGTATGTCGTGCTGGACCCCGGGGATGCTGTTCGGATCAAGAAAGACCTGGAATTAGGGTCATTACTCACGGCGGAGGAGTACAAGGCGCTTCGGCGTAAGCTGGAGGAGGAAGCGCAGCGGGACTCCAGCATTCGGCCGGACAGCCTCGTTGTGAAGATGGGGGCAGAGGCCTTAGAAGAAGTCCTACGCAAGATGGACTTAGATAAGCTCTCGCAGGAGCTGCGAACTCGGATTCTCAACGAGCCTTCGCAGCAGCGCCGCTCTGACTTATTACGGCGGCTCAAGGTCGTAGAAGAGTTTCGCTCCGCCAACCGCCGCATTGAGAACCGCCCCGAATGGATGATTCTGCGGGTGATTCCCGTAGTGCCGCCCGAACTTCGGCCCCTCATTCCCTTGCCAGGCGGGCGCTTCACCGTTTCCGACCTCAATAATCTTTACCGAACGCTTATTCAGCGGAATAACCGTTTGCGCCGCATGATGGAAAACCGCGTCCCCACCATTTTGCTCAATAATGAGCGGCGCATGCTCCAAGAAGCCGTGGATGCCCTCATGGACAGCTCCCGCAAACGCAATCAGACCCGAGCTGCCGCCGAAAGCGCCTCCGGCCGCCTATATCGCTCCCTCAGCGACAATATCCGCGGCAAGCAGGGACGTTTCCGCCAAAACCTCCTGGGTAAGCGCGTAGACTACTCGGGCCGCTCCGTCATCGTCGTAGGGCCCCACCTGCGCCTACATGAATGCGGCCTCCCCAAGGATATGGCCGTAGAACTCTTCAAACCCTTCATCATTCGGGACCTCATGGCGCAGCGGATTGTCCGCACCGAAAAAACTGGCCGCCGCTTAGTAGAACGCAAAGACCCCCGCATCTGGCCCATCCTGGAAAATGTCCTCAAAGGCCATCCCGTCCTGCTGAACCGCGCCCCTACTTTGCACCGCTTAGGTATCCAGGCCTTCCAGCCTAAGCTCGTGGAAGGTAAGGCCATTCAGCTACACCCCTTAGTCTGCACGGGTTACAATGCCGACTTTGATGGGGACCAGATGGCGGTTCATGTGCCGCTTAGTCAAGCCGCCATTGTGGAGGCTATTGTTCTCATGCTTTCCAGCCACAACATCCTCCATCCCGCTAATGGGGCGCCGATTGCGGTGCCCTCCCAGGATATGGTTCTGGGGCTGTACTACCTTACGAAGGAGCTTCCGGGAGCCAAAGGAGAGGGGGCGATGTTTGGGAGCATGGCGGAGGCTCTGCAGGCTTACGACTCGGGCAAGGTGGCCCTTCATGCCCGAGTCACCGTCCGTCTCCCCTCCGGCGAAAAAGTCCTCACCACCATCGGACGAATCCTCTTCAACCAGACCCTTCCCCCCGGAATGCCCTTCGTGAACCAGCTCCTGACCAAAAACGCCATCCGAGATGTAATCATGGAGGTATTTCGCCGAACAGACCATCGGATAACAGCCGAGTTTTTAGACCGAATCAAAGCATTAGGATTTCAAGTGGCTTTTCAGAGTGGCGCTTCCTTCACCTTATACGATGTCATAGAGCCTTCTAATAAGCAGGCTTTGATTGAAAAAGCTCTGGAAGAACGGGAGCAGATTCGGGAAGAGTATCGGATGGGGCTGATTAGCGACAGCGAGCGGTACAACAAGATCATTGACCTATGGACGAAGACTTCTAATGAGATTTCGGACCAGCTGATTCGGGAGCTTTCGCAGCATCAGGCTGGGTTTAATCCGATTTACATGATGATGCATTCGGGGGCGCGGGGTTCTCGGGAGCAGGTTCGGCAGCTGTGTGCTTTGCGGGGCCTGATGAATAAGCCGCAGCGGCGGCTGGGGGCTCGGGAGATCATTGAGACGCCCATCTTATCCAGTTTGCGGGATGGTCTGAATGTGATTGAGTACTTCATTTCCACGCACGGGGCTCGGAAAGGTTTAGCCGATACAGCCTTGAAAACGGCTGATGCGGGCTACCTCACCCGTAAGCTGGTAGATGTGGCGCAGGATGTGGTGATTACCGAGGAGGATTGTGGGACGATGCGGGGACTACGGCTTACGGCGCTCTACGATGAAAATGAAGAGCTGGTGGAATCCTTAGCCAGTCGGATTGCGGGGCGCTTCTCGCTCAATGATATTTTCCATCCGGCTACGGGTGAGAAGCTGGTCGGCGCTGGTGAAGAGATTACAGACGAGATAGCAAAGGCTATAGAGGAGGCGGGTATTGAGTCGGTGGTTGTGCGTTCGCCTATCACCTGTGAAGCGGAGCGGGGTATATGTCAGAAGTGTTATGGGCGACACCTGGCTATTGGACGGCTCGTGGAAATCGGCGAAGCCGTAGGCGTGATAGCGGCTCAGTCTATTGGTGAGCCGGGCACCCAGCTCACGATGCGCACCTTCCACACCGGAGGAACCGCCCAGCGTATCACGGGCCAGAGCAGCATCAAAGCCAAACATGATGGCATAGTGGAATTCACAGACAACCTCCAGACGCTGGTGCGCACCTATCGGGGAGCCGAAGAGGTCGTAGTGATCAGCCGCACGACCGAAGTTTATATCAAGCATCCTCAGACGGGTCATATTTTGCAGCGGGCCGATGTGCCCTATGCGTCGATTCTGCATGTAGAGCCCGGCGCTTTGGTGCAGAAGGGCCAAGAAATCTGTTCTTGGGACCCTTATGCGCGTCATATTCTGAGTACGCAGGCAGGCCGAGTGAAATGGGTAGACCTCATAGAGAATGAGACCTATCGGCGAGAGCGCCTGGAGGAAGCCCAGCAGGATGAGTATATTGTGATTGAGTCGTCTAATCGGTTTCTCTCGCCAGCCATTCAGATTCTGAATGAGTACGAGGAGGCGGTGGAGACTTATCCATTGCCGGTGGGGGCGCGTATTGCGGTGGTGGATGGAGCGCAGGTGCCAGCAGGATATATTTTAGCTCGGACACCGGTGCAAGCGGCCCGGACAGCGGATATTACGGGAGGCTTGCCGCGGGTAACGGAACTTTTTGAAGCGCGTTCGCCGAATGGCGCCGCCGTCCTCGCCGAAATAGACGGTATCGTCAAGGTGGGCCGACGACGTTCCAATAATCACGAGATTGAAATTGAGTCTCCTGATGGCCGTATGCGGGTCCTTCATAAGGTGCCTACTACCCGCCTTCTCTTAGTGCAAACGGGGGATAAGGTGCGGGCTGGTCAGCCCCTCTGTGATGGCCCTATCAGCCCCCATGACATTCTGCGTATCTTGGGCATTACGGCCGTATCCGAGTACCTCCTTCGGAATATCCAGCTCATTTATGCTCCTCAAGGGGTCAAAATCAGCACAAAACACTTAGAAATCATCCTCCGCCAGATGATGCAAAAGATGCGAGTGGTGGACCCCGGCGATACGATTTTCTTGCAAGATGAGGCGGTAGATAAGGTAGAGTTGCAGCACGAAAATGCGCTTCTCTCAGGGCGATATATCGTTACAGACCCAGGCGATCAGGAAGGGCTGGAAGTGGGGAGCTTGCTCACTTATTATCAGCTCTCTTATTACAATGAGGCTCTAAAGGCCAGTGGAAAGCGGCCCATAGAAGCTCGGCTGGCTAGGCCGGCCATAGCGGAGCCGATTCTGCTGGGGATTTCTCGGGCGGCTTCTACGACGCGCAGCTGGCTCTCGGCAGCCTCCTTCCAGGAAACCGTGAGGGTTCTTATAGATGCGGTCGTAGAAGCTAAGACCGATGAACTGATAGGCCTCAAAGAGAATGTGATCACCGGGCAAAAGATTCCAGCGGGCACCGGTTACCTCGAGCGGTATCAAGAGCGTCCGCCCGAAGTGCCGATTCTGGTGCCCGAAGCCGTGGAAACTTCTCAAGGAGTGCCTTCATCGGTGGGGAGCTCCGCTCCGAAGAAAGCCTCCGCTCGTACGCGCCGCTCCTCCAAGAAATCCTCTTCATGAGTACCGTCGGAGCCGTAGCGGCCTCCTTAGATGCCTGGGCACCCCCTGCATGGGCCGAGTCCTATGATAATGTGGGTCTTTTGTGGGGGGATGCCCAGGCCCCTATCCGAGGGGTCTTGACTGCCTTGGATATCACCCCAGCCGTCCATCAAGAAGCCCTGGAACTGGGAGCTAACCTGATAGTCGTCCACCATCCGATCTGGTTTGGGGCGCGTACACGGCTGGCGTATGGGAGATATGCAGACCGCTTGATCTATCAGCTGATTCGGGATGATATAGCCGTTTATGCGGCCCACACCAATGCCGATCAAGCCCGGGACGGGGTGAGTTATGCCTTATGTGAGGCGCTGGGACTACGCCCGATGGCTTTTCTAAAGGCTGTTTCGGAGGAACACGGGATGGGCTACATCGGCGAATGGCCAGAAGGGATGCCCATAGAGCATTTCTGGACGTATGTTCGGTCTCGGCTGGAAGTGCCCGTTTTGCGGCATAGTCGGGGGCGATCTACCTTTATTCGGCGGGTGGCTGTCTGCGGTGGAG
>Ga0068664_1171336_pt1 | contig 12048 bp, 13 predicted proteins | sample YNPMS_MetaT_31_FD_73487 | JGI IMG/M metagenome (GOLD analysis project Ga0068664, IMG submission 73487) | Anoxygenic and chlorotrophic microbial mat microbial communities from Yellowstone National Park, USA - YNP MS_1200_B MetaT (Metagenome... ...
TGGAGTACCGCTGGCGCGGCGGCCAGTGGGTAGTCAAATAGAATTCAGCCCAACTTTCGCAGCTTAGCGATTGCCAATCGAGTTCTCAAGTCTCGAAATTGATCTCCAAGATTCGCGGCTCGTGGGGATAGTTTGTAATCAAAAGCTCATTGATCTTTCCGCGTTTTTTGCTATCGGAGTTAATCGCTCGACCAGCCAAAACTCTGAAGATATTGTATCCCGAATAAGCATTCTTGAAGAAATCATCTCCTAAGTTTTCATTCGTTGGATCGGAGTTAGAGAGCATCAGCTTAGGCTTCTTTTCCTTATCTAGCTTCCGGAAGAACTGGGCTAGGCGGATTTGCTCGTTATCAGAGAAGCCATCCTTGGTATAAGCGGTAAAGCTGGCCGTCTGGCTGAGTGGACGGTAAGGGGGGTCAAAGTAGACAAATGTGTTCTCGTCAATATGAGACCAACATTCCATGTAGTCGGCCTGTCGTATTTCCGCCTTTTGCAGAGCATGTGAGGCAGCCATCAGGTTTGCAGCATCACAGATGACAGCGGTTTTGTATTTCCCAAACGGTACGTTGAACTCTCCCTTCGAGTTGAGACGAAAAAGGCCGTTGAAACAGGTCTTGTTCAGAAAAATAAGCTGTGCGGCTCGTCGAATCCAATCGGCAGAGCGTTTCGCCGTGTTGATGTCGGGGCGCCCCTTATTGAAAGCGTCACGCATGGTCAGAAACAGATGACCACGCCGTTCTTCCGGGGTCTGGTTGTATGCTCTCTGGTATCTTTCCAGAATGTCCAGCAGGTCAGCCGGCCGCTGCTGCACAACCTGCCAGGTCAGAACCAGGTCCGGGTTGATGTCCGAAAGGTAGGCACTTTCGATGGGGTAACGCTGGGCGATGGCAAAAAACACTGCGCCGCCGCCTAGGAAAGGCTCGACATAACGTCTAATGCGGCCCGCTCTCAGGTCACTTGGGTAGTAGTTTTCTAGTTGAGCTAGGAGTTGGCTTTTTCCGCCTGCCCATTTCAAAAAGGGCCGTGCCTTCAGCATGGCTTCAGCCACAAAGAGAGCAAAAAGGCCTACAATTGGTCACGGATAGCCAGTACCAGTTCACGAAATTCTTCAGCCGATTGGCCGGTGAACGATTCGAGATTGGCGCGGGCCTGCTGCCGGAGGCGTTCGCGCTCACGTCCGTCCGCTGACGTATATTGCGAATACATCGCCGTTGCCAGAATGGCTAATGACTCGGCCAGCAGTTGCCGTTCACGGTCGCTTGAAGCCATAAAGTCTTGATCTTCTGAGAGGATGCCTTGGAAAAGCTCATACAACGCATAGGGCACGCCGGAAGGCATTGGCTGCCCAAAAACAATCGTGTAGTGGTTGTTGAGATACACAGCAATTGCCGAACCGACATCCTCAACAGGCCAGCCTTCTTCGACCAAACCACGGCGATATTCCCGTAGGGCTTCCTCATAAAAGCGACGTACTTGACGGGGGTCGCCATCGGCTTCCTGGGCCAGAATCTCCGGGGCAAGCATGCTCGCCACAGGGCGGTAACTTGTTACGCTGCGGCGTGAGCTACGCTGTGGGGCCGTGGGTAATGCCGTCCCACGGCGGGTCACCGGGCGGTTAGAAAAAATCGCGCCAGCCCGTTCTTCATAAGCGTGCATTTTTTCTTGGGCCGGGCGTCCGTTGATGGTCGGCCGGCGCCCTACCCGCTCATAGTCATACCAGTCAGGGTTGGCCGGTGTCCGAGGCGCTGGTCGGTTTTGTCCCGGTACGTCGCCAGCACTGCCCAAAACCATCCACAATCCGACCAAAACACAACACCAACGCATCATGGCTCTACCTCGCTGCAATACAAGTTTTGCCTTCCGCCGCAGGATTTCGCTATCAAACGCCACTTGGTTGCTCACACGGGGTTGGCTTGATCATGCCATTCTGCCTCGTGTAAAACCAGCGCGGTTTCTCTGGCGTGCTAGTACAAAAGACACGCTAGCGCAGAAGCTTGTAGCACACTCTGAAGCTGCGTTTTCCCTCCACGATGGGGATTTACCATCCGACCAACCCAGGCGAAACACAATTCAAACCTAGTCCGTCACGTTACGCTGTGGTTGCCGGCAACCAGTATGACGGACGTTGCCGCGAACCCCATGACCACCCGTACCGTCTGCGGCCGGATGTCGTCTTCATCTCTGCCTCTGAGACCGAGCTGGCTGTATTGGAAGCCGCACGCACCCAACTGCCAGATGGCTTTCCGCCACTACGCTTGCAATCCAGTCATGCCTTACAGACAGCAGCCGAAGTTGCCTCCTTCCTGGCGGATATTGCCCCTACGGTGCGCCTGGTTATTGTACGCATCCTTGGTGGACGGGCGTACTTTCAGGAAGGACTAGAACAGTTGCGCGTTATGCACAACCGAACCGGCGTGGCGCTTTTGGCACTGCCAGGAGATGACCGCCAGGATGCCGAGCTGGCGGCTTATACAACGATTGCGCCGGAGGTTGCGGCAACCTTCTTTACCTACTGCGTTGCCGGTGGCAGTACCAACTACGCCCATGGGCTGCGGTATCTGTCCGACCAACTGCTGGGCACGAAATTTGGTGCGGCACCACCGACAGCAACGCCACTGTGGGGACTTTACCATCCAGAAGCCGCTGACTTAGATCAAACGGCTGCGCTGGACATTGAGACCTTCGGAAGCCTTTACTGGCGCGACCCGACGGCCCCCCTGATCGGTGTGCTGTTTTATCGGGCATACTGGCAAAGCCGTGATCTAGCCGTTGTGGATGCGCTTGTGCGCGCCCTAGAGGCGCTCTCCTGCCGGGTGTTGCCGGTGTTTTGCTACAGCTTGCGGGAGTTGACGCCGGAGACGCTGGCAGCCTACTTCGGGCAGGCTGGTCAGGCTCGGGTGGATGTCATTGTCAGCCTGGTCAGCTACGCCATGGCTGAAATTAGCCACGGGCTGCGCGGCCCCCAGGCTACTGGAGCTACTCTGGAGGCCCTGGTCAATCTGGGAATTCCAGTCATTCAGGGGCTCACCGTACGTGAGACGCTGGCTGCGTGGGAAGCCAACCCGGCCGGTTTGTCACCCCTTGACGCTGCTATGAAAGTTGTCATGGCAGAGTTCGATGGACGGATTATCTCGACGGTGGTCGGCGTTCATGAGCCAACGCCCTCTGGTACAAACCGCCAGAAACCCATCCCAGCCCAGGTAGAGAAGCTGGCAGCCCTTGCCGTTCGGTGGGCACGGCTGCGCCACCTGCCAAACCACGCCAAACGGCTAGCCATTGTGCTCACCAACTTTGCCAACCGCAACGGGCGAGTAGGCAGCGCTGTCGGGCTAGACACACCGGCTTCCGTCCTCAACCTTTTGCGGGCGTTGCGTAAAAGGGGCTACCACGTCGGCGAGCTGCCGCCAGACGGCGACACCCTGATGGCCGAACTGCTAGACCAGGGCGGATATGAAGCTCCGATGCTCTCCGAACCCCAAAAACAACATGCTGTAGCCCGCTACGACACAGCAGCGTACAACGCCTGGTTTACAACATTGCCGGTGACATGCCAGGAAGCAATCCGGGCGACATGGGGCGATCCGCCGGGCACCGTCATGGTAGACGGCCATCTGGGCTACATTGCCGGACGACGTTATGGAAACGTCCTGGTATTGATCCAACCGCCTCGTGGCTACGGGGAAAACCCTCGGGCAATCTACCACAGCGGGGAGCTTGTTCCACCGCACCATTACTTGGCCGTCTACCACTGGTTGCGGTCTGTGTTTGGCGTGGATGCAGTCATCCACTGCGGCAAACACGGCACGGTGGAATGGTTGCCGGGCAAGTCGCTTGGGCTGTCTGACCAGTGCTATCCCCAGCTTGTGCTGCCGGATATTCCGGTCGTGTACCCTTTCCTGATAGGCGATCCGGGTGAGGGCCTTCAGGCCAAACGGCGGTGGCACGCCGCCTTAGTCAGTCACCTGCCACCACCGATGACCCAGGCCGAGGCCGACCAGGAAGGGGAATTGGCTCCTCTGCAGGGACTTCTGGCCGATCTGGCACGGGCCGAGCAGCTTGATCCCGACAAGCGAAGCCTGATTCTGGAGGCCATCTGGGAAGCCGTCGTTGCTACCAACCTGCACCACGACCTGGGCTACACCACCCGACCGGACGAAGACGCCATGCCGGCATTTCTGAAAAAACTCGACGGCTACCTCTGTGACCTGGGTGAAATCCAGATTCGCCACGGGCTGCATGTTCTGGGTGAAGCGCCGGCCGGTGAACGGCTGGTGGATTTTCTCTGCGCACTGGCGCGGCAGGGTGGTCCAGCATGCCTCGGCCTGCCGGCGGCGCTAGCGCACGACCTCAAGCTGCCGACCGACATTTTTGATCTTCCGGCCGAAACACCGTGGTCGCCGTCCGCTACACCACCATCCCTGACAGCACCCGGCGACACTCCTATCACCACGGTTGGGCGGCTGCGGCGCGCCGTGGATGCAGCCGTACGGAACATGGTCTGGCAGTTGGCCGAACGGAACTTTGCACCGGCGGCAGTGGCTGACTTAACCGGGGAGCAAACCGAGATGCGGCGTACGCTGACCTATCTTGTAGAGGACATCTTGCCCCGTGTCCAGCAGGCGACAGAAGAAATTCACAACCTGCTCAATGCCCTTGAAGGCCGGTCGCTGCCACCCGGCCCCAGTGGTGCGCCAACCCGCGGCCGGGTAGATGTTCTTCCCACGGGGCGGAACTTCTATGCTGTGGACATTCGCGCCATTCCATCCCGTTTTGCCTGGCAGGTGGGACGACAACTGGGGGAGGCGTTGCTGACGACGTACGTCCGGCAGCAGGGACGTTTTCCCGAATTTATCGGCCTGACGCTGTGGGGAACGGCCAACATGCGCACCCAGGGAGATGATGTTGCCCAGGTGCTCTGGCTGCTCGGTGTTGAGCCGGTGTGGAATGCTGCCAACCAACGCCTGGCGGGGCTGCGGCTCTTACCTCTTGAGCAGTTGCAGCGTCCGCGAATAGATGTCGTCGTTCGGGTTTCCGGTTTCTTCCGCGATGCCTTTCCCAACCTCTTGACATTGCTGGATGATGCTGTCCATCTGGCAGCCGCGGCCGATGAGCCGGACGAATGGAACTACGTCCGCAAGCACGTTCGCGCCGAAGAACAGCAGCGGGTAGCGGCCGGGACGCCGCCTGAAGTGGCCCGGCAACAGGCGCATTTCCGAATTTTTTCCAACCGCCCCGGTGTCTATGGCGTAGGGATTCTGGCCGCTATTACCGAAGGCGCATGGACAAGCCGCGAAGACCTGGCGCAGATTTACATGCGCTGGAGCAGCTATGCTTACACGGCCGGGGAGTATGGTACGCCGGCCGAAACTATCCTTGCAGCGCGGCTGGCCGCCTGTGAGGTTGTGGTCCAAAACCAGGATAATCGTGAGCATGACGTGCTCGACAGTGACGACTACATGCAGTTTCACGGTGGCATGGCTGCGGCAGTGGGCAACCTACGTGGCAAACTACCGCTAATCTTCCTAGGTGACTCATCTGATCCGGCACGGCCGCAGGTGCGGTCGCTCCAAGAGGAACTGCGCCGAGTCATCCGCGCGCGGGTGACAAATCCAAAGTGGCTGCGAGCCATTCAAGAACACGGCTACAAAGGTGCGCTCGAAATGGCTGCGACGGTGGATTACATGTTTGGGTACGGCGCCTTGACCGGCCTGGTTGAGGATTGGATGTACGAGCGCGTTGCTGAGGCCTACCTTTTTGACGAAGCTACTGCCGCGTTTTTGCAACGGAGCAATCCCTGGGTACAGCGAGACATCGCAGCACGTCTTCTCGAAGCCGCTCGGCGTGGATTATGGGCACGGCCGGCCGCGGCTGTGTTAGAGCGTTTGGCCAGGGTGCAAGCCGTGGCTGAGGAAGCAATCCGGCAAAGGGAGCGCGGGGCGTGGTGAAAAAAACCGGGAAGGGCAGCCATCTGCAAGCGGCTGCGGCGGTTATCGCCGCCACGGCGGTGGTGTGGCCAAGCAGCAGTTGCCATCTCTATCGGCCACCCTCCACAAATCAGCCAGCCGCACAGACAAACCTGCCTAAGCCCCAGCGAATTGCCTCGCTTTCGGTTGGGACTGACGAAATCCTGTGTGCTCTTGTGCCGCCAGATCGCATCGTTGCCCTGTCAAAGTATGCAGCCGATCCCGAGGTCAGTTACGTTGCTGACATAGCGCAGCGCATCGGTGTTTTTGTCGAACGTGAACCCGAGCGACTGCTTGCGCTTCAGGCTGACTTGATTTTGCTGGCGCGCTATACCAAAGCTGAACTACGACAAGCCGTTGAGCAAACCGGGACACCAACGCTGGTTGTGGAAGAATTCCGGTCCTTGGCCGACGTCGAAAGCAATATCCGCCGGATTGGGCATGTGGTTGGCGAGGTAGAGCGCGCCGAAGCAGTCATAGCTGACATGAGAGCAAAACTAGCCGAGGCGCGAGCGGCACTTCGTTCAGACCGAGTCGGCTGGCGGGCGTTGTACCTTATGCCGCCGCTCATCGTGGCTGGGCGTGATACCCTGGCGGATGTAAAACTGACTGCGGCCGGACTGCGCAATGCTGCTTCGGATGTGACAGGCCATGTAGCACTTTCAGCCGAAGCCTTACTGGCACGTGATCCGGACCTTATCTTTGTGGCAACAGGCCTGGCAGCCGACCAGGGATTCCAGGATCAGTTACTGGCTAATCGTCAGCTAGCCGCTCTGAGCGCCGTTCGGAAACGGCGCATTCTGGCGTTACCTTCACGATCATTGCGAACGGTGTCGCATCACATTGCCGATGCCGTTGGCGATATTGTCCGCGCCGTCAATGCCCTGCCGTAGAAAGCACAGCGGCGGCCTCGAACGAAAACATGGGGGAAACACAATCGCCTGAGGAGTACCGCGCGCGCATGGCGCGTAAAAAAGCCATTCAGGATGTGCGCATTGCACAAGCCACCCAAGAAAAGGGCCTTATCATCGTCCACACGGGTCCTGGAAAGGGAAAAACTACGGCCGCTTTGGGAATGGTATTCCGGGCGCTTGGCCACGGCATGCGAATTGGCATCGTGCAGTTTACAAAGGGTGCCCGCCTTAGCGGGGAAGCCCTTTTCGCCCGCGAGCTCTCCGGCCGTGTGGATTTCTTTGCCCTGGGCGAAGGTTTTACATGGGAAACCCAGGACCGCGAACGCGACCGTGCCGCCGCCGAACGCGCATGGGACAAAGCCTGCGCTCTGATGGCAGACCCAGGCTATGACATGGTGGTCCTCGATGAGCTCAACATTGTGCTGCGGGACGAAACGCTGCCACTTGGCAGGGTTCTGGAGGCATTGCAGCAAAAGCGCCCAGCGCTGCACGTGGTTATTACCGGGCGGGGCGCGCGTCCGGAACTCATTGAACTAGCCGATCTTGTTACTGAGATGAAGCTCGTCAAGCACCCGTTCCGCAAGGGCATCAAGGCGCAGCGGGGGATTGAGTTCTAATGATGGCTACGCTAGAAAGCCTGCCTGTGACACCATCTGCCTTGGTACCCCGCGCCGTAGGTGCCTCGCCATGCCATCTGTGTGGCAGCGTTGAAATCGCCGTCCTGGCCAACCGTGGCCGCCGTGGGAAACCGCTCCGAACGGTTATCTGCCTTCAATGCGGACTTGTTTGGTTAGACCCACTCCCCCATAACCCCCGTGAATTCTATGCACACCTTTACCGCATTCACTACAAGGGCACGTATGTGCCCAGACCAAAGCACATTCTGCGCGCTGGAAAACTCGCGCTCTCGCGTTACCAGACCATTAGGCCATGGCTGGCTACTCCGCAGGTCATTCTTGATGTTGGCTCTGGAGGCGGGGAATTTCTCTATCTGTTACAAAAACTTGGCCACTGCGTACGCGGCATCGAGCCGAACCAAGGCTATGCCAGGTACGCCATTGAAGAGTATGGTCTCCAAATTGATGTTGGCTTCGTCCAGGATGTTCCTTTGGCCGAAGAACAGTTCGATCTCATCACAATGTGGCACGTCCTAGAGCACACCGAAAAGCCTGGAGAAGTTCTCACAAAGCTGTGCAGCATGCTGAAGGAAAAAGGCATGCTCATCATAGAAGTTCCAAACATTGAAGCCACCTGCCAGGCTCCGCAAAATACCTTTCATGAAGCTCACATCTTTAACTTCAATCTCCTAACTCTCCAAAAACTAACTGAAAAAGTAGGCCTTACTAAAATTGGCCATGTCGTCTCAATTGACGGAGGAAATATTACTCTTTTTGTTCAGAAAGATTGGCAAAACCGGCCTACTTTTCCTACATTAGTCATCCCTGGAAATGCAGAAAAAATTATCCGAATCGTCAAAGGCCGCACGATATTGAAGCACTACATGACAACGACTCCCTATCGCCGACTTTTGCGTCGCTTCTGGCAGTACCTTGAAGAGCAATACGGAACGCGATGTTTCCTTAGTGGAAGACTGCTGCTTGACCGACTTTACGCCTACTATCTCAGCAACTGGGGACAAGAAAAACCCTTGAAGGCCTTTCCAGCGCACCTTGGTTGTTCTGAGTAGCAGCGGCCTCTCGCAGGTTGGGTATTTCCCCAGCACTTTCGCCAAATACTCTTACCAAGTATGCCAACCCTTGCCAATGATCCAGATCGAGACCGGGGTCCCATCAGCACCTTACCACCGCACCGACCGCTGGCCTTAGCTACTCAGCAGCACCAACTGCCCAGCCGCCTTTTGTTTCTCAATGCCAGTATTCTCACTGCCTATGGTGTCTATCGTTACGAGCCAGTGACGCCGGAAGCAGCCCAACAACTCATTGCTGAGTGCCGTCGAGCTGGGCGTAGTCTGTATTCAGCCGTTGGGCACCGCGCCACAGCAGCACTTATGACCCGGTTGTTAGGTATCGAAATCCCCTTCAATCGAGTCACCATCGAGCAGCTAGTTGGTGAGCAGGCCATTGTGCTGCGCCTCCACCAGCGTCCACCTGAAGGCGTCATTCTCTCGGTCGCGGATATTGAAGCTATTGGCTACGAACTCGGCCTGGTGACGCGCCTTGAGTAGGGCTCACCGGCCTCGGCTGCGGCCCACAAGGCTTTGGCGACCACGTGTCCCTGCCGAGTACAAAGCCGTAAGCGCGTATCATGTCGTAGCGGCGTGAGGTGGTGCTGTGTTGTCCGACCGGAATGTGGGCTTTTTCGAGACGATGCTTGTAATTTTGGCAGCAAATTCCTGGATGGTTTTCTGGGCATCTTCACAGTTCTAGTGCCTTTCAAGCTCTTTGGAACTGACACCTAAAAATCTCTAAGAAACCTAAGGTTTTTCAGATCCCCCACTATTATGTCCAACCCATGTCCTTTGTCGAGCAAGGCTGTGTGCAAGCAAGCTGACTGTGGCGTTTAGATCACCCGGACGATACTTTAGGCTTTTCAATGACCGCAAAGAGTGCTTCAGTGACAGTTTGGGGTACAAGACCAGCAAAATAGTTCGTCTTTGTGCGGGCATGAGCTAGCGGTTTCTCACGCTTTTTGATTTCCAACTTGCCCTTGTTGCTAGGAAGCATAATGCTTGAAGGAGAAGAAAGACTCTCCAGCAAGCTTGCTGAACAGGGAAGAACTCTGATGGCTTTGGCGCCAACGACACCGTCGCAAGCCGAGACCGGGGCAGGTTATCAGCGTTACCCTAGGGTTATCATTGCCGCCCCGGCCAGTGGCCATGGCAAAAGCACCGTCGCTACGGGCCTGATGGCGGCATTGGCTGCCACCCAGTGCGTACAGGGCTTCAAAGTCGGTCCTGACTACATTGACCCGATGTACCACACGGCGGCGACGGGGCGACCGTCGCGCAACCTCGATGCCTGGATGCTGCCGCCAGTGGCCGTGCAGCAGGTGTTTGCGCGGGCCGCAGCAACGGCCGGGCTGAGCATTATCGAGGGGGTGATGGGCTTTTTTGACGGCGCTGGTGCTGATCCGCTCGACGGCAGCACAGCGCAGATAGCACTGCTGCTGGCAGCTCCGGTCATTCTGGTGGTGGATTGCAGCCACATGTCGGTCAGTGCAGCCGCCGTCGTCCACGGCTTTCACACATTTATGTCAAAGGTCAATATTGCAGGCGTGATCTGTAACCGCGTCGGCAGCGAACGCCATGCTGCCTGGCTGCGGGAAGCCATCACGCAGTATGGTGTTCCCGTGCTCGGCTGCCTTCCACACTTGCCAGACCTCGCCATACCGGAGCGACACCTTGGGCTGTTGACCGTTGATGAACGGCCACATGCGGTAGAAGCCTTTCTGACCAAGGCTCGAGAAGCGATGGAGCAGTACGTTGACATGGAGGCTGTCGTAAGCCTTGCCAGTGCTGCACCACCTTTGCCGCTACCGAACGACGCCGACCTGCCGGTTGCTTCTCCAAACTTCAGAGTTCGGATAGGTGTTGCCCGTGACAAGGCATTTTGTTTCTACTACGAGGATAATCTGGATGCCCTGCGGGCTGCTGGTGCTGAAGTTGTGTTCTTCAGTCCGTTACATGATGCTGCTCTGCCACCCAACATCAGCGGACTGTACCTTGGCGGTGGCTACCCTGAACTTTACGCTGCTACTCTCAGCGCCAATCACTCATTGCTGGCTGCCATTCAGGAAGCCCATGCCCACGGCATGCCAATATACGCCGAATGTGGTGGGCTGATGTACCTGACCGAGGCGTTGGAGGACACTGAAGGTCAACGCTATCCAATGGTTGGCATCGTTCCCGGTGTCTGCCGGATGGAGCGGCGGCTGATCTTGGGTTACCGGGAAGTTAGACTGGCCGGCGATGGGCTTCTAGGCGCAGCCAAGCAGAAGCTACGTGGGCACGAGTTTCACTACTCAACATGGCAGCGCCCGAAGGCAACTCCGCCGGCTTACACCGTTCAGCCCCGCTCCCCGACGGAACAGCCACGTGACGAAGGCTTTGCCTGTGGCAACCTACACGCTAGCTACATCCACCTACATTTCGGGCAGGATGCGCGGCTGGCAGCGCAGATGGTTGCCCGTTGCCGCATATGGCAGGAAAGCTGGGGCCAGGGGCAGCGTTCCTGAGAGCTAGAGACCGTTGGTGCAAAAGGTCACTCGCCAATGACTTTGACGAGAACCCGTTTGGGTCGGTAGCCGTCAAACTCCCCGTAAAAAATCTGCTCCCAGGGGCCAAAATCCAGTCGCCCGTTGGTAATGGCTACCACGACCTCCCGTCCCATAATCTGGCGCTTGAGATGGGCATCGGCGTTGTCTTCACCGGTGCGGTTGTGGTGGTAGTAGTTTGGATCAGGGTTGAAAGGTGCAAGTTTTTCCAGCCATACGCCAAAGTCGTGGTGTAGACCGGCCTCGTCGTCATTGATGAAAACGCTGGAGGTGATGTGCATGCTGTTGCATAGCACCAACCCTTCCTTGATGCCGCTACGGCGCACGATTGCCTCAACCTGAGGCGTAATGTTGACAAAGGCCATTTTGGAAGGAAGGTTGAAGGTCAGGTATTCCGTCACAGATTTCATAGGCGGCAAAAAATCCTTGCACAGGGTTTTTGGTGGCCGGCGACATGCCGGGTGCGTAACTGTCTGCCATGATCTTGTCCTGAATGACAGAAGCAAGGGTAACGGGTATGCCGGAAGGGCAGGGGTGCCGGGAAGACGGCGACAGCCGTGTTGTATTGATGGATCAAAGCACCTATACTCGCGCCACACAGATTCTGCACTAGGCTGCCGAGCATGTTAGCTGTGAAAGGAGTTGCACCATGCAGGCTATGTTTGCGCACAAGGCCCTGCGTCGGGTAGTTGTCTGTTTGTTGTTGTTTGGGGCTTGGCTGGTTGCCGCTTCCGGTGAAGTGCGCGCTCAGTTTACCGATCCGCTGAGCGGCATGCAGTTTGAGACCATGGCGATGGCAAACCTGAGTCTCATGCTGTCGCTTGCCCAGCGCAGCGTCTTTTATCAGTCTGTGCCCTTGCGCCTTTCCGGCGATCGTGAGCGCGGTAGCCAGGCGCAGCGGCGCGCACCGGCGTCGTCGGAAGGTCGTCCGGCGCAGA
>Ga0068664_1163798_pt1 | contig 11270 bp, 10 predicted proteins | sample YNPMS_MetaT_31_FD_73487 | JGI IMG/M metagenome (GOLD analysis project Ga0068664, IMG submission 73487) | Anoxygenic and chlorotrophic microbial mat microbial communities from Yellowstone National Park, USA - YNP MS_1200_B MetaT (Metagenome... ...
AAAAAAGACTTCGGCAGTATCCTCTAGACTTAGTGCGACGCGCGCGCGTTGCATCGCTATGTTGAGCTTTTCACGGCACTTTGCAATTCGCGCCAGCAAGGCCTTTTGTTCGTCGAGCAATTCTTGAGGCAAAGTCAGGCTAAGGGGAGTTGTTGTCATGGTCTTTTTAGTGCACTAACTTCATTGTTACTATCAACAATGGCCTGCAATCTGTCGCCTGTGACGATGACTGACATCAGTCAATCAGCTTCTCCATAATCTCTTTGGCCGAAGCTCCTTCACGGCGCCAGAATTCAGCCGCATTGATCTTTTTCTGTGAGCCAATAATAAACTTGCAGCAGTCATTTCCCATTGAGTAGCACTGTACTTCAATGCCGCCTCGCTCTTCGCGGTCGAAGACACTAAAGACGCCGGCAAACATGCCAGCATACATATAGCAGACCGGTTTTCCAACCTGCTCCATTGCTTTGGCTACCGCAGAGTTTTTGATAGTAATAAAAACCATGCCTTGCTTTTCAAAGCTAAAATCAATTGACCACGCGCCCCAACCTTCGGCTGTCAGTGGCCACCACCAGGATTCCAACACGAATTTGCGGTTCATTTGCCATATATCCAGCTTCCCACCGCCAAACTCGTGGCGCATCTTCTCGGCAAAGCGTTTCATATCGCTGACGCCCCACTCGTAGCCACTTCTGTACATAATGAGGTTAGAAGCGTCACCAACTTCTTTGTCGAGACCTGCGTGCAGACTTGTGATGAAGTCTTCTGATGCGTAAACGCCACGTTGTCCATCTCGAAGCCGAATGGTGCGGGTTCTCGGATCACGGGAAAGAAAATCTTCAGGAACAAAGTAGTTATGGTAGTTTTTGATACCACCATCTGCTACATTAATGGCCATAGATTGTACCTCTCTTGGGACTGGGTTTGAAGTACGAAGGGGGCAGGCTGGTAGGAAGTTGTACTGCGCAGGAGACAGTAGTGTAACCGCTGGTCATTGTCAAGTTTTACTTAGCTATGGATTAGCTTACCCATTCTTTCTCGGTTTCAAAGTGCTGAAGCTGCCAGTTTCTTCATGTCAAAATCTTCGCCTTCTAGTTCAAGAATTCTTGACTTGGTGATGATTTTTCCGCGTTCAATCAGAACCCGGCCATCGCGGGGATGCAGAATTGGCACTTCAGCTCGTTTTCCAATTAGGCTGCGCAGGTCTTCAATGTCTTGAACATACATTCCTTCAGGAAGTTCAACAACAACGCCGTCGCCAATGATACGTGCTTGGCAGGATAGTCGTGACCGGGCAGTGGCACCGGTAATGGTTGCCAGAGTACGAATCTCACGCTCAGTACGGGGCGTTAAGCTCTCTTCACCCTTGATAACAAACACGTGACATGTTGCACAGAGCCCCATCCCGCCACAGGCCATAGCTACTTCACATTGCGAAGCCAGCAGAGTATCGAGAACCTTCGTGTCTGTTTTGACCGTAACTGTCCTGTTGATTGGTTGCAGCGTGAGTGTTTTCATCGTATCTAGCTCCAGCGTTCAACAAAGATACTGGACTTTGGAATTTCTGCTGACTGGAGAACTTGCTGGTAAAACTTTACTTCGGGGTACTCGCCGGCTATGTAAAATTTCGTACTTGTGTTTTCAATGTAGAGACTCTTCACCATAAGAGGAGTTATACGTCCCAGTCCGCCAAACCATCCGGCTGGACGGGTTGTCTGAGTAAGAATGAGTATCCGCGTCATAGGACCATCTTTCTCAAAGTACTTGAACTCATTGTCATAGAGTATCTGGGTAGGGTCGGTGATTTCATGGAAAAGTGTGATGTGCCGCTCGGGCTGGCGAACAAGGATATGGTACAGGAAACTCCTTACCGCCGGAATGCAGTAGTCACGGCCAATAAAGCATACTGGGTCATAGCTATCGGTTTGAAGTTTAAATTGTCCCATTGGTGGACCAACAAGGACTGTTGTTCCAACCTGCATTTGATCATAGAATCGTGTCCCAAAGTTGCCAATTCTTTTGACAGTTACCTGAAAATACTTTTGGTCATGGGGTGAAGAACTGATAGTCAGAGGAGCTTGGCATTTGTCGTCTAAATGGAAAATAACAAATTGCCCTGGTATGAAACTGAAGGGGCGGTCGCCGAAATCGAAGACAAATGACCGAACGTCGGATGTTTCCTGAATAATACGACGAAGAGTGTAAGGATAGGCATCCATAGACAGGGTATGGTGTCACTTTCGTAATTGTGTAAGACTACGGTGTACGACTGCGCAGCATTGCTAGCTCTTCCTCTAATGACCGGATGTAGTTTGCAGTCATTTCATTGGTTTGAGCGAATTCAGCAACAAGGGTGTTAATCTCTTGTGACAATCGCTCATTTTCGGCAGTAGCTTCACTGTAGGCATGCAGAAATGTCTTGTGCTGATGTTCTACCTGCTGTTCCAGAAGATCGAGTTCTTCTGTCGTCTTCTTGGCTGCTTCAAGTATTCCGAGCAATGCTAGGTCCGACACATGAACCCGCTGACCAAGCTGGTGGAAGTGTTTGTGGAATTGCTCTTCAAGGGCATTAAGATCGGATTGGACTTCATGTGCAGCGACAATGAGGTCAGACAAAGTTAACTCAGAAGTTTCAATTTGCCGAGCAAGTCGATGAAGATGGCTACAGAGGAGCGTTTCAATGTTGTCAAGATCAGCCTGTACTTCCTTCATATCTTTGACAGCTTCCTGCAAATGGTACTGAAGCTGAAGGATGTCATGCTCACGCTGGCAGAGATGTTCTGCAACTTTTTCGCCGTACGTTCTTATTACTTGCTGGAGGTCTGCTATTTCGTGAGTAACTTCATTGATAGCTGAGAGAAGATTGCGTACAGCTGTGTCATAGTGCGCTAGTTCATGGTTGCGCTCGCGGAGAAACTTCAGGGCTTCGTCACGTTCTTGCCGGAGACGACGAATAGTTGTTTCGGCTGCTTCGAGGCGAGTAATCCCGTGTTGAAGTGTTGGAAACCGTTCCAGCATGCGATTGATAAGACGAATACACCACCGGTACACCAAGCGGGTCAGGAAGGGCAAGACTTGCAAAGAGTCTCTTTGAGCACTTTCCGGTGGGAATGAAACGGGAGAGAGGGAGAAATCGCTAGCTGACATGACCTTAGGATACACCTTCACTTTGCAGCGCTTGTTTCAGAACGCAAGATACCTAGCAGGCTATACGCCTAGGCGAGATTTTCCACTAAAGCACACAAGCGGGTGCTTTGATAGCGCTAATGCGGAGTATAGACCAATACTCATAGGAACAGTCAAAGTTTCTTCCCCCTAACTCCGTCGTGTTGCTTGCGAGGACTGCAAGTGCCACTTTGGTGAACTTCCTTGCTGTTTTGTGGATGCTTGGCCCGAATGTGGGGGCGAGCCACCTTGCGCGACAAGCAAAGGCTTTGAGTCCAGAAGCTTGGGGCAGAGGACTATTGGAACTCATGGCTATCTCTTGCCAACGACAGGGCTTTTGTCAAAAAGACGGCGTTGGACAACTGTTTGTGGGGAGAAGACGCCGTTTCTAACGCCTACTGCAGTCTCGGCCTTGAGGTCCCTTCGACGGCTCTAGGATTCGACGCTTTAGGAGATGCCAAGAAGCTATCTGTTAGGGAACAGCCACGCGCCTACTGCTACTAGCAGGTTTTTTCATCTACCCCGGTGCTTTATGGGCCGTGCTCGAAATCGAAGGGTTATTGTCCCTGGTCAATGGGTTGACTCGAAAACGCTCGATGCCTTCTGTTTACGCTTGACGATTGAAGTCTTTGGTGGGAGTACTTGGTGCATCCACAGCCGGCATGAGCCTTGTCTGCCGGTAAGCTCGCCTCACGTTACCTCGTCGCGGTAAGGCGTGTTGGGCCACTCTATGGAACTAAACGCCAGTCGTCACCAGAAACTCAGGCGTGACGATGATAGGGCAGGGAAAACCACTGATGAGGTTGAAATGTCGTATCCGCGCCTGTCGGTGAACGCTGGCAATGTGCCCGAAATTCCAGGTCACGAAAAAATCTATGTTGTGAACCGAGGCAAGAGCAACATGGAAGGCGTCGGCAAGGAAACGCCGTTGAAAAATACCGCCGCTGATATAGCCTGCCGCAAGCATGGTGGCTTCTTCCCGCAAAGGCAGTTGTGGGAGAGGGCGAATAAGGTTGAGGTATGCCGAGCGGTACGGTTCGGCAAGATGTTCCAGCTCATAGCGGACTAAAGGAGAGACAAAGGCTTGGTATTCGCCCATGTCGTACTCCCACCACCGCAGGGTAAGGTCGCGGCGGAAAGGATCGTCGTTGTCCAGGTAAGCTCCTACAACAGAAGTTTCAAGATAGAGTGTTAGTTTCACGAAAGCCCTCTAGCCCTTTATCTCTACGACATTGACGGTAACGCAGAATGCGCCCATACTTTTAGCTAGTCCGCGCAGTCCGCTTGCGCCTGATTCTGTATCTCATCGTCCGTGACGGGAGTCGCTACCATGTCTGACACTGAAAACAAGTCTGACACTGAAAAGCCTGATATTGCCCAACTCTTGGAAGCCCACCGGCGGGAGCGCGCTTCACTGCACTGGGAGGGGACATTTCGCGAGTATTTTGAGATGGCAGTCAAGCGCCCCAAGCTAACCCAGCTAGCGCATGCCCGCATCTGTGACATGATTCTGGCTGCTGGCACGACGGTCATCAATCCAGGCACGCAAGATGAGATTACGCGCTACAACTTCTTCAGCGAGGAGCTGTTCGGCATTGATGAAGCAATCGAACAGTTGGTCGAGTACTTCAAGTCAGCGGCCCAGCGCTTAGAAGTACGCAAACGAATTCTCCTGCTGATGGGGCCGGTTGGTGGTGGGAAGTCTACCATCGTCACCTTGCTCAAGCGCGGCTTGGAGAAGTGGACGCGCACCGAAGAAGGAGCGGTGTACGCCATCAAGGGGGATCCAATGCACGGCGATCCGATGCACCTGATCCCGCAGGAGCTGCGGCCAGAAATCCAAAAGCGCTATGGCATTTACATCGAGGGCGAGCTCAGCCCACAGGCCCGCTATGACTTGGAGCACGTCTACAAGGGGCGGCAGGAAGATGTCATTGTCGAACGCATCGTCTTTTCGGAGAAAGACCGGGTTGGCATTGGCACTTTTGCCCCCAGTGATCCCAAGTCCCAGGATGTTTCTGAGCTGACAGGCTCTATTGACCTTTCGACGATTGGTGAAGTGGGGGTGGAAAGCGACCCACGGGCCTATCGCTTCGATGGTGAACTCAACGTCGCCAATCGCGGGCTGATGGAATTTATCGAAATTCTCAAGTGCGACGAGAAGTTTCTCTACTCGTTGCTGACACTGTCTCAAGAACAGGCTATCAAGACCGGCCGCTATGCCATGATCTATGCTGATGAAGTGATCATCTCACATACCAACGAAAGTGAGTATCAAGCCTTCATCAGCAACAAGAAAAATGAAGCCTTGCAGGACCGGATCATCATGATCAAGGTTCCGTACAACCTCAAGGTTTCAGAAGAAGAACGGATTTACAAAAAACTTCTCTCGCAAAGCAGCTTGCAAGACGTGCACATTGCACCCTACACCCTGCGCGTCGCTGCAATGTTTGCTGTCCTGACCCGGCTGGAGCCTCCCAAACGACCTAACATAGACCTCATCAAGAAGATGAAACTCTATGATGGGGAGAATGTAGATGGCTTCAAGAGCAGGGACGTGAAAGAACTCAAAGCAGAGGCCGTGCGGGAAGGGATGTTTGGCATCTCACCACGGTACATTATTAACTGCTTGTCCAATGCTCTGGTGCAAGGGGAAAAGAAATATATTACCCCGATTGATGCTCTGCGAGCCATCCGGGACGGCTTTGACCAACACACCGGAATCACGCCTGAAGAACGCGAGAAATATCTCAATCTTCTAACGCTTGTGCGCAAAGAGTATGACGAAATTGCCAAGACCGAAGTGCAGCGGGCCTTTGTCTACTCCTTTGAGGAAATGGCCAAGAGCATCTGTGATAACTACTTAGACAATGTCGAGGCCTACTGCAACAAGGAAAAGATCAAAGACCCCATCACAGAAGAAGAAATGGAGCCAGACGAGCGGCTAATGCGCTCCATTGAAGAGCAGATCGGGATTTCGGAAAATGCCAAGAACATGTTCCGGCAGGAAATCCTGATCCGCATTTCGACCTATGCCCGCAAAGGCAAGCGGTTTGACTACACCTCACACGAACGGCTCAAAGAAGCCATCGAGAAAAAGATATTTGCCGATTTGAAGGACATCGTCAAAATTACGACTTCAACAAAGTCACCCGATGCCGACCAGTTGCGGCGGATCAACGAGGTCATTGACCGGTTGGTGAAAAACCATGGCTACACCCCGGAAAGCGCCAATGATCTTCTCAACTACGTAGGCAGCTTGTTGTCACGGTAGTGACAACAGCCGAACCCACGCAATGGTACGACGCCTCGAACCGGTCCGTTGGCTGCGAGGAACCGTCAGCTTGCCAGGAGACAAGTCCATCTCACACCGCATGGCAATGCTGGCAGCCATTGCCGAGGGGGAGACTTTTATTGCAGGTTACTCTGAAAGTGCTGACTGTGCGGCAACACTGGACTGTCTCCGGCGGCTCGGCGTCCGCTGCCAACGGACAGCTACAGGGGTATGTATTACGGGGGTAGGCAAGCGCGGTCTACGTCCGGCATCGGGAACGCTGGATGCTGCTAACTCGGGCACAACCATCCGTTTGCTGTCCGGCGTCCTTGCTGGGCAGCCCTTTGAAACCCACATTACCGGAGATGCCTCCCTGCGGCGCCGCCCAATGCGCCGCATCATTGAACCCTTGCGGCAAATGGGGGCAACCATTTCCGCAGTTGATGACAATCTGGCACCGCTTACCATTCGGGGGGGAAACCTGCAAGGTATCACGTACGAGGTCACCGTACCCAGCGCTCAGGTCAAATCCTGCCTTCTGTTAGCAGGTTTGTTTGCCAGTGGCCAGACAACGGTAATTGAACCTATGCCGACCCGAGACCACACCGAGCGGCTGCTAGGCGCTTTTGGTGCTCCGGTAGCAAGTCACGGGCTGGCACATACCATTGTCGGTTCCTGTCAGTTAGAGAGTCCAGGACCGCTCAGTGTCCCAGGCGATTTCTCGGCAGCAGCTTTCTGGCTTGCTGCCGGTTTGATGGTGGAGTCTGCCGAACTAGTTATTGAAGGCGTTGGCCTTAATCCAACACGAACAGGACTGCTGACCGCCCTCCATGAAGCCGGATGTGCAATTGAGGTCATCAACAAGCGTACCGTTGGAGGGGAACCAGTTGGTGACCTCTGTGTGAATGCTTTGACGCCACGCCCATCGAAACTGCTTCGTCTGGAAGGCGCATTGACTGCGAACGCCATTGATGAGATTCCCATCTTGGCTGTTCTTGGGTCCTACTTCCACGGGCTGGAAGTAACGGACGCCGGCGAGTTGCGGGTCAAGGAAAGTGATCGACTGGCACTCGTTGCCCGCAACCTGCGTGCCATGGGCGTTGAGGTCGAGGAACGCACCGATGGATTGAAAGTTCCCGGCGGGCAACGTTTTCGCGGCGCTAGCCTTGAAACAGGAGGGGATCATCGGATTGCGATGGCTTTTGCCATCGCAGCATTGGTGGCAGAGGGTCCAACCCTTCTTGATGATGCTGCTTGTGTAGGCATATCATTTCCCACTTTCTTCACCGTTTTAGAACAGCTCCAAAGCTGAGTACACGTGTAGGGAGCAGCCATGCCAAGGAAGGGGTCAATACTGGTCGTTGATGATGAAGAAGTCATGCGTGATGTGCTGGAAACTCTGCTCTCCGGCGCTGGATACACGGTCAAGCTAGCCCGAAACGGTGAAGAAGGCCTGGAACTTTACCAGGAGCAAGTTTTTGACGTTGTGTTGCTTGACGTTTCTATGCCAGGAATGGGTGGGTTGCCTACGCTAGAAGCCTTGCTTGCCCACGATCCAGAGGCCGTTGTCATCATGATTACTGCCTATGCCACGTTTGAAACCGCCATCAGCGCCTGGCAGCGTGGCGCTTTCAATTGCATCCGCAAACCTTTTGAAAATGAGGAAATCTTACGTGTTGTTGAAGCCGGCATCCAACGCCGACGTAAGGATGAAGAACATGCCCAGCTCAAGCGCACCCTCCAACAAAGTGCAGAGAAATTTGGTATCATTGCCCGAAGCGCTGCTATGCGCAACATCCTAGCACTGGTTGAACAAATTGCGCCTGCGCGAACAACAGTGCTTATTCAGGGCGAGTCAGGAACCGGTAAGGAACTCATTGCGCGCGCTATTCATTTTGCCAGTCCACGGGCTAGAACTGGACAGTTTGTTCCCGTCAATTGTGGGAACATCCCTACTGAGCTCCTGGAAAGTGAACTTTTCGGTCATTCACGCGGTGCTTTTACTGGCGCTTTCACAGCCAAAAAAGGCCTTTTTGATATAGCAGATGGTGGAACACTTTTTCTGGATGAAATTGGTAACATTTCATTTGAAACGCAAAGTAAGTTACTACGAGTTATTCAAGAACGGGAATTTATTCCTCTTGGAGAAACAACGCCCCATCGGGTTGATACACGCATTGTTGCTGCTACCAATCTCGATCTAAAACAGGCTGTAATGGAGGGCAAATTCCGAGAAGACCTGTTCTACCGTCTAAACGTCATCACAATCAAAGTTCCACCTCTGCGTGAACGTCCAGAAGATATTCTCCCCCTAGCACGACACTTTATCCGCAAGTACAATGCCGAAAACCAGCGACAGATGTCAGAAGATATCGATCCAGAAGTCCTAGCGTTACTTGAAGCTTATCCTTTTCCGGGAAATGTACGTGAGCTAGAAAATATTATTGAACGAGCTGTTGTCATCTCTCGAACAAACTCTCTGACCCTAGAATGCTTGCGCGATGAGATTCTCAATCCCCCTGAAAAAGGAAAATTTCAGTCCCCGCCTGGAGGACTGCTCTCATCTGCACTGGATATTTCGCAGGGCATACGTTTTTATGATGTGGTTGCCCAGTTCGAGATAGAACTAATCCGCCGTGCTCTTGAGCTAACGCGAAATCACCAAAGCCGTGCTGCCAAGCTGCTTGGACTAAATCCGACGACACTTAGCAGCAAGATAAAGAATTACAACATCAAATAGCTTCTCTCTAACACTGCTACCTGCCTATGAACACTACTTTTTTTGACTTACCCCTTAGCCTTTTCCTAAACCAAGTTACTCCAGTATCTCCGCTGGAGAAGTTTTTACGAACAGATAATATTAGCTATCTCTACACTACAGACACACTCGACTGGGTAATCTTAAGCCTTTACTTCGGAGTACTCTTTGTCCTTACAATCTACGGAATCTACCGACTAAGAATAACATATTTGTTCTTACGCTACCGTAAATTCAGTCCAAAACCAAAAGACTATTTCGAAGAAAACGACTTACCATACGTAACAGTCCAGCTCCCACTATTCAATGAGATTTATGTTGTCGAGCGCCTATTAGAAGCATGCACCAATCTAGATTATCCAAGGGACAAACTTGAGATTCAAATCTTAGACGACTCAACTGATGAGACTCAAGAGATAGCTAGAGCGGCCGTCAAGTACTATGCTTCCCAGGGAATAAATATAACTTACATCCACCGGGATAACAGGGAGGGCTTCAAGGCCGGAGCTCTTGCTGAAGGGCTCAAAGTCGCCAAGGGACAGTTCATACTAATCTTTGATGCTGATTTTCAACCAAAACCAGACTGTATCCGCAAGATGATACATTACTTCACGGACCCACGGGTAGGAGTTGTTCAATTCCGGTGGAGTCATCTCAATGCAGGTTACAATCTGCTAACCCGTGTGCAAAGTGTCATGCTGGACGGACACTTCGTTATTGAACACACGGCACGCCACCGAAGCGGTGGCTTTTTCAACTTCAATGGAACAGCCGGTATGTGGCGTCGTGAAGCCATTGTTTGGTCAGGGGGCTGGCAAGCTGACACGTTGGCTGAAGACACCGACCTAAGCTACCGGGCGCAGCTTCTGGGCTGGAAGTTTGTTTACATTCTCGATGAAGATGTTCCAGCCGAGCTTCCAGTTGACATCAATGCCTTCAAGGTTCAGCAGCGCCGCTGGGCAAAAGGCTATACACAAGTAGCATTGAAAGTATTACCACGGTTGGGTGGATTGAACTGCCCACTTCATGCCAAAATTGAGACTTTCTTCCACCTATCAGGAAACCTTATCTATCCGCTCATGGTGATATTTCACATACTTCACCTTCCAGCCATAATAGTGCGCTACAACCAAGGGCTTTTTCATCTCATGTTGATAGATGTCCCATTCATGCTACTTTCAACTTTTTCAGTAACATCTTACTATTTTGTTTCACTCAAAGAACTCTACGGAAATAAATGGAGAAACCTGCTCATTATATACTTAGCAATGTCCGTCGGTCTAGGAATTTCAATCAGCAACACGAAAGCTGTCTTAGAGGCACTCTTAGGTGTTCGAAGTAGTTTCGTAAGAACGCCAAAGTATGCTATCTACGGCAAAACAAATGAAAAAACTTGGAAACATAAAAAATACCAAAGGTCAATGGGATGGCTACCTTTACTTGAGATCAGCATGTCATTGTACTTTCTTGTCACCATAATCTATGCAGTTCATAGTGGGATTTGGGGGGTTCTTCCTTTTCTTTCAATCTTTGTCCTTGGCTATGGCTATGTTGGAATAGCCTCGTTACTCAACGGTTTAGGCGCAAGGCAGAGTGCTGGTTCACTGGATGGTAATCAACCTTTGCTAACCACCAACTGAGAAAGCAATGAACTAGTCCTAATGCCTGAATGCTCTGTAAGATGTTAGCAGATTCCGAGTAGATTTCTTCATAGAAGCGATGGTGCTGGCATCAATTTTCTCAGAGCTTTCAAAAATCTTTGGTATGGGACTATTGAGTTTTGGCCAGGCAGCTACCCATGTTGTTTGCTGGACATGGCTGTGGTGTGGGCTGGTTGCGGGTCAGGCGACAGGTCAAACCCCCAGTAAGACAAATCAAGCTCGCAATGAGAATATCCGTAAAGAAACCGAGAAGATATTGGAAAATGTTGTTGAGAATTGTAAAAGACTCTCCTCCTATCGTACCACTGTTCGCCGCACATCATCTGACTTCACGGTCTCAGATTCTGAAGTGATGGTGCACGTCAAGGACAGGAATCGGATAGAAGTCAGGATGAGAACAAATGATGGTGAA
>Ga0068664_1055693_pt1 | contig 11081 bp, 8 predicted proteins | sample YNPMS_MetaT_31_FD_73487 | JGI IMG/M metagenome (GOLD analysis project Ga0068664, IMG submission 73487) | Anoxygenic and chlorotrophic microbial mat microbial communities from Yellowstone National Park, USA - YNP MS_1200_B MetaT (Metagenome... ...
AAAAAAAAAAAAAAAAAAAAAAAAAAAAAAAAAAAAAAAAAAAAAAAAAAAAAAAAAAAAAAAAAAAAAAAAAAAAAAAAAAAAAAAAAAAAAAAATTTTTTTACACTTTGCTTCAGAAGACACGCATAGATTTGCACGACGATTGTTTAGCCCCTAAGACCTCAAACGGTTCTTCGTCTGAATCTTCACCGATGCCGCTTTCAAGGGCATTGATTTCGATTGGGCGTTTGCGACGCAATGTGCGTGCCGTGCAGCGATTGGTTGGCACTTCGCGCATCATGGCAGTTGTGAAAGCAAATGGTTATGGGCATAGCGTCGATGGCATTGCCAAGCCGCTGGTAGAAGAAGGCGTGCGTGATTTTGGCGTTGCCAATATCCACGAAGCAATTCACTTGCGCAAAGTGCTGCGTGAGCGTGGCGTTCAGCAGCCTGTAAGCATTCTCGCTTTTGCTTCCGCTTTGCCAGAACACTTGCACTTTTACTTGCAATACGATATTGAGCTATCCATCAGCGATTTTGAGATATTTCGTCGAGCTGAACAATTGGCGGCAAACTTCGGCAAACCGCTCACGGTGCATCTGAAAATTGACACAGGCATGGGGCGCTTAGGCGTTCAGCCCGCCCAAGCTCTCGAACTTGCTGAAGCCATTTATCGCTCACCGCATCTCTTTCTTAAAGCTATCTACACACACTTTGCTTCCAGTGGCATAGACCGTGCATTTACGCAGGCACAATTGACGCTATATTTGAACCTTGTGCGAGAGTTTGAGCATCGAACTGGAGCAAAAGTCATCCGCCATGTTGCCAATAGTGGCGCCATTTTGACCGATGCTACAACTTACTTGGATATGGTGCGACCGGGCATCTTGCTCTATGGCTATGCCCCCAGCACAGCCTTTGAACACAACTTGCCCCTTGAACCTGTGATGCAACTGCAATCGCATGTTGTATTCACCAAATGGGTCGATGCTGGCACCACGATTAGTTATGGGCGTCAGTGGCAAGCACCGCGTCGCACACGCATTGCTACCGTTGCAATTGGATATGCCGATGGCTATCCACGCTTGCTGTCTAACAAAGCTCAAGTGGTTATCGGTGGCAAGTGCTTCCCACAGGTCGGCGCAGTTACGATGGATGCTCTGATGGTGGATTTGGGTGATGATACATCGGTTCAGGTTGGCGACTGCGTAACGCTCTTTGGCTGGGAGACAGGCTTTTCAGTCAATGCACTGGCTGAACGCATCGGCACAATTGGATATGAACTGCTGTGTGCGGTCTCGCCACGTGTGCAACGTATTTTTGTGGAATAATTTTCTTCCTAACCTTTCTGTGCTTCTGCTATGCGTTTGCGTGCGACTTTTATCTTGCTCTTGCCTTTCCTGTTGCTGGCTTCACACACGCCGACAACGCCACCTGCTACCGAACAGCCCGGCTATCAACTTATTCAGCCAGCTTTGCTGAGTGCACACTTGCGCTTTCTTTCCTGCGATGAACTCGAAGGGCGAGAGACAGCTAAGCGCGGACAAAAAATCGCCGCACGCTACATTGCGGCACAATTTGAGCGACTGGGCTTGAAACCACTCGGCGATAGCGGCACCTATTTTCAAAGGTTTTTCGTCAAAGAACGTCGGCTCGGTCCCAATAACGAGCTGGTGGTCAAAGTAGGCAACCTCACCACACGGTTCAACCGCTTGTTTGAAGATTTTGCATTTGCCGTGCGTGGCGCACAAGCCACCAAACTTAGTGGCAATGTGGTCTTTTGCGGCTACGGCATCCGCGACAAAACCCTTTCATACTCGGATTACGATGGCATAGCCGCACAAGGCAAAATTGTGCTTCTGCTGTCTGGGATACCTAAAACTGCACGCCAAAGCGAGTCTCTCGAGCGCTGGAACGATACCTACACCAAATACCTTGCCGCCCTTGAAGCAAAACCATTAGCCGTGTTCATGGTCGTCGGACACAGCGCAACGCCCAGCCTAAAAGAGCAGTTTGACTCTCGCAAAGACCAGCTGGCAATGAGCACCATGTCGCTCGTTGACCCTGCTCGAACGGCACTACCAGAATCGCGCTCGACCAACCCACCATTTGTGCTCATTTCAACAGAAGTTGCTAATGCAATGCTTGCACCGTATCAAAAAACGGTCAGTGAGCTTGCTGCAGCATTAGAGGAGCGAAAACCGCAGTCTTTTGAGCTCAAACAAGTTACAGCCAGTCTAACGATTGATATTGTCGAGGAAGTTCTTCCAACTGAAAATGTCTGTGCCATGCTTGAAGGTAGCGATTCTACGCTCAAGCATGAAGCAGTGGTGTATTCTGCTCATTACGACCATGTTGGCGTAGGTATTAGTGGCAGAGTGTTCAATGGAGCGGATGATGATGGCTCGGGCACTGCGGCGGTGCTGGCTTTGGCAGAAGCCTTCGCTAAAAATGGCACGCGTCCGCTTCGTTCCATGATTTTTTTGACCGTTACAGGTGAGGAAAAAGGATTGCTGGGCTCAAAGTTCTATACCGATTTTCCCAAGTTCCCACTAAAGCAAACGATAGCCAATCTCAACATCGATATGATTGGTCGCATCGATGAAAAGTATGAAAAGCTCGGCAATCCTAACTACATCTACGTTATTGGCTCGGATAAAATTTCAAAAGACCTCGATGCCGTGTTGCAAGAGCAGAACCGCGCCAGTGTCAATCTCACATTAGACTATCGCTACAATGACGACAACGACCCTAACCGCTTCTACTACCGCAGCGACCATTACAATTTTGCTAAGAACGGCATTCCCGTGATTTTCTTCTTCAACGGCACGCATGCAGATTACCATGAGCCAACTGACGACTTTGAGAAGATTCATCTGGAGAAGATGAGCAAAGTTGTTCGGTTGATTTTTGCAGTAGGTTGGGAACTTGGTCATCGTCGGGCGCCGCTTCGCCGTTCGTAGAACAAAGATGCATGCCATGAAAGCAAGGCAGGTGTGGGGGATAAGGATTTTAGCTGCCGATGTATTCCTTGAGCACGTTGCTGTATGGAGAATGCCGCAGGCGGCGAATAGCTTTTTCCTTGATTTGTCGGACGCGCTCACGTGTCAGTTTGAACTTTTCGCCAATTTCCTCGAGCGTAAGCGGATTTTCCATGCCGATACCGAAGTAAGAGCGAATTACATCGGCTTCGCGCGGGGTCAGTGCTGAAAGTGAACGCTCGACTTCAATGCAGAGCGATTCGCGCATCAGACCATGGTCGGGACGGTGTGAGTCGTTTTGCAAAACATCAAGCAGTCGGTTATCATCGCCCTGTGCAAAGGGAGCATCGACTGAGACATGCCGCCCAGCAATCTTGAGTGTGTCAGTAATTTCGCCAGCGTTCATGTCCAAGACTTGTGCCAGTTCTTCAGTGCTGGGGTCGCGCTCGTATTCTTGCTCTAACTGACTGAATGCCTTGCCAATTTTGTTGAGTGTGCCGACGCGGTTGAGTGGTAGGCGCACAATGCGCGACTGTTCAGCCAAGGCTTGCAGAATGGACTGGCGAATCCACCACACTGCGTAGGAGATAAACTTAAAACCACGTGTTTCATCGAAGCGCTTTGCCGCCTTAATTAAGCCCAAGTTTCCTTCATTGATAAGGTCGCCAAGCGATAGCCCTTGATTTTGATACTGCTTTGCCACCGAGACAACAAAGCGCAAGTTTGCTTTGATGAGCTTTTCTAAGGCACGCTGCGCTTCCTTGTACTCCTTCGAATCCACTGGCTTGCCTTCTCCGCGCTTGATTTTGCGCGTCAGCTCAATTTCCTCTTGAGCCGTTAAGAGCTCAAACTTTCCGATTTCTTGCAAATATCGATCTAGCGAGGCACTCTCACGATTCGTGATTTGTCGGCTAATTTTGAGTTGTCGCATTGTTCGTACAAGGTTTGATTACTACTATGCTCGTGCTTGATTAAGTATGACTGCTTGTGTGTTGCAAAATAGGGTTTATGCCAGAACTTGCTCTAACGCAAAAGCACTGGCTATTGTTGCTTTGATGCACCTTCGGAACGTCGAATGTTAACGCTTATGATGCACTTTTAATTCCATGTTTAGAAAATTTTCACCACATTGCCGCCAGAGAGCTTGGCATGTTCCAAAGCCTTCTGGGCACTGTCAACCAAAGTTTCAATATCAGGTTGAGACTCACGAAGGCGGGCAATCCCGATACTCACAGTTGCAATAATGTTCTTGTACTTGTCTTCGGTTTCGAAGGCGAAATTTAAGATTTGTTCGCGAATTTTTTCAGCCCAAAATCGCGCATGGGTTTCGCTAATGCCAGTCAAACAAATGGCGTAGCTGAAGTCGCCGAAGCGAGCAACAAGGTCATAACTGCGAGTGTTTGCCATAATGAGGCTGGCAGCTTGGCGCATCATCATGCTTAGTGCCGTGGCACTGTAGCGTTTTTTGAGCATATCTTGTGCATCGAACTCGACTAAAATCAGGACCAACTCTTGCTGATGACGCAAGCAGCGATTAATCTCAGCGCTAAGTCGGGCATAGAAGGTGCGTAGCGACAGCGTACCGGTCTCTTCATCAATTGGGGTCATGGTGCGGCGCTGGTCGTCGAGCAGCAGTCGGTGTAGCGCCAGTGCAAGCGTCTCGACAAAAAAGCGTGCCTTCTTGAAAATCTCCGTGTTGAAGTAGCGCGGTTGTCCATGCTCCAAGGTCAGAACGCCTGCCGTCAGTTCGCCCAAACGAATCGGCAAAATCAACATCGAACCTTGCTTGGGCAAGGAAGGTGGTGCGCCTTCCACAGATGCCGTAGTGCTCGGCTGCGCCGCTTCGCCAACATAAAAGCGCGGCACCTCTCCAAGCTGCGACAAATCATCAATCGCGCCGTAACTGCCATTCGTTACAGCATGTCCAACCGCCGAACGCTCCAAGTCAATGATGCATCCTTCAGCAATGTAGTGGCTTTTGCTGATAGACTTTCTTACCACCAACTCTGCCTTGCGATTTAGCAAAGCCAGTACCAAGTGGTCAAACTCTATTGCTTGTGTAATGCTCTCACAGAAATGATTCAGAATGACATTGAGGTCTAGCGTCCGATACAAATGATGTGTCAATTGCTGGGCAGACTCTGCAAAACGTAGAGTATCGATGTAGCTGGATTTCAGGTCATACTTCTCGATAAAGGCAGAGCAAAGTTTGCCGAAGCGGCTAAGCAAATGTACATCGTCGTGCCCGAAGGCGCCTTTTGCTAAGCTATCGGCAAATAGCACGGCTAAGATATCGTCGTGGTAAAAGACTGGCACGCCCATAAATGCTTTGATGCCGTTGGGCGCATTGTAGTAAGTAATGAGCGTTGGTTCATCACTAGCACTGATTTCAGTGTAGAGTTGTGCCTTTTTTGCAATGACAATCTGTGTAACCGCATCGCTCTGAAACGGTAGCGACTTTTCTGAGGTAAAATCTTGCGCATCGGTCTGTACCGCCGAGACAATCAACCTTTTTTTGGCACGATTGACCCAACAGAAAGCTACAGTGCGCGCTTGAATCGTTTCTTTGACGATTGCTAAAATCTCACTCAGTGCCGCACCTATCTCTTCATTGAGTGAGCCAGTGCTTCCAGCTACACTCGTCGGCAACGGGTCTGGAAAACTTTCAAGCTCGACCTTGACTGTCTTTGCCGCCTCAGGCTTATACTTGCGAACATTGATGACCCCTTCGCTTTCGTTGAGGGCGGATTGGAAAATTTCTCGTGAGCTCAATGTTCCAACACCGATTTGAAAAACTTTAAGTGTAGAAAAATAAACCTACAAAAATAGACCAAAATGCGCTTTCAGCAAGCTCTGATAAAGCCGATTTGGACGGCGGTTTTTTCTTTAAAACCCAGTATAGATGTGCTAAATTTGAAGCGGTTAGCAACACTTGTCAGTGTCTTAGTTAGTCTTAACACTGGGTTTGTAGTACATTTTCACTAACTAAATCGCACAAAGGAGAAATAACTATGGCTGTAAACGCAACAGGAGCAGACGCTATTCGCGTATTGCCGACAGCGTTTGTCTACCACTTTACCTTGCCGCATACCATTGAGTTCCTGCCCGAGGTCAGTGAGTCTCTTGGCATGAAGGTCGAGATTAAAGACACTGGCAGAAACGCCTTCGAGATGTTTGGCGACTACATTAGCGGAAAGCTAAAGTATGAACACATTGACGACCCTGCCCAACGTCGCATGAATGACTGGCTGACGGCATGGATTGTGTTGAGCACCAGCTGGCCTTACATCCCAATTTTAGGTATCTACAGGGGCTTTAAGATTGGGGCAGACTTGGTCAAGAGCGGTGATGAATCGCAACGGTGGGTTGCTGGCATCCTTTCACTGATTCTGACCGCACCTTTGAACGTGCTTATGGGTATGTATGAGGCAGCAAACTTTACTTCCGCTCGCATTCGTGAAAAAGGCATCGATAAAGCTTTCCTGTCTGCAATGGACCAAATACCCGAAGTGCTCGGTGCAGGTTTTGATAAATCCGAAAAAGAATATAAGCCTGATGCTTTCATTGACGGCGCTACCAAAGCCATTACCAACATCATCATGGCGCCATTTTTGCCACTGATGGGCACCTACCGTGTAACAGCACTTATTAGCGACCTGACGCACAAGGATCGTCTGACACAGTTTATTGCCATGGTAATCGGTGCGCCGATTTTGGCAACTATCACATTGCCATACTTTGCTATTGTGCAATCTGGGGATGTTGCTCGAACTATTGTCGATAAGTCAGGCATAGCTGGCTGGATTGCCAAGAGTTTGAGCAGCGCTTCAGAAGCTGTAAAGTCAAAATAAAATTATTGGCTCCACACTGGAGCCCACATCGAGCAAGCAGATGCCCACTTTGCGCTATGCTTGCCCAAAAGCCCTGTAACACAGGGCTTTTTTATTGACTCCGCACACACTTGCGATAAGCATGGGCACCTGTCAGGTCACTCAAAGTTTTAGGGACTATCTGCACGCTCTAACTTGGCATGATGTTCTGATTGGTGCGTTTTGGTTGCGTCGTGGCGCAATTTGGCGCGCAGTTCAGCCAGCTGTGCCAGCATCAGCTCGGTGTGTCGCAGATGATTTGTCAGCTGTTCTTCCATGGCACGCAAGTCCTCATCGGTGCCTTGCGTGTGGGTCTCGACACGCTTTTTTAGTTCCACAGCGGCGCGTGCTTCTCGTAGCTCGGCAAGCTCACTGGTGATAATGCCAATGAACAGGTTGAGAAATATCATGGCGCCAAAGAAAATGAAGGTTACAAAGTAAAGGGCGACGCCAACGGGATGGTGATGCTTCATCAAATCTTTCATCAATGCCGCCCAATCATCGAAGGTGACGACGCGAAAGAGTGTGAGCAAGGCACTGGGTAGCGATTCAAATTCTTCGCAATCGGTGCGAAAGAAATCCGTGCCCAGCACGGCATAAATGTAAAAGTAAAGCACCAGCAACAAAAACACATAAAACAAACTTGGCAAGCTATTGAAGAGCGCATTGATGATGATTTGTAGCTCTTGCAGTTGTTCAGCAAGTTTGAGCACACGCAGAACACGCGCCAAGCGGAGCACAGCAAAAAAGTGCGTATGCATGGCTTCTTGTGGGACAACATACGGCAGTGCGCATGCTATCACGATGACCGTGTCGAAGATGTTCCAACCGTCTCTAAAAAATTTGAGCGGCGTTCTGCCATGACTACCAATTCCCAATATCAGCTCTACGACAAAGGCAACCAGAACAATTTTATCAATAGTGTGCAGCCATGCGCCGTATTGTGCTTCAATCGTTGGTGAGGTTTCTAAGCCTACAATCAAGCCGGCGACGACAATTACGCCGAGCATGAAGCGCTCAAAAATCGGTGAGTGATAGATGCGGTAGCAAAAATTATGCTCTTCTATACCGTTCGTTGATAGCTTCTCCATAGTCTTTGCGTGTGATAGATTTCGGCAAATCTAAGCCAATGTGCTGGCGGCAAATGTGCACAACTGCACAGTTTATGGGAACTGCATTTACCTTAGCCTAAAATGGTGCGGAAGAGTAAAAACAGACCGCCTGAAAGTAACATGGAAACGGGTAATGTCAAAAGCCAAGCCAGTGCAATTTTTTTGACCACATCGGCTTGAATACCGGATTTTTGTGCAACCATGGTGCCAGCTACACCCGATGAGAGCACGTGCGTAGTGCTTACTGGCAGTCCCAGAAATGATGAGAGTCCAATGGTGCTCATAGCAACCATTTCAGCGGCGGCGCCTTGTGAGTAGGTGAGATGCGATTTGCCGATTTTTTTCGCCTACAGTGACCACGATGCGTTTCCAGCCAATCATGGTGCCAATGCCCAGCGAAAGTGCAATCGCCACAATTACCCAAGTTGGCGCATATTCGGTGATGTTTCGTAGCACTTTGAGCTTTGCCTTGATACTTGCCATCACGTCTTCAGGCAAGCTCAGTTGCTTGTTCTTCTCGAGCTGACTAAACGCATTCGTTACAAGCAGGATATTTTTGCGAATCTCAAAACGCTCTTGCTTCGGGATTTGCTCTACGGAAGATTTGCCCGCCAATTTAACTTGGATGGCATGCAAATTTTCTTTCAGTGTGGCATAGAGTGACTGAGCCTCATTGTTCGTCATGGCAGCAGGCACTACAAGCTGCGCAGTGGTCGCTCGCTGCACCCATGCTTCCAGTTCTTGCGATACGGCGTAGGCTTCAGCCAGCTGCGCTTTGCTGTAATCCATGTTGAGCGCATAGCTTGCAGGCAATATACCGATGAGAATGAGCATCACCAGCCCGACGCCCTTCTGTCCATCATTGGAGCCATGTGCAAAACTTACGCCCGTACATGTAAAGATGAGAATGGCGCGAATCCACCATGGTGGCGGCGTATCGCCCTCCGGTTCGCGATGCAGATTAGGATTCGGAGCTAACTTCTTGAGCACTAAGAGCAAGACTGCCGCCAGCGTAAAGCCGGTCAGCGGCGAAATCAGTAGCGATAAGCCAATCTCTCCTGCTTTTGACCAATTGACTCCACTGCCAAATACATGACCGGGCAACATAGAGTTCGCCAACCCTACGCCCAGAATTGCCCCAATCAAGGTGTGCGAACTTGAAGCGGGAATGCCAAAATACCACGTGCCCACATTCCAAATAACCGCTGCAATTAGCAACGCTAAGACCATCGCCATGCCTACCCCTGCCCCACTGGAGACAAGTAGCTCGACTGGCAAGAGATTGACAATTCCAATCGCCACCGCAATTCCACCCAAGAAAACACCGCAGAAATTGCAAATGCCCGACCACACCACCGACGGCACCGGCTTGAGCGATTTGGTGTAAATCACCGTTGCCACCGCATTGGCAGTGTCGTGAAACCCATTGACGAACTCAAAGCCACACGCAATTGCGAGCGAAAGAAAAAGCAGCACAATTAGCCCCACTGGAAGTGAGCCATCGAAGATTTCAGCCATAGAAGTTGCAAGTTTTGGATGTCAATTCGTTTGAGAAGTCTTGGGATAAGAGTCATACCAAAAAAACCTGACTACGATTGTTCTCGTGCTCATTTCGAGCATTTCCTTTTGCGCCATCCTGAGCGCCTCTCTGATGTCATTCCGAACGTCAGCGAGGAATCTACCGCATGGATGCTTCACTTCGCTTACGCTCCGTTCAGCATGACAGGCGATGTCATTCCGAACGCAGTGAGGAATCCAGTGCATGGATGCTTCACTTCGCTCAGCATGACAAAAACAGGGAACTTGCACGCCGTTCAGCACGATAAGACCAACCGCATCATTCCAAGCGCCTCTCTGATGTTATTCCGAGCGTTAGCGAGGAATCCACCGCATGGATGCTTTGCTCGGCATGACAAACCGCGTGATACTCTATTTTTTGGTATGAGTTTTGTAAGTTTTGAGTTTTTTCGGCATTTCTGCAAGGCACTACACAAATTTAACAGAAAGGTAACCTTCACGCTTTTGCCAGACTTTTTACGGCATTGCATGGAGTTTGCGGATGAGCCATTCAGTGGCAAGCAGCACGATAATCAGAGCGAGTGTTGGCGCCAGATTAGCTAATTCCATGCTGTGTTGCACTTGGGTTTCAATCGGTTGGAATGCGGCATCGCGTTTGAGGTCGGTTAGCAGGGATTCAAAGTTGTCTATCAGGTAGAATTTTCCGCCGCTCTGCACTGCAATACTGCGCAGGCTTGCCGCATCAGCATTCAAGGCTTTGAATTCCAATCCGGTTTGAGCCACTGAAAAGCTGCCGCTGGCAACGCCTAAGCTGTTTTCGCCTTCGCGTGCTTCAGCCGAGAACGTGTAGTCGCCTGTGGGTAATCGGTCGAAAGCAGTGCCATAGACGCCTGCCTCACTGCTGGGTTCAAAGACGGTGGAGTAAGTTTCTTGGGTTTTTGTGTTCTGCACCTTAAGTGAAATGGTGGCTGACGAGATAGGTTGCAAGGCTTCGTCCTGCAAAGTTGCCGAAAAAAGGATGCGTTCAGATTCGTCGAAAATTTTTGCGGCAGGTTCAACTCGGAAGCGGCGCAAATCTTCTTTGGTGGTCAGCCACTCAATTGTGCCCAGCAAGGTTTGGCGATAGAGCTCACGCACATCGTTATCGGGCGACAGCCATAACTTCCAAAGCTGAACGGCAGTAATTGTTGCCGTTTTGCGGTCTGCAGATTTGCTAACGGCAAAGAGCACTTTATCAGTAACTCGTGTCTGGATGCCCAGCGTCCATAGCGTGGTGCTGTTCGGCTTTGGTTGAAAGTTGAAGTCAAGGTAGCTGACGGGCGGTGCCAAACGAATGGCATTTTCCCACGAAGCTGCCAGCGGTCGGAAAATGGAAAATTGTGCGGCTTGCGGCGTCGGCTTTATGGAAGCCAGATTATCCAACACATCGCCTGCGGTTCTGCCAATTTTGACTGCCAAAAACGGCTCGAGCATTTTGAGCCGTGCTGGTGCGCTCTGAAATGTCATGAGCGAGAGCACAGGCAATTTTGTGTCTTCCAGAAAGCTCTTTACGCGTGCCACGATAGCTTCGCTGATGATGGTGTTTGGAAATCCGATGAGCACTACGGCGTCGGCGTCCTTG
>Ga0068664_1339012_pt1 | contig 10986 bp, 8 predicted proteins | sample YNPMS_MetaT_31_FD_73487 | JGI IMG/M metagenome (GOLD analysis project Ga0068664, IMG submission 73487) | Anoxygenic and chlorotrophic microbial mat microbial communities from Yellowstone National Park, USA - YNP MS_1200_B MetaT (Metagenome... ...
CTCCGTTCCGGTTCCCCGGTAGCCTTTGATCCCGCCTCCCACGGCGGCAAACGGCCGGACCCTGGCGCCCGCCGGCGCCGCGTGGATCAGCAGGTTGTAGTGAATCGCGTGGCTTTGTCCGCGGAAGTCCGCCCGCGCCGCGCCCGAGGCGACCTCCAGGGGCTGATGCGCGAACAGATAACGGATCTCGCCGCCGATCCAGCGGTAGTTGTGCCCGCCCCAAAAGCCGGCGGCGAAGCCGCGGGCGAAGCCCGCCTGAGCGCTTCCAAACGGGGCCGTCACCGACTTGCCCTGAAAAAAAGCTTCCGCCGCCGGCGACGCCCCACTCGACGCTTTCGCCCTGAGCGCTTGACAGCGCTCCGGCCAAAAGTCCCACCCACGCCACTCTCGGTAAACGCATGAGGCTCCTCGATCGATTAGTGGAGCCGGCGCCCGGGTCCTCGCTACCGGACCACGCGGAGCGTAACCGTGGTCGCGTCGCCTCCCTGGACGATTCGCAGCGGTTGCTCCATGCCCTCCGGCGTCCACCAGGGCACCTGCGCCCGAATCTCGTAAACGCCGGCCTGTCCCGGCGTCAGGCGAGCGTAACGCACCGGCAGGCCCACGCCCGCCAGGCTGACCTCCGGCGCAAGGAGCACGGAGGCCGGCGGGTCGGCCGGAGCCGGCATGCCCGCCTCCACCGGCGGATTCGTCCGCCCCATGCCCGTGAGGTAGATAATGATCTCCTCGCCTGCACGGACCGGATTGGCGGGCGTCGCCAACTGATTGTTCGTTGCCCGCACCACGACCGGTAGGCCCGTGAGCGGTCCGGCGACCCCGCTTCGGAAAACGCTCGGCGCCGCCGGCCGAAGCCGCAGGTAAAAGTTGTCGCTCACCCCGCCCGGGGTGCGCAGCATCAGCGTCACGTTGCCTTCGGCCTGGTACGGCAGCTGGGCATTGACCTGCCGCGGCGAAACGAACAGCACCGGCACCGGCGCGCCGTTCACCGTCAGGCAGCTCTCGCCGAGCGCGGTCGGAAGCGGCCTCTGGCTGGTCGCCTGGTTCACGGGGCTTAAGTTCTCGCCGAAGATCGTGATCAGCCCGCCCGGCGCCAGCGCCTCGGTGTAGTCGGCCGCGTTGACGACGCGCAAGATCCGAGGCGGCGCCACCGAGGCGTCATAGTCCCAGGCCAACACCGTAAAACCGGACACCGTCAGGCACACGAGCACGCGTCGGCTGTAAAGCGGCGCCACCGTCCGCGAGAATGGAAACTCGGCGTCGCCCACAACGGGCGCCTCAGCCAGCCGTGTGGCTCTCACGCCGGAAGCTGCGCCCGGCAGAAATCGCTCGATCAGGCCGGCCCCGCCGGCCGATGGCGCCACCGTCCGAAAGCCCCAATCGTCGACGAAGGCAAAACCGGAAGACTCTCCGGTCGACGCGTCAAACTGCGCAATCGTGACCAGGGAGGCGTTCAGGAGCCGGTTGCCGATGACGAACTCTTCGTAGCTCGAGGCGGCGTAAGCCCCCTTGAGACCCCCCCCTTCGGCCAGCCGGCGCCAAATGGTGAAGTCGCCCGCAGGCGCGCTATACAGGATCGCCTGCCCATTCTTTTGCGCCGCCAGGATCGAAGCGCCGTTGGCCGAGGCCACCAGCACCGTGCTCTTGTCGATCGAGTTCTCCCAGACGCCCAGGCTGGCGAGCTCGGTCGCCTGACGCGTGAGCAGATCCACGCGGTCGATCGTGTGTCTTGGGCCGCTCACCCGGTTCGCCGTCAGAATCGCGTTGCTTGAGGCGGCCACCGAACGCGGGTAATGTCCGGGCGGCGTACGCACCGGCGGCTGGGCCTCGAGCGTCTCCAGGTCGAAGACACTCACCAGTTGCGAGTTATCGTGTCCGACCAGCAGATACCGCCGGTCGAACGTCACGGCCATCTGGGTCGGCGTATTGCCGGTCTTGAGCGCCGCCACCTGGCGGTAGCTCGCCCCGTCGAAGACCAGGACCTCGTTGGTGTCCTGCCGCAACAGGAAGAATCGATCGCGGAAAGGGTCGGCGAGGATGTCCACGAGCTTTCCTGGCACGGGAACGATCGTGCCGCGCTGATCCGGACCGGCTACGTTCACCAGCACCCGGATCGGACGCGGCTCGTTGATCGCCGCCGCCGAACGCAGCTCGATGTCGACCACGCTCGTACCCTGGCGGTTTAAAAACGCTGCGGGATCGACGCGGATGGTGATCGTCGCGGGCGTCCGGCCCGCCCGGGGCGTCACCTCGACGCCGGCCCCTCGCACTTCAAGCGTGAAGTCGACGCCCCGGCCGCTCGGATCATACAACGTCACTTCACGCCGCAAGAGGCGCCGGTCGCAGGCGTTGGCCTGTACGAAGACATGCTCGCTGGTCGCTTTCAGTTGCGGTTGCCGCCCGAGCTCACCCACGGCGAGAGCCAGGATGCCGCTTTCGCTGATCGAGTACATCATCGAGCCGTCGGCGCTGAGCACGCTCTTGCCCGCCAAATTCTCCGGCAGCCGGATCCGCTCGCGCACAGCCAGGTTGTCCCCGTCAAGCAGTTCAAGCCTCGGCGGCTCGGGCGCCGCAGCGCTCTCTCTGCGGTGGGCGTACTGTGCGTAGACGAGGTTGCGCGCCGAATCGATCGCATGGCTGCCGAGCTCGAGCGCGCCGCTTGCCCCCGGCAACTGCGCCAGGTTCCAAACGCCCACGGCTCGGTCCCAGATCGCCGAGCCGTGCAGCACCCAACCCGCCATGTAGCGCGTCCCGTCCCGGTTCACGCTCACCACCCGCGGGCCCTGCGGCGGATCCGAGACATAACCGAGCAACTCCAGGCGGCGGCTCGCCACCTCATAGCCGAACTCGAAGCTGTCGGTCAGCCCGTAGATTCGACTGAGATCGCCCGAGGCGGCCACCGAGGCCGCGACGATCCGGGCCGGCGGCTCTGCACCGGATGCCGGCAGCGACCGCGCCACCAGCTCCGGAACCGTCGCCAACAGCCGGGTGGCTCCCGTGGCCGGATCAAACAACAGGAACTCGGCCGCCGTCACCACCAGCGCTTGCCCGTCGATGCCGAACGCCACGCCGAGCGGCGGTGCTCCGAGCGCGTAGCTGGTGCGCCCGCGCGTCTCCAGATCGATCACCGTCAGCCCGTTGGCTCGAGCCTGAGGCGCTTGAAAGTTGCCGTAATGGGCCACCACCAGGTAGCGCCCGTCGGGCGCCAGCGCCAGCGAGGCCGGCTGCGCGGCGACGTTCATCGAGGTCTCGACGACGAGCCGCTCGAGCGAGACCACGTCCACCCGATTGGCGGTGAAGTTGGCCACATAGAGCAGGCCGCGGCGCTCATCAAGCGCCAGATCCCAGGCATGGCCGCCGAGCGGTACGACCCGCCCGAAGGTCGCCCCCCAGGCCGCCGCCCCAACGAACACCGTCACGAGGCCGGCCGCCGCCGTCTGCCACAGGCTCTTCGCCCTCATACACCTGTCTCCTTCCTCGGCTCTCTGCCGCCTCGGCCGCTCGGGCCGGGCTCGGGGAGGCGCGGCCGGGCGCCGGCGCCTCCCCCACAGCGCCCTCTTGTTTACTCGTCGGCTCTGCTGCGGCGGCGCATGATGATCAGTCCCAAAAACAGGACCGCCAGCACGGCGCAAATGATTCGAATCGTCGATGCGTCCATCGCCAAGTCTCCTTTCCTTAGAGGAATTCCGGCCTTGCCGTTGTCTTTACTTCCCAAACCCTCGCATCATCGGCAGCAGATCCCGCCAGATCCGCACCACCATCGGCCCGACCGTCACCACAAACAGCGACGGCAGGATGCAGAAAAAGATCGGAAACACGAGCTTGACGCCCAGCTTGGCCGCCTTCTCCTCGGCCGCTTGCCGGGCCTGCACCCGCATGAAATCGGAGTGGGCCCGCAGGCTCTGGGCCACGCCCGTGCCGAAGCGGTCCGCTTGGACGAGCACGGCGACGAGCTTGCGCAGATCCTCCACGCCGCTGCGCTCGGCCAGATTCCGCAGCGCCTCGGCGCGGCGCTTGCCTGCTTTGAGTTCCAGATTCACGAGAGCGAACTCCTCGCAGATCTCCGGATGGGCATGCTCGAGCTCCTTGGCCACCTGCATGATGGCCTGGTCCAGGCCCAAGCCCGATTCCACGCACACCACCAGAAGATCGAGCGCGTTCGGCAGGCCCCGCCGGATAGCCCGCTGCCGCCTCCGAGCCCGCAGCCGCACATACTCGTTCGGGGCGAAAAAGCCTCCGACCGCCGCCGCCGACACGAGCAGAAACTTGTTGCTCAAATCGCTCTCGGAGCCGGCCACGGCCGCCGCCGCGGCCACAGGCGCTAGAATCCCCAAAAGGATCTTCATGCCGTAGAAGATCTTCAACGCATTCGGATCCCGCAAGCCGGCCCGAATCAGTCTCCGCTGAATCAGCCCCACGTCTCGGGGCGATGCCGGCAGGAGCGTGCCAAGCTTCTGGGCGATCTCCCGAAACAGCAGGCTCGGATGGCGCGCCGGCGCCTCCGCCACAGGCAGGCTCGCCCCCGTCACCCGGTCGATCGCCTCCTTGGGTCGCACCCACAGCCGCATGCCGACGCCCATCACCAGCGCCGTCATCAGCCCGAACAGCAGGATGGTCGCCGCCAGTTCCATCGCCTAGACCTCGATCGAGACGATCTTCTTGATCACCGCATAGCCCACCAGTTGCAGCCCGGCGGCCGCGAGCGCCATCTTCTGACCGGTCGGGTCGGTGATGAAGAAGCCCGCATAGCTCGGGTTCAAATACAAAAGCAGAAGCGCCACCACGATCGGAATCGCCGTCAGCGCCAGACCCGTCATCCGCCCGTGCGCGCTGATGGCCCGAATCTTAGCCTGGAGCTTGAACCGCTCCCGAATCAGACTCGCCAGCTTGTCCAGAATCTCCGCCAGGTTGCCGCCCGTGCGCCGTTGCAACAGCACCGCCGAGACGAAAAAGTGCACGTCCATGGAGGGTACGCGCTGGCCCAGCTTGACGAGCGCCGTCTCGAGCGGCAGCCCCAGGTTATGCTCCTCGAAGGTGCGCCGGAATTCGCCCGCCAACGGTTCCGGAAACTCCCGGTGCAGCATCTCAATCGAAACCGAGAAGGCATGTCCGGCCCGCATGGAGCGCGCCATGAACTCCAGGCTCTCCGGAAACAGCGCCTCGAACTTCATGAGCCGGTTCCGCCGCCGCCGCAGCAGATAGACGATGGGCAGAGTCCCGAGCGCCACGGCCAAGGCCGGCGCCAGCCAGTCCCAGCCGGCCGGCCCGAGCCGCATCCCGGACCACATCCCCACGAGGGCGAGCGCCAGGCAGCCGTGCGCCAGCCGTACCGGCCGCCATTTCAGGCCCGCCTGCTCGATGAGCCGCCGAGCCCACTCCTCGTAACGCAGACGCCGCAGCAGGCGCGCCACCAGGAGCTCGCGCTCGGCCGAGCCGGCGTCAATGAGCGCGGGCGCCTTCTTTTTCTTCTCGCGCCGCCGCCTTTCTCTGGCCGTTCCGGCGAGCCGATCCCGCATGCGGGTCACCTCGGCTGAACGCGCCGCCCGCGCCAGCAGCCACCAGGCGCCGAGCGTCGCCAGCCAAAGCGCGGCAAACAGTGCCAGATACAGCTCCATCGCCTCTCGGCTAGACCTCCACCACCTCATCGAACAGATCCGGCCGCAGCCGGATGCCGGCCGCCAGCAGGCGCTCGTAGAACTTCGGCCGTATGCCGGTCGCCGCAAACCGGCCGAGGACCTTGCCCTCGGGCGACAGGCCCCGTTTTTCGAACACGAAGATGTCCTGCAGGGTCACCATGTCGCCCTCCATGCCGGTGACCTCGGTGATGCTGGTCACCCGGCGCGAGCCGTCGCTCAAGCGCGTCGCCTGCACGAACAGCTGAACGGCGCTCGCAATCTGCTGGCGGATCGATTTGAGCGTCATGTTGGCGTTGGCGAGCGAGACCATTACCTCCAGACGCGCGACGGCGTCGCGCGGGCTGTTGGCGTGAATCGTCGTAAGCGAGCCGTCGTGTCCGGTGTTCATGGCCTGGAGCATGTCCATCGCCTCCTCGCCGCGCACCTCGCCCATGACGATCCGGTCCGGCCGCATGCGCAGGCTGTTGATCAACAGCTCGCGCTGCCGGACCGCGCCTTGGCCCTCGAGGTTGGGCGGCCGGGTCTCCAGACGCGCCACGTGCGGCTGCTTGAGCTGGAGCTCGGCGGCATCCTCGATCGTGACGATGCGCTCCTTGGGCGAGATGAAGAAGGAGAGCGCGTTGAGCAGCGTCGTCTTGCCCGCCCCGGTGCCGCCGGCGATGACGATGTTCAGCCGCGCCTTGACCGCCGCTTCGAGCAGGTCCATCATCCCTTTGGTCAGCGTCTTCTTCTCCACCAGGTCAGGGGGCATCAGCTTGTCGGTGCCGAAGCGCCGGATCGACAGCAGCGGCCCGTCGACGGCCAGCGGCGGAATGATCGCGTTGACGCGCGAGCCGTCGGCCAGGCGGGCATCGACCATCGGCGTCGATTCGTCGATGCGCCGGCCGACCTGGCTGACGATCTTGTCGATGATGCGCAGCAGGTGCGCGTCGTCGCGAAAGGTCACGTTGGTCAGCTCGAGCACGCCCCGGCGCTCGACATAGACCTGCTTGTGGGTGTTCACCAGAATGTCGGAGATCGTCGGGTCTTGCAGCAGCGGCTCGAGCGGCCCCAGCCCGAAGACCTCATCGAGCACCTCCTCGGTGATCTGCTGCTTTTCGGCCGAACTGAGCAGCGTCTGCTCCTCGTTGATAAGCGCGAGCAGCGCCTGCCTTACCTCGCCGCGCACGCGCTGGTTGTCGATGGTCGCCAGCGCCTCCAGATTGATCTTGTCGAGCAGCTTGCGGTGCAGGGTGAACTTGAGCTCCTGGTATTCGGGCCGCAAGGCCGAGCGCGGCCGGCCGGCGTTGCGCAACAGCCGCTGCTCCCAGCTCGGCGGCGTCTCGCTTCGCAACTCGTTCAACGGCAGCATCCTCTACCTCCTCCCGCTTCCGCTTATCGGCTACCCCCGACGGGCCGCCAAAGCGGCAGGCTCGGCCGCGAATGACGCAACCAGGGACCTCGCCAGGCGGCCTATCGCCCGGCCGAGTTCGCGGTCGGCCGCAAGGGGCTGGCCGAGCGAAACGGCCTGGTGGAGCGCCAGAGGATCGTCCGGCAGAAGCGCCGCCACCGGATGAGCGAGCATCCGGCGGAGCTCCTCGGCGCCCAGGCCGTCGCGCCTCGATGAGCGATTGATCAGCACCTCGAAGCGGTCCCGCCCGAAGCCGAGCCGGGCAAGCAGCGCAACGGCGCGGTGCGCCAGGTGCAGGCTCGCCAGATCGGGCGTGGAGACCAGAAAAGCCCGGTCGGAGACCGACAAGGCCACAAGCGCAGTCCGCTCTGGCAGGGCGGGAACGTCGAGCACCACCCAGTCGTAAAGCAGGCGCGCAAATTCCACCAGGTCGCACAACCGGCCAGGCTCCACCGTCTCCATGCCCGGCTGCTCGGGCGCGGCCAACACCTCGACGCCCTCGCAGGAGGCCACCAGGGCGGCCCAGGAGGCCGGATCGAAGCTCCCGCCTTGCTCGAGCGCGTCGACGATGGTAGCCGGCGGGTCGAGCTTCAACTGAAACGCCAGGCTTGCTCCGAGCAGATCGAGGTCTACCAGCAGCACCCGGCCGCCGGTCTCGCGCCGGAGCACGAGCGCCGTCTGCGCGGCCAGCGTCGAGCTGCCGGCGCCCGGCTTGGCGGCGGCAAAGACCACCACCTTGCCAGCCGCCGGGCACTGTGCCGCCTCCGGCGCCCGGAGCCGTCGCAGGCGGGCTGCCGCCTCGCGCTGCTCGGCGGCCGCGAAGGGCGCCGCCAGGAACTCGCTCGCTCCGAGCCGTAACGCGCCGAGCACCCTCTCGGGTTCGTTTGTCGGAGCCAGCCCTACCACCAGCGTCCGGGGCCGAAACGAGGCGAGAAAACGGAGCAGGCCTGCCGCCGCCTCGGCGTCGGTGGCCACGTCAAGCAGCACCACCTCGGGCCGGAGCTGGCGCAGGCGGATCTCAAGCGTCTGAAGCGGCGGATAGCTCTTCAGTTCGGCCAGAACCAGGAAGCTGCGCGCCTCAGCCAGCGCCTCACCGAGCCGCGAGGCGAGCTCCCGGTCCGGCGCCACCAACAACGCCGTCAGCGGCGCCTCGCTCCGCAGGCCCTCGCGCTCCGCCATCTCCCCGTCCTCCCTCACTGAGCCTTCAGCCGTCCGTCATAGCCCAGACGCTGGCCCCGCTTGAACCGCTCCAGAAACTCGATCGGCATCTCGATCTCCGGTTTGGGCTCGCCCTCCTCGAGCGGCCGCACGATCTCCGGCGTCACCATGACGAGCAGCTCGCTCTTGGACCGCTTCTTTTCCCGGCTCTTGAACAGCTCGCCGAGAATCGGGATGCTCGCCAGGCCGGGAATCTGGTTGAAGGTAGCTCGCACCCGGTCGTCGATCAGGCCGGCGATGACGAAGCTCTGGCGCTCGGCCAGCTCGATGTGGGTCTCCATGCGCCGCGTCGCCAGGGCCGGGATCGTGAAGCCTCCGATCGAGATGGCGTTCATCAGGTCGATCGTCGACACCTCGGGCCGCACGAACATCCGGATCGTTCCGTTCGGCGTGATCTGCGGCGTAAAGTGCAGCCGGATGCCGAACTCGCGAAACTGCACCGTGACCGCGCCGGCCATCGCCCCGCCTTGCAAGACCGGGACGGGGAACTCGCCGCCTACGAGGAAGCTCGCCTCTTTGCCGTCGCTGGTGACCAGGTTGGGCTCGGCCAGCACCTGAAGCAGCGCCTGGCTTTCGAGCAGCCGAAGAAACGCCGCCAGATCCAGATCGGGCCGGAAGGCGAAGACGTTCAGCGCATCCGTGATCCGGAAGCTCGTCCCTCGAGCCTCGACGGCGTCCGGCGTGGCGGCGGCGAACTGGCCTGTTGTTACGCGCCCGATGGTGTTGGTCGCCCCGGTCGAGACGATCGAGGCGCCGAACTGCGAGGTGGCGTCCCGGTCGAGCTCGGCGAACTTGACCCGAAGCAGGATCTGTTTGTCGACGGCCGGCGGCCGCACGCGCAGATGGTTGACGACGGTCTTGGCCAGCGAGGCCACCAGCGCCGCCGCTCGCTCGGCGACCTCCGGCGAGGAGACCGCTCCGGTGAGCGTCACCGAATCCCGCGCCGAGGCCAGGTGGATCTCTTCGCCGGGAAAGGTCCGCTCGAGAAGCTCCCGGATGGGCGTCAGGTTGTGCTCCACCGTGAGGGTGTAAAAGCTACGCTCCCCGTTGCGCGCCCAGACGACGACGGTAGCCGTGCCGTGAGCTTTGGCATGCAACAGGATCTCGCGCGTGCTCACGGCCACGGCGTCCACCACGTCGGGATTCGAGGTCGAGATGCGGGCGATGTCGGCCGGATAGTCGAGCACCAGGCTCCGGCCTACCGTCACGCGCAGCTCTTCAGGGCTCTGCGCGGCCAGTGCGAGCAGGCCCGCCATCCAGATCGGCAAGCTCCCGGCTAAGGAGACATGGCGCCGCGTCATTGCCCACCTCCCGGTTCGGCGAGTGCGACTCGACTCACCGCTTCCACCTTCCGCTCAGTGCCCCGGTAGACGACGATCTCCTCGAAGGCGGGCCGCGCCGGAGGCGGCGGCTCCGGTTTGGCTTCGGGCGGCGGCGAGCTCCGCGGCGGCATCGAGGGCCGCGGCGGCTCGGCGAGCCTGGCCCCCGGGCGCCGGTAGAGTTCCGCGATGGTCGTACCCTCGGTCCTGGCCAGCTGCTGGTCGGCGCCGTTGCGCAGCACCAGTTGCACCCGGCCCTCGTTGGCCGCCAGCGTCAGCACCTCGGCCTGCTGGGGCGTCACCAGCAGCGTCACCGTCGTGGCGTTGATGGCCTGGCCCCGCGCGTCGGGCTCCATCCTCTGGTCGGCCGAGAGCACCTGGATGTTCTGAAGCACCGTCACCGTCATCTTGCCTTCACCCTCCGGCGGATCGCCCGTGAGCAGGACGTCGACGCGCATGCCGGGCATCACGAAGCCGGAGACACCCACCACCTGATCCACCCGGATCGAGACGGCGCGCATGCCTTCCGGAATGATCGGCGCCAGCCCGAGCCCGCTTCCCCGTTCGGCCAGCCGCCCGAGGTGCACCGGCTCCTCGATCAGGATGTTGGAGATCACCGGCCGATCGATCACCTCCTCGACGCGCGAGGCGGCGCCTTTGGGGAAGTGCGCCGCCGGCACTTTGACGACCTTGACGTCGTCCGGCTTGACCGTCGCGCCCACCGGGAGCGGCTTGACCGCGACGACCAGGTCCTGCATCTCGGCCGGTTCGGCGGCCGCCGCCGGGCTGCTTCGCGCCCTGATGAGCACCTGGTAGAAGAGGCTCGAGACCACCAAGGCGAACAGCAGGCTGACTACCAGGACGATCAGGAATCTGCGATCCATCGGCCGCGCTCCCGGCGCGCAATGCTGCGCCTGTCGTCCCAGCGCCCCCGCGGCGCTTCAGGTTCGTCTCCTTGATCCCTCGCCCCGAGCCTGCCTCTCATGGCGTCCTCCGGATTGGCCGGGCAGGCGCCTCTTCGGGCACCTCTCGGTTCTGTTCCCGCTTGAGAACCTCGGCGACCGTCAGCAGAGAACCCACGAAGCCTGCATGGAGGGCGAACTCCTCCAAGGACTCCCCGGAAGGGAGTCGCCAGTTCTGCTCGTCCTTTGCGAGCGGAAGTCTCGAGTTCTTGCGCCTGTTCTTGCCGCGTTTCACGGACCTGGAACTCCGTGAGGAAGTTCGGCAGAGACAGCGGCTGAGTTTAGGAGGGAGTCTGCGGCGGCGTTCACGGCGCGCCGCACGAACAAGGCCGCCTGGCCGTCGTCGTCGACGAGCCGCCAGTTCCGGCTCAACTTGAGGAGGCTCGCGATGGCGGCCGAAGCCGGTACAAGCACGACGCCACAGGCGTGCCGCTCGAGGATCTGCTCCCAGTCGTGACGTCCGC
>Ga0068664_1211423_pt1 | contig 10527 bp, 8 predicted proteins | sample YNPMS_MetaT_31_FD_73487 | JGI IMG/M metagenome (GOLD analysis project Ga0068664, IMG submission 73487) | Anoxygenic and chlorotrophic microbial mat microbial communities from Yellowstone National Park, USA - YNP MS_1200_B MetaT (Metagenome... ...
AAAAAAAGACCGAGACTGATGAAATAACAATTGAAATGAATCTCCTGACTGCCAATAACTTCCTTAACTTGTTTCAACGCGCAAATATCCCCGGTTCAGCAGCGGAGCGATTCCAAACAGTGAAACAAGCGCTGTTTGCATCGGCAGCACCATTGCAATCCCAATCTCAGCAGAAGCGATAGCATCAACGACGCTTAGGATGGCTCGATAAGCCATCCTAAGATGGTTGTAACCCCAACGAGCACCAGAATCGCTCCACTTACGGGAGTAATGAGTGCATGGTCAGTGCTGATGTACGGTAAGTGCAGAAACCATGCGCTTGCGATGATTGCTGCTGCAATCGAGATGCCCCAGATTCCACAAGTGAACGCAACGAGCATACGCACTCGACGAGGGTATTGTATTGGTGCTCCAAGTAGCAGGAGTGTTGTTCTATCGCGACGTGATAAGGGTAGGGTTAGTCGCAAGTGCAACAGCAGCCCAATCGTTGCAATTGCGAGCCAGAGGATAGCGAGCACATGGGATTGATGCTTGAGATCACGCTCGTACTCTCCAATTGATGCCAACTGCTTCGGTGAGTAGTTGATACTGCTTACCTCTTCCATGCGGCTACATTGCTCCATGAGAGCGGCGACGGCAGACTGCGACATCCTATCGGGTACAAATCGTAATTCGAGAACGAGAGGAAAGAGACTATCTCCACCAAACTCAGATAGTGTCATCCCATAGCGAGATTGGAACCGTTCCCGCCATGTAGAATCCGAGACAATCGTAACACTTGCAATGAGAGATGGTGCCAGTGTACGTAGGTCCGAAGCGATAGCCTTCGCTTGAGCGTGTGTAGTTCCGTCCTGGAGCAAAAGTTGAAGGGTGAACAGCGATTTGTGTTCGTTGAGTTCGATGGTGCGATATTGATGCCACGATATCGCTGCCACTGCGATAATAAGAAGCACCGCGATACCAAGTGCTAATTGGAATGTTTGCCAAGGGCGGTATTTGAGCAGCAACCATACGTAGAACAATGATGCCATGCTTGTCAATTCTCCGTATTCGTCTTTGGTAGAGGTCGAAGTGAGCGACGTACTATCGAGGCGCGGAGTGAGAATGCTGCCTGTTGCATATCCTTAAACGATAGTAAGTCTTCATTGCGAACTGCCATGACAAGTAAAAGTGCAAATGCCACTGCATACGCTACTACTCCAGTCCCTACGAGCCATAGCTTCGAAGCAAAACAAGCACTCATATAAGCAATGAGCGCAATCCCAACACTGAGTGCGGTGATCGTCAACAGACGTGTGACGCGATTGAGGGCCAACTCGACTGATTGAAGCATTACAAATGGCAATGCAAGTGCGCCAATTGCCATGACATTGAATATCACAGCAGTCTCCTGGTACCGAAGTCCGAGAAATTGCACAAGGAGTGTTGTACCACCGAACTCCAATAACGTTACTAGCGCGGATGCCATGATAAGCTGCAAGATGAGGGCTTTCGAGATCAACATGCGAAGAGCATCGCGCCGTTCTTGATGAAGAAGCTGCACTGCTGTCGGATATAGGAGCCATGTCGTAGCGTCAGCGCCTGTCTCAAAGACACGGTAGAGCATCTTCGCAGCGTTATACACACCAACAGCACGGGTCGAAAAGAAAAGCTGCACAAGAAAAATATCTAACTGACGAATGCTCGTCGCGAGTGTCATCATGAGTGCTTGGGGAAAGCTGAACTGTATGATTGATCGCATTGTTCGATGCCCTCGAAGCGAAAGTTCAAGGAGATCACGCCCTAGTAATATTCCAACCAACGAACCAACAAACATGCCACTGCATGCAATGAACACCAATGCCTCGAACGATGTCAGCCAGCCATACAGGAGGAACACAACTGTCAACAATGAGTTTGTACCTAGCCATGCTCCATTAGTCATAAAGACATCCCTGATCCGAAGCTCCCGTTGGAGCAGCTTGAGCATGAACGAACGCGGGATACCCACTATGCAATAGAACACCAGGTAGAATGCGACATCCTGAAAGCGGTGCTCATTAAAAATACGACTCAATGGGGCACGTGCAAGTACAATCACCGCAACGATACCGAGTGTCAGCATCGTATGCAAGGATAGCGCAAGTGCATTCGTCCGTCCGCGTTCCTTGAGGTCTTGTCCGTACTGGATAATTCCCTGCAGAACAGATCCTTCGGCAATGATCGCTATCCATGCTTGCAACGTTAATAGTTGGGCAGCTAAACCATACTCCTCAGGAGAAAGCGCCCGAATTTGGAGCCATGTGACGAAACCGTACCCTACGAAGAGAAGCTTATCAGCGGCTGTCCACGAGAGCAACCGAAAGTGCTTGCGAAGCTGCATCGGTATTAGAACACGTACTGCGCAAAGTTACGAGCGCACCTTCCATCGAAATACTACCTCAGTACTTGTTGCACGTGGCTTGATGACAATTGCATGGGATGGCTTCCACACGCCATATGAATGGCTGTAGAGACTCTCTTCAAGGGTGATCCCAAGCGCATCGGTAGTACACGTGATGAGATACTCACGAGTGCAGATCTGCACTGTATCCGAAAACAGTGAAACAAGTACGCACGGATGGAGGTGAAAGCGAATCAACGCAGCATTCCAATCAGCAAAGAAATCTTCAATAATGAGGGTGTTGGACTCAAGACGAACGATTCGTCGGTGGGGTATAGTCCATGCCGTATGCTCAGCAACGAGCATATTGTCACCTGATGCAATGATACTCGCTGCTGCACGATCGCTGGTGAGCCAGAACAGCGCTTCAGAACGACCATCGCACCATGAGTTCTGTTCAGCACACTCGATTGTAAGCGTGTTATGCATCTTGGTCGAACGAAATTGGTTTCGCATGTCAGGTGATGCCACATAAACACCTGTACCAGGATCAACGAGGACTTCTTGTCCACCAAGTGCGAATGTGATTGAAAGCTGATCGTTATGGGCATGACCTCCCTTGCCACGTTGGCCAATCGATCCAGCTCGGAGAAATGCTTCAGCGTATTCATTGCGGAGGATCGCTAATCCATATTCATGTGCGTGATAGCGTGGCGATCGTTGTTGGCATACGTTGCTAATGATTGCATCGAGAATGCGATCCTCTCTATTGCAGACTGCACGCAAAAGTGCACAGGTTTCGCGATGGTTCCGCTGCGATAGGTAGGGTTCAGGATCAGCATACCATGCATTGTAGCATTCGGCTGATTCCGTCATCGTAATGAATGATAGGAACCGTCCAGTGTCGTTGTCGCCAATCTGTGGTGCAATACCACTTTCGTATGTAGTTTGCTCAGTAAAGTCAGCAATACGCTCAAGCAATGACCAGAATCCTCTATCACGGTCAAGAACCAGACGGCCTTCCGGCGTCCGTTGCAAATACCATGTTGCCCAGGCAAGCATTTCTGCTCCAAATCGGTGGTATGCAAGGGATGCTTCAAAGTTGCCGCCGTCGCTGAGAAATTGAAACCGTGCCTCTCGACAGAGTTGCTCAGCGCACCACGTACGCAACCGTGATGTCCACTCGCACTGTGGGAAATACGCTGCCGCAACCGATAGACCGGCGATACACGCTAAGTAGTGGTTCCCTCGCATGCCCTCTGACCATTCGAGGTGCTCGAGCACAAAGCATGCATGGTCATAGAGGTAGAGCAGCATCGTTTCTGCGACGTGCTCACGTATTCCATGCGATACTACAAGGTCGAGAGTCGAAATGATCGCAACAAGTCGGAGCGCCACTTCCATACTGACTGCCCATTGGATACCGTAGCCTGGCGGATTCTGTGCTGCAAAATCGAGCAGTATAGTTTCGATGACGTGTATGATTGTTCTGCGTTCACTTTCCAACGATGCGCTCAAGTGCGCAAGAGCAAGGAGAGGTAACAGCTGTAGCCGACCTAGCTCCCACGGAACTTTCGGATCAGCACCGGGCGGCCCATCAAGGGCAAGCTGTGCATGCCAACATCGCTCGCTCCAACGGTAACCACTTCGGAAGTCACGTTGCCAATCGTAAGGCACGTGTGGTTGGTCAATCGTGTTCCATAGCCACTGGGAGCGGGGTACAGCGTTATGAGGAAGGAGATGAGCAAGCCATTGCCCTCGTTCAGTGATTTCGACCGTCGGTGCATCGTAACGGTACTTGCCAAATCCTGGTGCTTCAAATCCGTGCACTGGCATAATCCACCCTAATCCAAGCACTGGAAGCTTTCCTTCTAAACATCGAGCAGCAATCTGCTGGAGAGTACTTGACCAAATGCCAAGGTGGTCTGCTGCCGGAGCAGCTAAGTGCTGCACAATGGATTGATGCACTGCCCATGGCACATCGCGAGCTGTCGCGTATGGCTGACATCGTGTGGTACGATACCGTTGCCAACGACGCACCACTGGCGACCATACATGACGCAATGCCTTTCGCAATACAATTGGAAACGGGACTACCTTGAGTTGACGACGACGTAGATCATCCACAGTTCTCGTACTTCAATCGGTTCGATGGACGGGTATCTTTGTGTTTGTCATGCTACAAAAGTGCAGGAGTCGCCAGGTAGTGAACATCACGGTAGTATTTGGAACACGCCCAGAAGCTATCAAATTAGCGCCAATTATACACCGGCTTGCACGCGCCAATTGGTGCAACCTCCGAGTGGTCGTCACTGGACAGCATACGGAGATGCTCGGGCAAGTCCTTGATGTGTTTGGTATCACACCGGATGCTGATTTAGCAATCATGCAACCAGGCCAAAGCCTCTATGACATTACCATTCGGACGCTTGCTGGACTTGAATGCGAATTCAATCAGCATCATCCTGATCTGATCATTGTCCAAGGTGATACAACGACAACGTTTGCCGCTGCACTTGCAGCGTTCTATGCGAAAGTGCCTATTGCACACGTGGAAGCAGGATTACGGACGTTTGAAAAATATGCTCCATTTCCGGAAGAACTCAACCGTGTCTTAACATCGCACCTTGCCGACTGGCACTATGCACCCACAGAACGAGCTCGCCGAAACCTCTATCGCGAAGGTATCGCACCAGAGCGAATTCTCGTCACTGGCAATACAGCAATCGATGCACTTCAATGGGTAGTCGCACAGCTTTCGCAACTCGATTCAATCGAGCGTCAATCGTTGCTTTCACTGCCGACCGAAGTCATCGAGCTTTGTGAGCGTAGCCACCAGCGCATTGTATTGGTCACAGGTCATCGTCGCGAATCGTTTGGTGAAGGATTTGAGCGCATCAGCCATGCACTCGCAGAGTTGGCTCGCATTGAGCAGGATATTGCTATCATCTATCCGGTGCACCGAAATCCAAATGTTCGAGTACCTGTGGAGCAAGCGTTAGCAGCGGTTCCCAACGTTCACTTGCTTGATCCACTTCCTTACCGAGAATTTGCATACCTGATGCAGCATGCCGCATTCATCATCACCGATTCTGGAGGGATCCAAGAGGAAGCACCGTCGCTTGGAAAACCAGTGCTCGTGTTACGAGATGTTACGGAACGACCTGAAGCAATCGAGGCGGGTACTGCACGTCTTGTCGGCACTCATCCTGACTGTATCATCTCGACTGCCCAGCGATTGCTACACGATGATGATTTCTATCGCTCGATGGCAAGGGCACACAATCCATACGGTGATGGTCATGCCGCCGAGCGTATAGTTGCCCACTTAGAGAGCCTTGCACAATGACACGATCGGGCTTTGTTGCCATTCTTGGAAGACCGAATGCTGGAAAGTCTACACTGCTGAACGCACTCATTGGTGAACCGCTTGCGATCGTGTCACCAAAGCCTGAGACAACACGACGGCCTGTGGTGGGTATCCTTACGCGTCCTCACGCACAATTCGTTTTTCTCGATACTCCGGGAATCGTTCAGCATCCCAAGTATGAGCTCCACTGCCAAATGCTCGCAGAGATTCGCCAAGCGATAGAAGATGCAGATGTCCTGCTTGTGCTCCTTGATGCCACTGGTGGCATCGCTGAAGCACAGTCACTCCTTTCTGAACCAATTATGACTGATGTTCAGGCGAGCACCAAGCCGACGATTTCAGTTCTCACAAAAATGGATGCGCTCGAGGACAAAGCAATGGCGTTACCTGTTATTGAGCAGATGATGCAATCAGGGATCTTCATAACAAGCGTTGCGATCTCTGCCCTCAAGGGGAAATACCTCGATGAGCTCGAACGCGTCATCATCGAACATTTACCAGAAGGCGAATTTCTCTATGACACTGAGCAGCTTTCCACACAGAATGTGCGGTTCTTTGTGGCTGAATTCATTCGTGAGCAGATATACCACAATTGCCAACAGGAGATACCATATTCCGTTGAAGTTGTCATAAGCGACTTTGAGGAACGAGGCAGTAGCCCGTGGTACATCGCAGCAGAGCTCATTGTTGAACGACACTCGCAGAAGAAAATTCTCATCGGTAGTGGTGGCTCGATGATCAAGCGCATTGGCGAAAGAGCACGGAAGCGTATCGAGGAGCATCTCGGCGTACCCGTGTACTTAGAGCTCTACGTAAAGGTGCGTGAGCACTGGCGGAATGACCCGACATACCTCCGTTCATTTGGCTATCGTATGATTTATCCCCGCACGAAGCGATGATTCAGTACAACCTCGATGAGCCGGTTCCAACGTTGCATGTTTCGACATTGCTCAGCGATAGTGATCGCCACGAGCTTCTACGCATGATGATCATGGCACGCGAGTTTGATCTTGCGATGATTCGTTTGTACCGTCAAGGGCGAGCGCTCGGTGGTGTGTACGCTCAGATTGGAAACGAAGCGACATCCGTTGGTTCAAGCTATGCACTCGATCGCACACGCGATGTGATTTTCCCAATGCACCGTGATATTGGAATGCACTTTGTCTTTGGTGCCGAACTCGACAATCTCATGCTCAACTTCATGGCACGTCAGGGGAGTAGCATGCGCGGTACTGATGGTACCGGGCATTACGCTGATCCTGCTCGTCGGATTTATGGCAACATCTCACATCTTGCCGCGATGATGCCTGTTGCTGCAGGGTATGCACTTGCAGCACGGATGCGCAACGAGAACATCGTTGTACTCACGACGATCGGCGATGGTGGTTCGAACGTCGGCGAGTTCCACGAAGCGATGAACTTCGCGGCAGTGCAGAAGTTGCCTTTGATAGTGAACATTGAAAACAATCAGTACGCGTACTCGACACCAGGTCACTTAGAGTACGCCTGTGCACGGTTGAGTGATCGCGCGGTCGGCTATGGCTGCTACGGCACAACTATTGACGGGACCGTCGTCGAGCTTGTCTTCGACACCGTGAGGGAATATGTCGAGCGTGCTCGTGCAGGTGAAGGATCTGCGCTCATCGAGTGTGTAACGATGCGTATGCGCGGCCATGCTGAGCATGATGACTTCCGTTACGTTCCTCGAGAGATGTTGCAATACTGGGAAAAACGCGATCCTCTGCAGCGCTATGAAGCATTCCTCATCGAACGTGGGATTGCTAGCAGAGACACCATTGAACGCTGGCATTCAGAAATAGTTTAGAGGATTACCGATGCAATCGATCGAGCGATCCAGCAGCCATTTCCTCCTGCCGAAGAAGCGTTCAGAAACGTATTCATCTAAGGCTGGACGATAAGCGGTATCGAAATGTCCGCATCCGTCTCCGGTGATGGCGTCTGTCCATCCTTCTTATTTGGTTCGTAGTGATAGAGTTTGATACGCACAGCACCAGGTGTCGGTGCTTGGACGGCACTGACTGTCCACTGTGTTTCTAATCCTAAGGGCATGCCACGACTGTCACGGTCGCGAATGGTAATTGCGATAACACTTTCTGCCGAGCCTTCGACGCTGTAGAAAAGTTGATGTTCGGTCCCTTGAGTGCGGATGGTGTTCGTAAGGCTATCGCCGTCGGTAGCGATGATGTTCAGCAAACCAGAATAGGTTGTGCTTGCTCTCAGTGTGAGTGTGTCAACAATTGGTGGGCTACCACCGGGACCGTCAACGTCGCGCCAGCGCGCAACGAGCTTATCACCCTGGGTGCTGGTGAGAGTGAGAATAAACGTGCCTGGCACTTTGTGGGTGTCGTCATGTGTATGGGGGTCCTTTTCGCACCCAATGACAAAGAACAAGAGCGCAACAAGAGTAACGGCACTGAAAAGTCTCATAAGAGTGCCTCCAATGAATTGTTAAACATGCCAAACGGGATTGTCACAGCGATCGTGACATTCCTTCCTGGGTTGAGTGCAAAGTAGCGATAACGGCTAAGGTAATCTCGGAAAGGTGTATCGAAGAGGTTTTGTATGCGAAGCGAAAACTGCAGAGGTATATTCATGACAGACCACTGGCCGCCTGCAACGACATCAACGGAACCATAACCGGCAGGTGGAGGTGCATAGTCGAAGATGGTTGAAGAAACTGCTGTCTGGCGTCGCACCAGTGTCACAGAAAGTTCGACGTACGGGGACTGCTTGGAAGTGCTTTCATCGAAATGATAATGAACGGCAAGACGTGCACGATCGGCAGGCATGAATGCAAGGAACGCACCACTCGGTAGCTCAAGTCCCCGGACGATTGCAAGCTGTGCGTCAAGACGGAAAGCTGTCCACAATGGTATCGATGCAGACACCTCACCGCCGAACACGACTGCTCTGCGTTGGGAGTATCGCATCGTCGGAAACACACCGCGGTAGGTCACAGTTGGCATTGAATCGGGGAGGAGTTGAATAAACCGTGGTAAGTATTGGCCATAGGTTGTAATGTTAAGTTGCCAGCGGCCAACAGATGTCGTTACTGCAGCATCGAATGAATAAGCCCGCTCCACACCGAGCGTTCGATCACCCACCTCATAGACTGCAGTACCATGATGGAGGTCACCAGCGAACAGTTCAACTGGTGTTGGTGGTCTCCAATGCGTGGCAATGTTGAGTTGTAGATGAAGAGAGTTATCGAGACTCCGTTCAAGTCCTGCATGTGCAGCAACTCCACCAAAGATCATCGTAGTGTCGGGGTCATAACGACCGAGAGATTTGTTATAAGGGCGAGCACGTACCCACTGAAGATCCCCGCGAAGACCAACGGATGCAAGCCAGCGACCAAGAGAGAATGTCCGCGTCCCAAGAATACCACCTTCGTAGAGCACGTAATCGGGAAGAAGAAATACTTGTCCACTGCGGATGTTCGACTGCCGAAGGAAATGAATTCCCATGACATTGCTTGCGTCTCGATCAGCAAAACGGTAGCGAAGTTCGAGCTGATAGCTTGCAAGAGAAAGTTCGATTGCAGGCCTGTTGATCGCTTGTTGGATGAGAGTAGTGTCGCTATAGCGCATTGCGTGAGCATCGTACTCGCTGCGGTCATTGCGTTGCCAACCGTAGTGGAGTTCTAGTGTTCCGTCATCGGTTGAATGCGTGCTATGAACGAAGAGCGTCTGGTGCACAATCTCCTGTCGCGGGTTTGTGATGGAATAGCTCCACGGTCGAATGATGAGCGGTTGCCCTGCATCAATAGCACGACGCAGGTCGTCTGCATTGCCAAGGTGTGACGCTGCAAGTATCCCGATTGCAGCATCAAACAGCGAATAGCTTAATTCATGCCGCCAGTTCCCAGCATCGTATCCTACAGCGACGTAACAACTGCCGGAGCGAGCACCAGTATTCGAGAGAACATACTGCGGTGTGCGACTATCGCCAGCGATCATCCCACTTGCATGGAGAAGATAGGCTGTGTTCGATAACCCAAGGTCAGAACCATGGATTTGAAATCCTGCTGCTCCCATCCCGTTATTAGTTGAACCAAGGAGCGATACCCTTCCCTCGAACGCACGGTGATAGTGGAGGAGTGGTGGCTCAATGCGAATGACACCACCGATTGCTGCATAAGAATCTTCGATACTTGCTGCACCTCTAATGACTGCAATGCTCGAAGGCAAAAATGGATCGACCGCTGGACCATGGTCAAGCCCCCATTCTTGTGCGCGGTGCTGGATACCCCCACTGCTAATGACAACCCGCTCACTGTGTAAGCCACGGATTACCGGTTTTGCAATCGCTGTACCGGTTTGAAGAAGCGAAATGCCCGGAACATTTGTAATCAATTCGCCAAACGTTTGGCCCCGGTGACGATCGAGATACTGACCATCAAGTTGCACATCATGCTCGGTCCCATGTGCAAGTGGACGCTTCGACTCAATGACGACGTTCCGCAACTCGATACTGAGTGGAATTAGCGCAATGGCGATTGTTGTGTCCCGACTTACCCTGACAGTAACGACACGATCGTAATATCCAAGTCTTCGTATTCCCACGGAGTATTGACCAGGTTTTATCCCACTTAGGTCGAAACGCCCATCAGCAGCGCTCTGAGTACCGATGCGTGTTCCGATGATCTGTATGTGTGCATCGGCTATCGGCAAACTGCTTACACTATCACGCAGGACACCATGAAGATGGATACCGTCAGCGTACGCTGAAATGGCGAATGCAGCAAGGAATAGGAAAATCATAGTCGAAAAAA
>Ga0068664_1054918_pt1 | contig 10439 bp, 10 predicted proteins | sample YNPMS_MetaT_31_FD_73487 | JGI IMG/M metagenome (GOLD analysis project Ga0068664, IMG submission 73487) | Anoxygenic and chlorotrophic microbial mat microbial communities from Yellowstone National Park, USA - YNP MS_1200_B MetaT (Metagenome... ...
CCTGTGTCATTGCGAGCCGCTAAAGGCGGCGAAGCAATCTCCAGGCCAGGAGGGAGATTGCTTCGGCGGCTACGGCCGCCTCGCAATGACAGCGGGTAGGTAATTACGCCACCCCTTTGTGCCCCCTGGATGTCTCACTTTTTCTGGGGCGGACGGCGGCGGAAGAGGCCGCCGAAGAAAATCTGGGACATCTGCTCCCCCATGCTGGGGACCTGGACCGGTTCTCCCGCTTCCTCGTGCATGCCGCTGGCCCGCTCCTGCAGCCAGCGGGCCCGACCCGAGGCGGCCTGCGCGTAGGCGCCCTCCAGGGCCTGCTCGTCGCTCTCCAGCAGCCACTGGCGGATGCGCCCGACCTCCTCCATGAACATATCCAGCCGCCGGAGAAGGTTCTCCCGGTTCAGGAGTGCCTCCATCCGCCAGGCGGCCGCATCCGCCACCACCGGCCCCGTCAGCGAGGCGAAGTCGTAGCCCACGAGTTTGCGCATATCAGCCCAGCCGGGGGTCCCCACCAGCGTGCGCACCAGGGCAACGGCGATGAAGGTGGGCAGGTCCACCGCCCCGGCCTGCAGACCGTCGCACTCCACCGGGTCCATAAAGAGCGGTCGGGCGCCGACCGCCTGAATCAGCCCCAGGAGCGCGGTCACCGCCTCGGGGTCGGTATCGGCGGCCGGTGTGACGCAGTAGAAGCCGTCCTCAAAGAGGTCCGCCCGCGCGGCGTCAGTGCCCGCCAGGGGTCCGGTCAGCGGGACTTTGGGGCCGGGGATGGGCAACCCGGTCACGAAGCGGACGCGCGCCGGAAGCGATTTCCGCGCCCATTCCAGCACCGGCACCTTGAGGGTCGCCGTATCGGTGACGACGCACCCCTCCTCCAGATGGGGGCCCAGGACCTCCAGCGTCTCCCGCACGGCGGGCAGGGGCAGCGCCAGGATGACCATGGCGGCCCGCTCGCAGGCGGCGGGCAGGTTCCAGTGGGTCTTGCTCACGGCCCCCATCTGGGCCGCCCTGCGGGCCACCGCCGGGTCTATATCGTGCCCCATCACCTCCAGCGACGGCTCCTGCTTCCGCAGCGCCAACCCGATAGAACTCCCCACACAACCCAGACCAATAATCGTGATGCGTGTCTCCATAAATCCCCCTACTCCCTACTCCCTACTCCGTACTCCGTACTCCGTAATCCCTCCAGACCATCGCGAACAGTACACCCGCAACCAGCGTCACGTAGAAACCTACAGGAACAGCCGCGATGGGTATCAGCCAGCACAGGCAGAGAGAGTAGTACAGGAGCGTCATGGCGAACCACATGATGCCCATCAGTCCGAAGAGCAACAGCCAGGCGATGGCGTACTCCCACCGTCGTTCTTTCAGAACGGCCCACCAGCGGCGCACCTGGAAGGCTGCGCCCAACCGGTCCTCGGCGACAAAATGGGCCAGCGCCGCCGGAAGGGGAATCGCTCCCAGGAAATACAACAGGAAACCCAGAAAGATGCCAACGAACAGGATAACGATCGCCCCCATCACAAACCAGAACATCTGCTGTTCCTCCACCCCCAGGGCCAGGGGCACGAAGAAACTGGCGAAGTACAGGCCCACGCTTCCAAAGTAGACCAGTGTCCCCGGCAGCAGGTACACCAGGCCGACCGCGAAGGCCCGCAGGCCGTCCGCAAATAGGCGGCCCCAATTCTGCCAGGGGGGAAGGCCGGGCTCCTCCCCCCCGATGACCCGGCGCATCACGTCCACAACATAACCGTACACGAATAGCACCGGCACAAGGGGAACGATATAACTGGCGATGAACAGGGCACAACCGATGATGAACCGGCTGGCCCACTCGGGTCCCTGGAAGGGGAAGCGGAACAGGGATTTCAGGTCAGAGAGGGTATTTCGGGACATGTTGGCCTCCTGAGTGCAGGGAATGACGCGAAAAGGCACGAAAGACGCGAAAGGCGCGAAAGGCACGAAAGGCGCGAAATTTCACGAAATATAATAAACCCTTCGTGTCCTTCGTGTCCTTCGTGGTTTTATTCTCGTGTCCTTCGTGTCCTTCGTGGTTTTATTCTCGTGTCCTTCGTGGTTTCCATTTACGCCTGCCCGTCGGCCTGCTGGAGCAGGGCCAGCAGGCGGTCCTCCTCGCTATCCGGTGAGCTCAGAGGGTCGTGGTGGCGGCGGATGAGGGCGACGGTGAGAGGAGAGCAGCCCGCCTGGGCCGCCCACTCCGCCCCGATTTCAGCGTGCCGCCGGTAGAGGACGAAGGGCCGCCGCCACCCCCGGGGGTCCCCGGCGCTCAGCCGGTCCAGCCAGCGGGGCGCCCACCGCTCCAGGAGCACCACCGCTACCCGCACCCACAGCGGCGGGGGCCCGGCCGCCTTGCCCACGTCGTGCAGGAGCGCGGCCACCAGCAGGTCCGGCGTCTGCGGCCCCCGCGCCCGGAGCGCCCGGTAGACCTGCAGCGCGTGGCGCCGGTCCGGCGCCGACATCCGGCAAAAGAGGGCCTCCTGGGCCGGAGTGAGCACCTGCGCGGGAGCGCCCGCATCCCTCCGGAACAGGGGAGAGGTCAGTGCGGCGAAGAACTGGCGCACCCGGTAGGCCGCCTGTCCCATCACAGCCAGAACAGGAGCATCTGGAGCGGGATTTTCACCAGCCCGATCAGCCAGCCAACGAGGTCCAGCCCCAGGTAGGGGAGCAGGAAGAGCAGTCCCAGCAGGACGTAGGGGCTATAGGGACGAAAGGAGAGGAGCGCGTCCCCCCACCGGGGGGGCAGGACCCCCACCAGCACCTTCTCCCCGTCCAGCGGAAAGAAGGGAAGCAGGTTGAAGATGGCCAGGTTGAGGCTGACGTCGGCGACGAGAAACAAAAGCGTTGCCAGGTTCAGGCGCGTGAGCCCGATATCCGCCAGGGAAACCCACCCCAACCGGAACGGCAGCGCGCAGAGCATCGCCAGCACCAGGTTGGAGGCGGGCCCGGCGAAGGCGGAGAGGGCCATCCCTGCGCGGGGCGACGTCCGCATCCGGTACGGGTTGACCGGCACCGGTTTGGCCCAGCCAAAACCGGTCAGCAGAATCAGGATAGTCCCCAGGATGTCCAGGTGGGCCAGAGGGTTCAGGCTCAGCCGGCCCTCCCAGCGGGGGGTATCATCCCCCAGTTCGTGGGCCGACCAGGCGTGGGCCCATTCGTGGAGCGGCATCCCCACCAGCAGGACAATCAGCCGCGCCAGCAACGTCACGGGTGATAATCCCAGCATTCGGCTCCTTCAGACGACAGACGACGGACCACGGACCACAGACGACGGACCACTGACCACGTAAGACGCCAGCAAAGGAATGCCCTTGTAGCGCAGGCCGCCAGGCCTGCATGCAGGCTGACAGCCTGCGCTACGGAATCTACAAACTGTTCAGGGTAGACAGTTACCGACCGACGACGGACGACGGACCCAGGCCGTTACTGGGCCGCCCGGAGGATCTGCGTCACCAACTGGCTGCCCAGGATGGCCAGGCCGTCGGTGGGCATGTAGTGCGCGGCGGAGTCCTCAAAGAGGATGGACGCGCGCGGAGGGAAGTCCTCGTCCCCCAGCCAGTAGACGGCGGCCAGATGGATGCGCGGCAGGACCGGGAAGATGTACCCCGCGTCCCCCAGGTCCAGGGGTTCCCCCTTCAGCCGCTCGCCGGCCCGGCGGAACCCGTCCAGCCCCTGATCTCCCAGTTCCCGCACCAGGCGGTCCTCGGCGTAGCCGCGAAACGCCTGCGCGTAGAACATACCGTCGGGCAGGCTGTGGAAAGCAACCCACCGCCGGGACGGGGTGGTGCCGTCGGCGGTCACCAGGTAGGTGAGGATGAGAGCCTGGATGAAGGACGACGGCTCCTCTCCGGTGTCCGCCCGCCGGACGACAAAGTCCGGCGGGCAGACGCGGTAATCTCGCCAGAAGAACGAGAGTCGCAGCGAACCCTCCGGCTCCAGGACTGCGCCGCTGCGCAGTTCCAGTTTGTAGAGGGGGACCTGGCGCAACTGCTCCCGCGCGCTGGCGACGCGCGGGGCCAGTTTATCGTACCACTCCTGGAGCCCGGCCGGATGTCCTCCCGGTCTCAGCATACGAATCCCGCGAGACGGCCAGGGTTACTGCGTTCGCAACTGGCCGACCAGTTCCAGGAACTCCTCCCACTCCTCTTCAAAGAAGTGGACGGTGACGCTCCCGAACTCCAGATGATACGTGATCTCGCCGTCCGGCTCCTCGGTCCGCCAGATGCTGTAGTTGTCGGTTTCGGCCAGAACTTCTATCTCTTCCATTTCAGTCTCCTTTCATGAGTTTTTCAAAGATGTACAGCGAGTGTTCCCGATGGGGAACGATGCCCGCCGCCCGGAGGGCCTCCAGAAGAGCCGGACGGTCCACCGAAAAGACCCGCACCCCCGGATAGCCCTGCTGGTAGGCCAGCAGACGCAGCCCCCAGGCCAGCGCCCTCAGCCCCTCCGGGGTCCCGTCCAGATACCCCACGCAGAGGTGTTCCTCCCCCAGGCCGGCCGGGACGATGGCCAGCGCGGCCAGTTTCCCGTCCAGGTCTATTCCCCAGACCTGGCCCGCAGCGATGTGGGCCGCCAGGCGGTCCTTCGTCAGCCGCCGCCACTGCCACCAGACCTCGTAAAGGCCCCCCGAAGCCTGCCGGATGGGAGAGTCCGCTATCAGGCCCCAGGCCGCTTCCAGGTCCTCCGGCCCCAGCGGGCGCAGGGCCTGAGGGCCCGGCAGCGCATCGGCGCGGCAGTGCCGGAACTCCGCCACCCGCCGGAATCCGTCCCGGAGAGCGTTGCGGTGGATGGGCCGGTTGTAGGATGCGGTGGCGAACCGCACCACCCCCACCCCCAGACGCTCCGCCACCTGCAACTGGTGGGCCTGGAGAAGACGGGATACTCCCAGGCGGCGGTAGTTCGGGTGGACCCGCATCCCCTCCAGCCACCACTCGTCGTCGGCGACGTGGCTCAGTTTCGCCAGCGCCACCACCCGCCCGTTCAGTTCCACCACCGAGAACTCCCCCTCCGGGTCCGCCAGCCACTCGTCCCAGACCTGGGGGATGTAGTCCTCCCCGCCCCAAACCTGCGCGCAGAGGGCCTCCACATCGGCCCGGTCTTCGGGGCGGGCCGGGCGGATGCGCCAGCGGCGGGCCAGAACCCGGCGCCGGATGCGGTCCCAGAGGCGGCGGCCCAGCCACGGGCGGGGCAGGGGCCGCTCAGGGGCCGGCGGGAACGGTTCCTGGTCGGTCAGGCGGCGGTAGATGTACTCCGCCAGCACCCGCAACGTCGCCACGGTGGGGGCGGCGATGAGCACCCCCAGGATGCCCGCCAGACTGCCGCCCAGGATGACCGCCACCAGCACCACCAGCGGGTGCAGGTTCAAACTCCGCCCCATGATCCGGGGGATGAGCAGGTTCCCCTCCACCTGCTGAATCAGAACGTAGACCCCCGCGACCAGGACAGCGAACCAGAAATTGCTCAGGGGCAACCAGTACGACCCCTGGAACAGGGCGATCAGAATCGCCGGAATCGCGGCGATGGTGGGCCCGATGTTCGGGATGAACTCCAGTACACCCGCCAGCAGGCCCAGCGCGGGGGCGTTGGGCAGGCCGATGGCGGTGTTGACCACCGTCGTAATGACGGCGATAAACAGCCCCAGCAGGAGTTGCCCCCGCAGGAAAGCGTTCCAGACCCCCGTAATCTCGTGCCGCAGCCGGACAAAGTCCTCCCGGAACGACACGGGGGCCAGGTTGTCCAGCCAGGCCACGATGCGGTCGGCGTCCCGGGTCAGGTAGAAGGACGAGAGCAGGATGAAGATGACCCAGAACAGGGTAGAGACGAAACTGAAGACGACGTTGACCGTCCCCGTCGCGACAGCCGTCAGGAACTGACGGATGCCCTGCTGGAACTCCTGGTAGATGTCCCGCAGGTCAATCTGCCACTGCAGGACCTGGACGGGTCGGGAGAAGAAATCGTCCAGTTGAGCCGCGATGCGGACAAAGTCCAGGTTCAGCGACGTCACCGCCCGCACGACTGGCGGCACCGCGATGACCGGCGCGGTGACTGCCGCCGCGATGAGCACCAGAAAGACCAGTGCGGTGGCCCCGGTCCGGGGGATGCGCGCCCGCTGCTCCAGAAAGTCCACCACCGGGTCTAGGATGAAAGCCAGCAGGAAGGCCAGGATCAGCGGCGGCAGGACGCCCCGGAAGCGGTAGAGGATCAGCGCCAGAAGGATGAAGACGATGGTCCCCACCAGGCGCTTCGTCCCCACATCCCAGCGTCGCACCGGTTCCGCGCTCACGTCACCCTCATAATTTGACAGGACTTACGCAGTTGGCGGATAAACTATGACTTCCCTGCAAAAACTCACCGAAGAGACGCCGAGAGCGCAGAGTTTTACATCAGTATAATCTCTGCGTACTCTGCGTCTCGGCGGTGAAATGACCTTTTTGCAGGAGACTCAACTTTGGAATTCGCCACGAATTTCACGAATTGGGGTAACTGCCTGCCCGAATCGGTTTGCAAGTGATGTAGCGCAGGCTGTCAGCCTGCATGCAGGCCTGATATATACCTGCACTGCTACCGGATAAACGTGAGAACCAGTTGGGCAGTGAACAGGGCAGAGATCAGGCCGGCGAAAAATTTGATCCAGAAGTCGGTGCGGGCCAGCCGTTGCTCCAACTGATCAAACCGCTGGTCCACGGCCGCGAAGCGGGCGTCTATGGCGGCAAAACGGGCCTCCATAACGCTTTCCAGGTTCGCCAGTTCCCGCCGGAACTCCGCCCTCAGGGTCTCCTGGCCCTCTTTCATTTCGGCCCGCAGCGCCTCCTGACCTGCCCTCATCTCCGCCCGCAGCGCCTCCTGACCTGCCCTCATCTCCGCCCGCAGGGCCGCCTGGCCCTCTTTCATCTCGGCCCGCAGCGCCTCCTGACCTGCCCTCATCTCCGCCCGCAGGTCATCTATGGCCTTCCACAGGGCCGCCTGGCCCTCTTTCATCTCGGCCCGCAGCGCCTCCTGACCTGCCCTCATCTCCGCCCGCAGGTCATCTATGGCCTTCCACAGGGCCGCCTGGCCCTCTTTCATTTCGGCCCGCAGCGCCTCTTGACCTGCCCTCATCTCGGTCCGCAGGTCATCTATGGCCTTCCACAGGGCCGCCTGGCCCTCTTTCATCTCGGCCCGCAGCGCCTCCTGACCTGCCCTCATCTCCGCCCGCAGCGCCTCCTGACCTGCCCTCATCTCCGCCCGCAGCGCCTCCTGACCTGCCCTCATTTCGGCCCGCAGGTCATCTATGGCCTTCCACAGGGCCTCCTGGCCCTCTTTCATTTCGGCCCGCAGGTCATCTACGGCCTTCCACAGGGCCTCCTGACCCTCTTTCATTTCGGCCCGCAGCGCCTCCAGTGACTTCCACAGAGCCTCCTGGCCCTCACTCAGGCGCTGAATCTCGTTCTCCATGCGGATCAAAGTGCCCGCAGGAGAACGGCGGAGCGCCTCCACATCAATCAGGAGTTCCCGCGGGACCCGGCGCTCCTCTATTTCAGTGAGCACCTCCAAGATCATCTCCCGGAGACCCTCTACCTGCTCTGCTCGCACCGCTACCGGTTCCACAGGCATGAGATTCCTCCTTTCCTCTCCTCGGCACCAGTGATCACCGCACCGGCCCCACCTCGTCCGGCGGCCAGTAGATAAAGACGGCATGCCCGATGATGTTCTTCAGCGGCACCGGGCCAAAGGAACGGGAGTCGTTGGAATGGCCCCGGTTGTCACCCAGCACGAACACGTATCCCTCCGGGACAACGGTCGGCGGGTAATCGGGGCCGCCCTGCCGGACCGCCCACGGTTCCGTCAGCGGCACGCCGTCCACGAAGACCTGCCCCCCCTGAACGGCGACCGTCTCTCCGGGGAGCGCGACCACCCGTTTGATGAGCATATCCCGGGCTCCGTCCAGGCGGAGCACCACCACATCCCCCCGATGGGGACCGCCTGTCAGCCGGTAGGAGATTTTCTCCACAATCACCCGCTCGTTGTCGTAGAGGGTGGGCTCCATGCTCTGGCCGCGCACAACCGTCGCCTGGGCCAGGAACGCGTTGATGAACAGGGCGATGAGGATGGCCGGAAGGACGGTCTCCACCAGTTCGCGCAGGGCCCGCAGCAGGAATCGGGCCAGGGGCTTGAGTGGACCGCTCTCGGGCGCGGGGGAAGGGAGTTTCAGGTCAGACATCGGTCGCTCCTGCAAAAGGCTGGAGATGCCAGGCACTTCCAAAGCGCCCGGCATCTTCTACTCATCGGCGACGAGGCGGCACCTTGCGGTCCGCCGGGCCCCGGCTCACCGGCACCCGGTCCCGCATCCGGGCCTCCTCCGGCGTCCAGCCCTCCAGCACGGCCCGCCGGGAGAGACGAATCTTCCCGTCCGGGTCTATGTCGGTCACCATGACCATAATTTCGTCGCCGATGTCCACCGCGTCCCGGATGTTCTTGATGGGCTGGTCGGAGAGTTGGGAGATGTGGACCATGCCGTCGGTGCCGGGGGCCAGTTCCACAAAAACGCCGAAGTCGGTGATGCGGACGACGCGGCCGGTATAGACCTTGCCGACCGCCGGGACCTCCGTCAGGCGACGGATAATCTCCTCGGCCCGACACGCGCCGTCCCGGTTGGTGGAGGCGATGTAGATGGTGCCGTCGTCCTCAATATCCACCTTGACGTCGCACTCTTCCTGGATGGCCCGGACGGTCTTGCCGCCGGTGCCGATGACCGCGCCCAGTTTGTCCGGGTCCACGTGCAGGATGAGCATGCGCGGGGCATAGGGGGAGAGTTCCGGTCGGGGCGCCGGGATAGTCTGGCGCAGGACGTCCAGAATCTGCAGGCGCGCCTGGCGGGCCTGCTCCAGCGCTTCCGCCAGAATCCGGTCGGAGATGCCCTTGATTTTGATGTCCATTTGCAGGGCCGTGATCCCCTTCTCCGTCCCGGCGACCTTGAAGTCCATATCCCCCAGGTGGTCCTCCATGCCCAGGATGTCGGTCAGGATGCGGTAGCGGTCGCCCTCCATGACCAGCCCCATCGCGATGCCCGCGACGTGGGTCCGGATGGGTACCCCGGCGTCCATTAAGGCCAGGGTGGACCCGCAGACGGACGCCATAGAGGTGGAGCCGTTAGAGGAAAGGACCTCGCTGACAACGCGGATGGTGTACGGGAACTCGTCCTCCGGGGGGATGACGGGCAGGAGCGCCCGCTCCGCCAGCGCGCCGTGGCCGATTTCCCGCCGCCCCGGCCCCCGCAGCGGGCGGGTCTCACCGGTGGAGAAGGGCGGGAAGTTGTAGTGGTGCATGTACCGCTTCGTCTCCTCCGGGGAGAGGTCGTCCAGCAGTTGCTCCTCCCGGGGAGTGCCCAGTGTCGCCACCGAGAGGACCTGGGTTTCGCCGCGCGTGAAGAGGCCGGAGCCGTGGGTGCGGGGGAGCAGGCCCACCTGGGCGGAGAGGGGGCGGATGGTGTACGGGTCCCGCCCGTCCACCCGGATTCCGTCCTCCAGAATGCGCCGCCGGACCACCTCCCGCGTGACTTCCTCAAACGCCTGCCAGACCAGCAGCGGCTCGGTCGTCTCGCCGAACCGTTCTTTGAGTTCGTTCATCAGGTCGTTGATGGCAGCATTGCGGGCCGCCTTGTCCGGCGCGTCGTAGAGGGCGGAGAGCAGGCGGTCGCCGACGTGCTCCCGCACCTGGGCGATCAGTTCCTCCGGGACGGCGTGGGAGACGTAGGCGCGCTTGGGCTTCCCCACCGCCTGCCGCATCTCGTGCTGGACAGCGATGACGTCCTGGATGGCCTGATGGCCCAGCCGGAGCGCCTCCAGCATCAACTCTTCGGACACCTCGTTGGCGCCGGCCTCCACCATCAGGATGGCCTCGGCGGTCCCCGCCAGCCGCAGGTCCAGGAGACTGCGCTCCATCTCCGGGATGGTGGGGTTGACCACCAACTGACCGTCTATGTAGCCAATGCGCGCGGCGCCCACCGGCCCTCCGAAGGGGATGTCGGAGACCGTCAGGGCGGCGGAGGCGGCGATGATGGAGAGGATGTCCGCCTGATGCTCCTCGTCCTGCGAGAGGGGCGTGACGATAATCTGCACCTCATGGCGCATGTCCTTTGGGAACAGGGGGCGCAGGGGACGGTCGGTCAGGCGGGCGACGAGGATGGCGCTCTCCGGGGGGCGGCCCTCCCGGCGCTGGAAGGAGCCGGGGATGCGGCCTGCAGCGTAGAGTCGTTCCTCAAAGTCCACCGTCAGCGGGAAGAAATCTATCCCTTCCCGCTCCTCGGCGGACATGGTGGCGGTGGCCAGCAGGACGGTGTCGCCGCAGCGGATGGTGACGGCGCCGCCGGCCTGCAGGGCCAGATGGCCGGTCTCAAGGATGAGGGTATGGTCCCCCAACCGGGTTATGAATGTGCGACTTTCCATTTA
>Ga0068664_1140832_pt1 | contig 10201 bp, 8 predicted proteins | sample YNPMS_MetaT_31_FD_73487 | JGI IMG/M metagenome (GOLD analysis project Ga0068664, IMG submission 73487) | Anoxygenic and chlorotrophic microbial mat microbial communities from Yellowstone National Park, USA - YNP MS_1200_B MetaT (Metagenome... ...
AGCCGGCGCTACATGGTCATTTACACCAAGTTCATGAACACCCTGCTGGACGAGACGCACCGGGTGGAACAGCGCTTGCGGGATGTCCTGGAGGTGGTGCCGGGCGTAATTTACCAGTACTGCTACGATGCCGCCGGGAAAGGACGCTTTACCTACCTGAGCAACAAGACGGAAGCCCTGTGGGGGATCACAGCCAAGGACATCGTGATGCATGAAGGCTGTTTCTGGGAGCACGTGCCGTACGAACATCGGCGCGAGGCCCGGGACAGCTTTTTGGCTGCTGCTGCCAACTGCAGCCCATGGGAGTGGAGGTTTCTGCTCCGCCACGTGCGCACGGGTGAAGAACACTGGTTTTACTGCATTGCTTATCCAAAGATGCTGTCTGACGGCAGTACGCTATGGACGGGTTTTGTTTCTGACATCACCCAACTGCACCGTTTGCAAGAAGCACAGCAGGCTGCCCAGACACTGCTTCAGGAAGAGCGCCTCCAGAAAAGCAAACTGGAGTCACTGGGGACGCTGGCCGGCGGCATTGCCCACGATGTCAACAACCTGCTGGCCGTGCTGACCGGCAATCTGGGTCTCATCAAGCGTGATGCCTCTTTGGGAGAGGAAAGCAAGCGCCGGCTGGAATCCATCGAGCGCGCCACAGAACGGGCCAAGCTGTTCGCCAAACAGCTTTTGACCTTTGCCAAAGGCGGTGACCCAGTTCTGGAAAATGTCTCACCTGAGGTTTTCGTCGTTGAACCCATGCATTACATCCTAGAAGGGCGTGGCGTGGATGTCACCTTCCATCTTTCCACACCCTTGTGGCACGTGCGGGCGGATGTCGGGCAATTGAGTCAGGTGTTTCAAAATCTGGCCACCAATGCCGCCGACGCCATGCCGGAAGGTGGGCAGGTGCGGGTTCATCTTCAGAACCGCACTCTGGGACAACAGGATATACCGGGCCTGCCGGCAGGCAACTATGTGCACATCACTGTGACCGATACCGGCTCTGGAATTGCCCCGGAGCATCTGTCACGGATTTTTGATCCCTACTTTACAACCAAGGCAGACGGCCACGGCTTGGGGCTGGCAATTGCCTACAGCGTGATTTCCAAGCATGGCGGCCACATTTCTGTGACCTCAACGCTAGGGGTCGGGACGCGCTTTGATGTTTACTTGCCAGCCAAGGAAGTGACCGAGCCAACCTCTAAGTCGGCGGCACCGATAAGCGATAAAACCAACCGGACCTACCGCCTGCTGGTCATGGATGATGATAACCTGGTTCGGGAAATGCTTGGCACAGCGCTTGAGTCCTTTGGCTACAAAGCCGTGACCTGTCGCGCAGGTGAAGAAGCCATTGCACATTACCGGGAGGCGCTGACAGGCGACGATCCATTTCTGGGAGTCATTCTCGACCTGCACATCAGCCGTGGGATGGGTGGTCGGGAAACCCTAGAGCGGTTGCGGCAGCTCAACCCTCAGGTGACAGCAATTGCGTGTAGCGGCTACCACGATGACGGCATCATGGCAAACTACCGCGCCTACGGCTTTGCAGCCAAACTCCCTAAACCATTTGACATAGACACCCTCAGGGACATTCTCAACAACCTGTTTCCGTGCCCACCTATCTCATGAGCCTTGGTCATCGTACTGTACGCCTGACCAGTTGGGGACGTTTCCCAGTGGTCACGGCAAAGGTTGTACGTCCAACGCGGCAAACCGATCTGCAAAGCCTGCTTGATGACCGCGCGCATCCCTCGCTGATTGGGCGTGGCTACGGACGTAGCTACGGAGATGCAGCCCTAAACACCCAGGGCGTCGTTATTGAACAAGTGTACTTTGACCGCATGCTGGCTTTTGACGAGACCACTGGCGTGCTGGTGGCTGAAGCCGGGCTGCGACTCAAAGATATTTTGGAAGTGTTTGTACCACGGGGCTGGTTTTTGCCTGTTACGCCGGGAACGAAGTACGTCAGCCTGGGTGGGGCGCTGGCCTGTGACATCCATGGGAAAAATCACCACGGCGACGGTTCGTTTTCCAGCCACGTGGAATGGTTTGAGCTTTTGACCGCCGACGGTCAGATACGCCGCTGTTCCAAAACCGATCATGCGGACCTGTTTTGGGCTACGGCCGGGGGCATGGGTCTGACCGGCATGATTTTGACGGTGGCGCTGAAGCTGCGCCGTATCGAAACAGCTTACGTCGGCGTGGATTACCGCCGCACTCGCGATTTGGATGAAACGCTGGAACGCTGTGAAGCTGAAGATCACCGCTACCGCTACGCCGTGTGCTGGATTGACTGCTTGGCACGGGGAAAATACCTCGGGCGCAGCGTGTTGATGCGTGGTGATCACCTGGCACTGGCCGACCTGCCGGCCCGCTACCGGGCACAGCCCCTGCGGCTTCCGCGCAAGCCTGAAGTGACCGTGCCCTTTTCCTTTCCCAACGGCGTTATCAATGCTTGGACGGTTCGGGCCTTTAACACCGTCTTTTACCACAAGCACCCAAAGTCAAGTTCGGGGGTGGTTGTGGACTTCGATACCTACTTTTACCCGCTGGACGCCGTGCTGGAGTGGAACCGGGTCTATGGCCGGCGTGGGTTCATTCAGTACCAGCCGGTGATTCCGTTGGAAACAAGCCGCGTCACGCTCGTCAGGCTGTTGGAAGAACTCAGCCGGGCCGGGATCGCTTCATTTCTCGCAGTGCTCAAACGGTTTGGACCGCAAGAAGGGCTGCTTTCCTTTCCTATGCCGGGTTACACCCTGGCGCTTGACATTCCGGTCAGTGGAGACGCCATGTTTGCTCTGCTCGACCGGCTGGATGAAATCGTTGTGCAAGCCGGCGGACGGGTTTACTTAGGCAAGGATGCCCGCTTGAAACCGCAGCACTTAGCAGCGATGTATCCGCAGCTCCCGGCTTGGCGCCGGATCAAACAGGCAGTCGATCCTGAAGGGCGGTTTTCATCCGATCTGGCGCGGCGCGTGGGACTTGTACCGCCGGATTAGATTGCGTCAGGGCTCTTTGGGCAGGCGAAATGGCCGTTCCTTTCCGGCGAGTGCCTCAGCATAGGCACCGCCCCGTACATCGCCAAGGGCAATGGCGCGCTCGTAGGCCGCAAGGGCTTCCGACCGCCGGTTGGCCAGATCGTAAATCTTGCCAATGGCCACATAGGCCCGCGAGGCCAGCCAACGTTCTTCGGGTTTGGCCAACCGGGCAGCACGCTCGTATAGCTCGACGGCCTGTTCAAGGCGCTCTTGCAGCGCAGCGAGCCGGTCGCTTTCGTCAGCCGCCGGATCGGTTTCCAGGGTGCTCGGCTGTTTGGCCGTAAGCTCGGCAAGACCGAAGGTTGCGCGAGCATTCTGGGGCTCTTCACGCAGCACGGTTTCGAGCAACTGCCGGGCTTCGGCGTATTTTTTGGCGCGCAGGAGATCATCTGCCTGCTCGATGCGGGAAAGGCTTTTGGGTGCCGAAGCGGCGCGGACAAGCTGGCGGCGCTGTTCAACTCGGCTACGGATGGCGGCAAGCTCTACGGGGCGTCGCCGTTCGCGTTCAGTGTCAAAGCTCGACACCATGCGGGGAAGCCAGTCAAGGATGTCCACGCCGGTCGTCTCAAGCGTAGCAAGCTGCTCAAAAAAGTGCAGCGCTAGGACGCCGCCGCGTTCCCAGACGCTCAGCAGCTCGACGCGCATTTCTTCGTCGGCAAGCTGAAGCTGGACCCTTTCTGCATCATCGTCCGTCTGGCGCACGGCCTGCCGCACGGCTTGAATAGACAGGCGGGCTTCGATGGCCCAGCTTAGAGATTCCCGGACGATTTCAAAGACGTTGTTTTTCAAGGTCGGGTCAGCAGTGGGCAGGCTGCCGGCCAGTTTCACAATAGAAGTGCGCCGGTCGGCAATGACTCTGCCTGAACGGGCAATGACCGGTTCTAGAAGAAAGCGCATCAGCGCTCGCCGGATGGCCCGGTTGGGAGCTTCCCGCGGCACGCTGACAACAAGGAAGAATTCATCTCCGGGCCGGCGGTAGGTACGCCGGTCAGCGCCGTTGAGAATGTCGTTGCGCATGATGATTCGCCCGGCCGGGCCGAGAAGATCAGGGATGATAAACATCCGCCGGGTGCGTTCGCGGAGTTTACCATCTGGCAGGTTGGCGCTGGTTAGGGTATCGAGATCGGCAACGGGCGGTGCGTCCCGGGCCGTAACGACAGGCTGGGTGTGCAGGAATGTCAGCAGGCGGAAGGTTTCTTCGTCAGCAATGGCCCGGAGCAGTTCGGCAAAAGCCGTGAAGTTAGCAGCATACTTAGGGAATACCGTCCGCACCGGTGCGCGGGCAGCAAATTCGGCCACAAGTGGAGCCAAACCGGCCAAAGGCTGGACATCTGGCGGCAAGGTTTCCGCTGGTGGCAGGGTGAAGTCCGGCAACGGACGCGCCAGCAGCGCCAAAGTCACAACACTCCCCAGAAAGGTTGAATGGTGGCGTTCCGCTTCAGGTAACCGTTTCCAGAAAGCATGCAACTTTTCGACAACTTCAGGCGGGGTCGCTTGCCGAAGCTCGCCAAGCAGTTGTGCTCGGAGTTCGTTCGGCGGGGCGTCGGAGGAATCAGTGTCGAAGCCGGCCAAGTGGATTGCTGCCAATGTCACGAAAAGCCGCTCGTCGGTTTCCACGATGATATTGGCGCGGGCTGCTGGGGATTGGGGCGAGGCGGCACTCAATCCCGCCGTCCAGCTTGTCACCCAACAAGCCAAAAGGACCACAAACCCGAAGTGGCGATGTATCCAGAACATGGGCGCGGTGGGCAAAAGCAGGGTCAACGTAGGGAAGGGCAAGGCAGCCGCTATGTGCCGGTTGTTGCAGGCTACTTGTTCAGTTTATACACCTGTCGCATCCAGTCGGCCGTCAGACGCAAGCCCTCTTCGAGACTATAGGTGTTACGGTGTCCAAGGTCACGCACAGCTTTGCTCGTATCCACCCGCTTGACTTTGGTCGTCAGTGGCTCGGCATCAGCATAACGTACCAAGCTTGGCGATGCACCGGTTACCTTCAGCACCAAATCAGAAAGCTCTTCAATGGTGTGAAGCTGATCGCCACCGATGTTGTAGGTCTCTCCTGGTTTGAAGTTTTCAACCAGGTTGGCCAGAGTGCGTGCTGTGTCGGCTAAAAAGGTAGAAGTCCGGGCGTGGCCGCGATAAACCGTCCACGGCAGACCGTGCAGAGCACAGTAGAGAAAGCGGCAATTCACCGAGCGGTAAGGGCTGTAGTATTCGCCTGGCCCATACGTGTTGAACAGCCGCACGACAACTGTTTCAACGCCATGCTGGGCAATGGCATTGCGGATTTGTATCTCGTTGACCCACTTTGATAGGGCGTAATCGTTGAGTTGCTTGATTTCGACTTCGTCCGTGATGTGTTCGACCATCAGGTGAGGATAGTCGCCATAGACTTCGGACGAGGAGAAATGAACCAGTCGGAAGCGATGGCTTTCCTGAAGGCGCAGTAGATGCTTGGTGCCGATGACGTTGGTGCGCCAGAGGGCTTCGTAAAAATCTTCTCCGTTCCAGCGCCCAAACTCAGCCGCGCAGTGAAAGACATAGTCAAATCGGCCGAAGTAATCGAACAAGCGTGCTAGTTGGCGGAACTCACTGACGTCACAGCGCGCGTACCGTGGCTCACGGATGTCCCCTTGAAGCCCAAAGGCGACTTCGTCGGGCTGGTGCGCTAGATCGCATGCGATAACATCATGATGTCGCTCGCGGAGTTCGCGGACCAGCCAACTACCAACAGCACCTAGACCCCCTGTGACCAGAATGCGTGCCATTGTTACGTGTGGCGTGAGTAGAAAGCTTCAGCCGGTAGTGTCTGGGGTGCAGCCAGTGTCCACTCCGGCGAAGTTCAACGGCCCGGAGGCAATGGATTCCTTCAGGAAAAGCTGGCAACGGCGTCGGCTTCGTTGTCGAACGTATCGAATACCGTCAGCAGCTTGGTAATCATCAGCAGGTCCTGAATTTTCTTTGTGAGGTTCAGCAGCTTGAGCTGCCCCTGCTGATTTTTGACCGTCGTGTAGCTATGGACAAGTTCGCCAATCCCGGAGCTGTCCACGTAGCTCACATCGCCTAGGTTGAGCAGGATGTTTTTTTGGCCATTCTCAAGAAGTGACTTGATGGCTTCCCGCAGTTGGACGCTACCTTCACCAATCGTGATCTTGCCACTGAGGTCTAGGATAGCAACATCGCCAACGGTACGGTGGGAAATGGTCAGTGACATACAAATGCAGGACTCCTTTACTGAAGTGTCGGCTAGTGTGCCGGTGAGATTCAAACCTACCTTTCTGGCAGCTTATTTTTTCTGCTCGCTCCCTAAGTTGCTTTGCATGTTGCTGTGAACACCGAGCTTAGGAAGTACCAACACGATATAGTTAGAGCTGTTCGCTAACCGCTACCGGAACATGCTGTGTTGCCGTTACTGGCAGTTTGACTACTTGAGCGATACTTGACCATGCGCACTTCAAGTCCGCCATGCTGGTGGGGTAGAAATTCAACATCATCCATAAAGGTGCGCATGTAAAAGATGCCGCGACCATGAGGATTGAGGAGGTTTTCTGGGGCACAGGGATCGGCCAGGTGGCTGACATCAAAACCATTACCACGGTCGCGAACAATGACAATCAGTTTATCTTCTGTCAACCGGAAGCGGACCTGGACTGGCTTGGAAATATCAAGCTGATTGCCATGCTTGATGGCGTTGATGATGGACTCGCGGACTGCAAGTCCAACCCAGTCTGCATTTTCGGTCTCAAAGCCAGCAAGTTGTGTCAACTGGTCAGCAACGGCGCCAACCATTTCGACGAATCGGTAGTGACTTGCAATGGTAACTTCAATGACCGTTTCAGTTGCGCCCGGAATGTCATTTGACATTGTTTCTACGCCCGCGCCCACCCGCAGCCAACCAGGGGTTGACCGGTAACTTGCAACTTTCTTGCTGCTTTTTGGCTAGATAACACGCGGCGAAAACAAGCGTCAAGGCAAGGCCCGTCATTGTGTTGGGCAATCCGTGCTATGATATTGTTTTGTAGGCAGCCGTTTGGGGATGACCTGCGCTCGACTGGCACGGTTATCTGACGGCGTGTAAGGAAGCGAGTGCGGTCGCCAGCATAGCTTGTTAGAAGAATCTTCAACGGTGCGCCCCTGGCTTTTTGAGTTTGTCAGCGGAGGGACATTGCTGCGTGAAAGCAAAACAGTGGTTAGCGGCAGTTGGGGGAGCAACCTTAGCCAGCGGTTTGGCTTGGCAATACCTCAAGCGTCCGCGCGACGTGCGCTGGATTGACTACGTAGGTGAGCTACCACACCCAGATGCCAGCCGCTTCACAGTTGTGGACGGGGTGCGTCTCCACTACCAAGAGTTTGGCGCGCCGGAAGCCCCTGTATTGCTGCTGATCCATGGTTACTGCTCCTCAGGCTACACTTGGAAGGATGTCGTCGAGCCGTTGGCTGCAGCCGGCTACCGAGTGATTGCACCCGATCTGAAAGGGTTTGGTTTTTCGGAAAAACCAGCCGACCGCCGCTACCATGTGCAAGACCATGCCCAGCTTGTCATTGGCCTGCTGGACCGCTTGGGTATTGAGACAGCAACCTTCGTCGGAAACTCCTTTGGCGGCGCTGTCTCGCTAGCCTGCGCGCTGATGTGGGCATCCCGAGTGTCGGGCTTGGTGCTCATAGATGCTGCCTACAATGATGCTCCCCTGCGACAGTATCCGTTTAGCCTTTATGCCCGGATTGCACGAACATGGTTGGTTGGGGAAGCAGCAGTGCCCTTGCTGATGGCTACGCGCCGAACCTCAGAAGCCTTGCTGCGGGGATTTTTCCACAATCAACAGGTTGTGACGCAGGAGCGCATCACTGCTTATTTTCGTCCCCTACGCACGGTGGAAGGGCAACGTGCAGCACTGACGACTGCCCGCCAGTGGGATTTGAACTGGATCGAACAAGAACTCGGAAGCATTACCGTACCGGTGCTCATTATCTGGGGAGAGTTTGACCGGTCAATTCCAGTCGCCTTGGGCGTACGCTTGCGCGCCCGCCTTCCGCAAGCTGAGTTTGTTGTCATTCCCGACTGCGGACATATTCCGGCAGAGGAACGCCCAGAAGAGACCGCAGTTTTCATTCTTGACTTCTGTCGCCGGCAGTTGGCACGTTCTAAGCCGTCTTTGACAGCTTCAGTTGCCGGGGCGCCCTCGGCCGTAGCTACTGTAAACGTTGCCCCAGCTATGGCCGCCAAGCCTGAACCGGCAGTTCCGGTTGAGGCAGCCCCGGCCGAGCCGGTGGAGAAACCGCCGGTAGAAGGAGTATGAGTCTTCTTGGCAAAAGCCCTGTGACAGTTTCAACAGGGCATCGTGGGAGAACGCAAATGGCCATTCAGCAACGTGACTGGAGCCTTCAGCGCAAGGGGATTATTGACCAAGAGCGCCACAAAGAGCGGGTCAAGGAAGCTATCCGTAAAAATCTCAGCTCAATTGTTGCTAACGAAGCCATCATTCTCTCAGATGGGCGGAAAACGGTCAAAGTCCCCATCCGTTCACTGGAGGAATACAAGTTTCGCTTCGACCGCCACAAGCAAAAGCACGTCGCCCAAGGGGATGGCAACTCGAAGGTAGGCGACGTAATAGCACGTGAAAGCCAAGCCGGTAGCGGAGCTGGCAAGGGTGGCACAGGGCAAGCTGGTAGCGAGCCGGGGCAGGAGTACTACGAAGCCGAAGTCAACATTGACGACATCGCGGCGCTGATTTTTGAAGACTTGCAGCTTCCCTTCTTGGAAGAGCGGGCCAACAAGGCGATGCCGGCCCGCACCACCCGCTTTACAGAGATTCGCCGTACTGGAGTGTTTTCTAACCTTGATAAACGCCGCTCGATCCTAGAAAACATCAAGCGCAATGCCATCGAAAAAGGACGTGCCAAGGTAGGAGGCTTCAAAAAAGAGGACCTGCGCTTCAAAAGCTGGGAAGAAGATGTCCGTTTTGAGTCCAATGCTGTTGTCCTGGCACTGATGGATGTGTCAGGCTCAATGGGGGAATTCAAAAAGTACATTGCCCGAAGCTTTTACTTCTGGATGGTACGTTTCCTGCGTACCAAATATGACAACGTTGAAATCGTTTTCATCAGCCACCACACCGAAGCCAAGGAAGTGACTGAAGAACAGTTCTTCACCCAAGGAGAGTCTGGCGGCACGGTGGTGTCAAGCGCCTACAAACTGGCGCTTGATATCATTGAAAAACGCTATCCGCCAAAAGACTGGAATATCTATCCTTTTCACTTCTCGGACGGCGACAACTACTACAGCGACAACGAAGAAGCCGTCCGGCTTGCCGATAAGCTCATTACGACATGTAATCTCTTTGGTTACGGTGAAATTGGGGATGAAGGCACCTCGAGCTACCGCCGTTCGTCAGGGGCGTTGCTTTCGATTTTCAAAGAGCATCTCAAGCACCAAAAGCGCTTTATTGGGGTGCGTATTGATAGCAAAGAGGATGTGTATCCGGCGCTTAGGGAGTTCTTTGGAGCACGCAACATCAAGGTCTGACCCAAACAATGTCAACGGCTGACGTAGGGGGCGCTGTGACCGGAGGCAGCCAGCGCCAGGCGCCAGCTTGCCCTACAAGCCCACCACAGGTGTGTACCAAACAAAAAACCTAACAGACGCGAAGAGGCAGCGACGTGAAGTGCCCATACTGTGGCAACCTTGAAGACAGAGTAGTAGATTCCCGCGAAAGCCGCGAAGGGGATGTGATCCGACGCCGGCGCGAGTGCCTAAGGTGCGAACGTCGTTTCACATCCTACGAGCGCATTGACGAAATTCCCTACATGGTTATCAAGAAGGACGGCCGGCGGGAGCCGTTTGATCGCCAGAAAGTACTGGCGGGGTTGGCTCGGGCGTGTGAAAAGCGTCCTATTCCGGCGGCTAAGCTCGAAGCCATTGTCAATGCCGTTGAAAAATACGTTCAGGAATCGCGCGACCGCGAGCGATCAACCCAGAAGATAGGCGAACTTATCATGCGCCGGCTCAAGGAATTGGATAAGGTCGCCTATGTCCGCTTCGCTTCGGTGTACCTGGAGTTCAAGGACGTGACCGAATTTATGTCCGAGCTAAAGTCGCTTGTGAAGACAACGCCGGCAACGTCACGCCGAAAACGCGGTGCGAGCGGCACGAATGGGGTTTCAGGTTGAGT
>Ga0068664_1228330_pt1 | contig 9929 bp, 7 predicted proteins | sample YNPMS_MetaT_31_FD_73487 | JGI IMG/M metagenome (GOLD analysis project Ga0068664, IMG submission 73487) | Anoxygenic and chlorotrophic microbial mat microbial communities from Yellowstone National Park, USA - YNP MS_1200_B MetaT (Metagenome... ...
GAAGAGCAGCGCTTGAGCCAAGAGCGTCAATTTCTGCAAAGCACCCTCATGAGCATGGGCGAAGCCGTCATCATTACCGATACAGATAGGCAGGTGCGAATCATGAATGATAAGGCTACTGAATTGACAGAATGGGACAAATACAGTGCATTTTTGCAACCGATAGAACAGGTCGTGCGGCTCATAGAAGAAGACTCTCGCCAGGAATTGGAATGTCCAGTGTTAACCGCACTTAGAGAAGGTCAATTGGTTTACCTGACAAGAAAAACTCGTCTTATCAGTAAAACAGGTAAGGAAATTCCAATTGCAGATAGTGCAGCGCCTGTTCGTGACGGGGAAAATAACATTGTAGGCGCGGTGATGGTGTTTCTCGATAGCTCACAGCAAGCCGAAGTGTCCATGCAAGAGCGGCAGGATTTGCTGAATCGTATTGAAGAGGCAAAAAAAGAAGCCGCCAGATACATTGCAGCAGGCATGGCACACAACTACAACAACGTGCTTGCCGTGCTCTTGGGCAATCTTCAGCTTTTGAAAAATTCCTCGCAGCAAGGAAATGTCTCTGCCATTGAAAAGCATATTCAGCGCATTGAAGAAAGTGCTGCACGAGCGGCAGTGCTTACCGAGCAACTGGTTGGCTACACAGGACAAGGCAAAATGCTCATCAGCAAAATCAATTTGAATGACTTGGTGCATGCCGTGATTGAAGAGCAAAAAGCGGGGTTGGAGAAAATAGATGTCAAACTTTCGCTGATGCCATATTTGCCTGAAGTGCAAGGTGATGCCCGTCAGTTGAAGCGTGTTATTGAAAATATCGTGCGTAATGGCGTGGAAGCCATTCAAGAAAAAGCCACGGCAGAGAAAGATTTCATTGGCAAAATTCACATTGAAACCAGAGCAGAGATGACCGATGCAATGCAGCCCGACGAGGCTCAAAAGCGTGTGGTGTGTGTGGCAGTGCATGACAACGGCATTGGAATTGCGCCAGAGTATCAGGATCGAATCTATGAGCCATTTTTTAGCATGAGGAAGGCGGGGTTTTTTGCCGGACTGGGTTTATCAATGGCGCAAGGTGTCGTAAGAAATCATGGTGGAGAAATATCCTGCAAGTCTCAAGTCGGGCAGGGTACAACGTTTTGGGTAAGGTTACCTGCAGTGGAGTAGTTACACTTGCGACAAGCGAAGAGTGTGCCAGCAAGCCGAAAAGTGTTGTGGTTCATACTCGACGAGTGGCGGTTTTTCGTGGCGGCACTCTGCGGTCGCAAACGGACAGCGTGTCCAGAAATGGCAACCTTTTGGAAAAGCCGTAGCAGGTGGCACAGAGCCTTCAATCACGTGCAAGCGCTCTTGACGCTTGCCTAAGCGCGGAATCGAGCGAAACAAGCCTTGCGTGTAAGGATGAAGTGGGTTTTCAAAGATGCGCTCCACAGGAGCGTATTCCACAATTTTTGAAGCATACATTACGGCGACCTTGTCGCTGACTTCTGCAATCACGCCCAAGTCATGCGTAATCATGATAAGCCCCATGCCTAATTTTTCTTGCAGGTCGGCAATCAGTTCCAAGATTTGCGCTTGCACCGTTACATCGAGTGCCGTGGTGGGCTCATCGGCAATAAGCAATTCGGGACTGCATGAGAGCGCCATAGCAATCATCACACGCTGACGCATGCCACCAGAGAGCTGGTGCGGATACTCACGAGCGCGCTGCTGCGGCGCAGGAATACCGACTAACTTGAGCATCTCTACGGCTTTATCGCGCGCATCCTTTGCCGAAAGTTTTTGATGCAAACGCACCGCTTCAGCAATTTGCTCGCCACAGGTAAAAACAGGATTGAGCGAAGTCATCGGCTCTTGAAAAATCATCGAGATTCGATTGCCGCGTAGGGCACGCATCTCCGACTCAGAAAGTTCCAACAAATTTTGCCCCTTGAAATAAATTTTGCCGCCAGCAATAAACCCCGGAGGCGAAGGCACAAGTCGCATGATAGAGAGCGCCGTAACCGACTTGCCACAGCCCGATTCGCCAACCAAGCCCAGCGTCTCATTTTTATCGACGCTATAGCTGACATCATCGACCGCTTTGGCAATGCCATCATCGGTGTGGAAATATGTGCAAAGCGATTCTAACTCAAGAAGCATGGCTCAAATTTTTGAAGATTGCAAATTTCACTTGCAAAACTTTGCGATGCGAAAGTTCGAAAATAAGTAAATCATATCTGCATATTTTAGCACATTGGCGCAAAAGAAATGGTATCCAAAGCGCCTAAACCGACAAGCAAAATGTTTTGAAATGCAACCGCTCTCATTTAGCGAGATTGTCAATTTGGATTTGGCAAAGCGTGCGTTGCTGCTGCTTGCCGTTGACCCATCGCTGGGTGGCGTGGTGATTCCAGCATCAGTGGGGTCAGGCAAATCAACTCTGGCACGTGCCTTTGCACGTCTCTTGCCAGAGGGCACACCATTTGTCGAATTGCCCATCAATGTAACAGAAGACCGCTTGCTTGGCGGACTGAACCTTGAAATGGCATTGGCGACAGGCAAGCGTGTCATTGAAAAAGGTCTGCTGGCGAAGGCAAACGGCGGGGTCTTATATGTCGATTCGCTCAATTTGCTCGATAGCATGATTTCAGCGCAGTTGATTGATACCATCTCGCGCGGGGCAGTCGTCATTGAGCGGGAAGGACTTTCAGCAGTGCATGAAGCCAAATTTATGCTGGTGGCGACTTTTGACCCCAGCGATGGCGAAGTCCGAATGGGATTGCTTGACCGTATCGGTCTCATTGTGCCGTTTGCGTCGCAAAGTGTGGCGGAGATTCGAGCAAAGGTGGTGCGGTGCGTTCGTGCAAAAGAGTTAGGACACGCCGCAGACCACAGCGAAATAGAGCAAGAAGAAACTGCCTTACGCGCGCTCATCTTGGCGGCACGAGAAGATTTGAAAAAAGTCGTGCTCTATGATGAACAGCTCGAAGCGCTGGTGCAAACGGCTTTGGAGTTGGGCGTAGAAGGCAACCGTGCTGATGTCTTTGCGGCAAAAGTTGCCGTAGCTAATGCAGCACTAAACGGCGAAACCGAAGTGGGCGATGACGACCTGAAATTGGCAGTGAAATTGGTGCTACTGCCGCGTGCAACACGCATTCCCGAAAAAGAAGAAGAGCGTGCTGAACCCACAGCACCGCCGCAAACTGCGCCACCAGAAAGTAGCAACAGTGAGGAAAGCCAAACTGATGAATCACAACTGCCGTCGCCTGAAGACCTTAGCAACATGCTTTTGGAGACGGTTGAGACAGCGCTGCCTGAATCCATGCTAAACCTGAACTTCGCGCCGCAACGCAGGGGCAAATCTGGCAAGCGCGGCATTGCCGAAAATAATCGGCGTGGCAAATACATTCGCGCCATCAGCGGCTCTTTGCGAGAAGGCAAATTAGCCCTGATTCCGACGCTCATGGCAGCAGCGCCGTGGCAGCGTGTGCGGCGAAGCGAACAGAGCAAAGTCAGAAACCAGCTAATCATCAAAAAAGAAGACATTCGCATCAAGCGATTTCGGGATAAAGCAGGCACGCTGTTTGTTTTCGTTGTGGATTCATCGGGCTCGATGGCGGTCAATCGAATGCGTCAGGCAAAAGGCGCCGTCTCACACTTATTGCAAAGCGCATACATTCATCGCGACCAAGTAGCGCTGGTGGCGTTTCGTGGCAAAAAGGCAGAAGTGCTCTTGCCGCCATCGCAAAGTGTGGAGCGCGCCAAACGAGAACTGGATGTGCTGCTAACTGGCGGTGGCACTCCGCTGGCGTCGGCGCTACTTACAGCATGGAAAACCATTGCGCAAATGCGCAACAAAAGTAACTTGCAAGCCACGCTGGTGCTCATCACCGATGGGCGAGCCAATGTGGCACTCGATCAATCTCAGGGCGATAGAGAAAAAATTCAAAAGGAACTTGATGAACTTTCGGCACTTATTCGCGCTGACAACATTCACAGCATTGTGATTGATACACAGATGAATTTTCTGACGAAAGGTGAAGCCCAACAATTGGCGCAAAAATTAGGTGGCAAGTATGTGTATCTGCCGAACGCTCGCGCCGAGCAAATTGCGCAAGCCGTCCAATCTTGAGTTTGACATCATACCACAACAGCCATGATTTTAGTCATTGATAATTACGATTCCTTTACATACAACCTTGTGCAGTATTTGGGCGAGCTGGGTGCCGAACTGCAAGTCTATCGCAACGATGCAATTTGTCTTGATGAGATTCGCAAAATGAGGCCGGAAAAAATTGTAATCTCTCCCGGACCCTGCACGCCCAAAGAGGCAGGCATTTCGGTGCCACTCATCAAAGCCTTGCAAGGTGAAATTCCGATTCTGGGTGTCTGCTTAGGGCATCAATCCATTGCGGAAGCCTTAGGCGGCAAGGTCGTGCGAGCGCCAGAGCCGAAGCATGGCAAAGTTTCATGGATTTGGCACGATGGCAGTGCGCTCTTCAAAGATGTGCAGAACCCGTTTCAGGCAACGCGCTACCACTCGCTCATTGTCGAGCGCCAAACTCTGCCCAACCTCTTGAACGTGACGGCATGGACAGACGATGGGCTCATTATGGCAATAGCATGCGAAGAAAAAAAACTCTACGGCGTGCAGTTCCATCCTGAATCCATCATGACCACAGAGGGCAAAAAAATGCTCAAAAATTTTCTTGAGTTGTAATTTCAGAACTTCTTTCCCTTAAAGTAGCAATGCTTTTACGAACTCTTTTTACACTGCAAGCTATGCTCATTTTAACATCGCTCATTGAGACGCCTGACGCAGAGGCGCAGAAAAAATCAGTGCCAAAACCGCCAGTTGCCAAAGTCATTCCAAAAACTGACGTGCTGCATGGCGAAACCCGCACGGATAACTACTACTGGCTGCGCGAAAAATCTAACCCCGAGGTCATCCGCTACCTTGAGCAGGAAAATGCCTACACCGACGCCATGACCGCTGGCATCAAAGCCTTCGAAGAGGCGCTTTACAAAGAAATGAGAGGACGCATCAAAGAAACGGATTTAAGTGTGCCTTACAAAAAAGGCAACTATTGGTACTATGTGCGCTACGAAGAAGGCAAGCAGTATGGCATCTACTGCCGCAAACAAGGCTCCATGGAAGAGGGGATAGAAGAAATTTTGCTTGACCTCAACGAATTGGGCAAAGACAAACCTTTCATTGCATTAGGCGAGTATGCTGTCAGCGACAATGGCGAACTTTTGGCGTATTCATTAGACCTCACAGGCTTTCGGCAGTATGTGCTACAAATCAAGAATCTGAAAACAGGTCAACTCTATGACGAAAAAATTGAGCGTGTAACAGGCGCAGAGTGGGCGGCTGACAATCAGACTTTATTTTACACGCAAGAAGATGCAACCACCAAACGCAGTCACAAACTTTTTCGGCACAAGGTCGGTCAGCCTGTCGATACCGACGAACTCATCTATGAAGAAAAAGATGAACTGTATCGGCTGTTTGTAACGCGCACACGCGACCTCAAGTATATCCTGCATGGGTCAGCGAGCTCTGAGACATATGAATTTTCCTACTTGCCAAGCAATCAGCCCATGGGCAGTTTCAAGGTGATTTTGCCGCGTGAAGAAAAGCATAAATACACAGTTGAGCATCGCAATGGCTTGTTCTACATTCGCACCAACAAGAATGCAAAGAATTTCCGCTTGGTCACGGCACCGGTTGAAAAGCCAACGGAGTGGACGGAAATCATTCCACACCGTCCTGATGTAAAGTTGGAAGAAGTGGAAGTCTTTGCTAATCATTTGGTGGTGCAGGAGCGTGAGGGCGGATTGCTAAAGATTCGCGTAACGAACCTCACGAACCAAGAATCGCACACGATTTCTTTCCCTGAACCGACATATGATGCCTATCCATATGCAAATCCAGAATTTGAGACCAATCTGTATCGATATGGGTATCAGTCGTTGGTGACGCCGCCTTCCGTATTTGAATACAATCTCGATACGCGTGAGCAAAAACTTCTGAAGGAAACTGAAATAGTCGGTGGTTACGATAAGTCGCAATTTCAGAGTGAGCGAATTTTTGCCACAGCATCAGATGGTACGAAAATTCCTATCTCACTGGTCTATAAAAAAGGGTTCAAGAAAGATGGCAATGCGCCAGCCTTGCTCTATGGCTACGGTTCATATGGTATTTCAATAGATGCTTCGTTTAGCATTCCGCGCCTTTCGCTGCTGGAGCGGGGAATGCTCTTTGCGATTGCACACATTCGCGGCGGTGGCGAGATGGGCGAAGAATGGCACGAGAACGGCAAGATGATGAAAAAGATGAACACTTTTACCGATTTCATTGCTTGTGCCGAGCATCTGTTCAAGGAAAAATACACATCGCCAAATCGCTTAGCGATTCAAGGTGCAAGTGCAGGCGGATTGCTGATTGGCGCGGTCTTGAACTTGCGTCCCGATATATGCAAAGTGGCGCATCTGGGCGTGCCTTTTGTGGATGTCATCAACACGATGCTTGATGAAAGTCTGCCCTTGACCGTAGGCGAATTTTTAGAGTGGGGAAATCCAAAAGTGAAAGCGGAATACGATTACATCAAGCAGTATTGTCCTTACACCAACTTAGCCGCAAAAAATTATCCAGCCATTTTGGTGACCACATCGCTCAACGATAGTCAGGTCATGTACTGGGAGCCAGCAAAGTATGTGGCGAAACTGCGCACACTTAAAACAGACAAAAACCCACTGCTGCTAAAAATTAACATGTCCGCAGGACACAGCGGCGCAAGCGGCAGGTTTGATAGACTGAAAGAAATTGCGTTTGAATATGCCTTCATAATGAGTCAGTTAGGCATTACAAAGTAGAAGAGAGAGATAAAACATTCGGGAATGAGCGCAGGCAAGTAAGAAATGCAAAAAGAGCGAGTGCTCAAACAAAAAATGGGTATTAATTGGAACCATTATTCAATCTCTGTGGCGTAGAGATTGCAATCAAACACCAAAAAACAAACTCAGATGAAAGTACCCTTCGTAGACCTCAAAGCGCAATATCAGAGTCTGAAAGCAGAAATTGACCAAGCTATTGCTAATGTAATTAACGAAGTAACATTTGTAGGCGGCAAATATGTCAAAGCCTTTGAAGAAGCCTTTGCACAATACCTTGGTGTCAAGCATTGCATCAGTTGTGCCAATGGCACAGATTCACTGGAAATTTTGCTCAAGGCAATGGGAATTGGCGCTGGAGATGAAGTGATTGTGCCTGCAAACTCTTGGATTTCAACTTCAGAGGCGGTCTCTAACATCGGCGCAACGCCCGTGTTTGTAGATATTCTACCAGATTACTATACGATTGACCCTTCAAAGATTGAAGAAAAAATTACGCCGCGCACCAAAGCCATTGTGCCAGTGCATCTCTATGGCTTGCCTGCAGAAATGGATGAAATTTTGGCGATTGCACGAAAATATGGACTCAAAGTGATGGAAGATTGTGCGCAGTCGCATGGAGCAACTTACAAAGGCAAGATGACTGGCACGCTGGGCGATTGTGCCTCATTCAGCTTTTATCCAGGGAAAAATTTAGGTGCCTACGGCGATGCTGGTGCGATGGTCACCAACAACGATGAAATTGCCCGTGTGGCTCGCCTGATTGCAAACCACGGACAGCCTAAGAAAAACGAACATGAAATTGAAGGACGCAACAGCCGCTTAGATAGCTTGCAAGCCGCTATTCTAAGCGTCAAGCTGCCACATTTGGAAAAATGGACAGAAGCACGCCGGCGCAATGCAGACCTTTACCGAAAGCATCTGGCAGATTTAGGCATCGTGTTGCCAAAAGCGCCTGAGTATTCTCGGCATGTGTATCATCTTTTTGTCGTGCGAGTCGCTAACCGCCAGCAAGTGATGGAAAAACTGAAGGCGGAAGGCGTCGAGACCAGTATTCACTACCCCACGCCACTGCCTTTGCTCAAAGCATATCAGCGCTTTGGATACAGCGCGCAGGATTTCCCCGTAGCGGCGTCGCAGATGCATCAGATTCTTTCGCTGCCAATGTATGCTGAACTTACCGAAGAAATGATTGAGCACGTGGCAACTGTCATGAAATCCTTAGAAGTGCAACTTGTGTAGCAAAATTTGCTGCCAGATTTAGAGCGTAAGAAGCCTTTCAATCAGGGCATCAACTTCGGCTTCTGTGTGGTAGAGCCCAAATCCAAAACGCAGACGATTGGCGCGACGGTCAATGTAGACATCTCTTTCCAAAAGTTGCTTTTCGAGCTCGATGGCATTGTCCAGTTCAAAGGTGAGAAAGTGACCACGCAGTGTCAGATGTCTGGGTGGACGCAAAGCCGAAAGCGGCAGCGCACGAATCGGTTCCTGTTCAAGTCGCTGTAAAAAATACTCTTGCAGCCGCACAACATAGCTGTGAATACGTTCAACGCTGAGGCGCTGTGCGGCAAACCAACGCATCGCCGCATTAAAACGGTAGAGCCCGCTTGGGTCGAAAGTGGCACCAGCAAAACGCAAGCCATCGTGCTGATAGGTCACCTCATGGGAAGGCGACTCGGCAAGCGTAGCAAGTTCGGCAAACCAACCTGTGAAAATCGGTCGCAACGCGCAAGATTGCGGCACAACCAAAAAACAGACTCCTTCGCCACTCTGCGCATACTTGTATCCGCCAGAGAGATAAAAAACACGCGATTCAATTCGACGAAGCGAGGTAGGAATGGCACAAAAACCGTGATAGCCATCAATCACAACAAGCGTTTCAGGTGAAGGCACACTGGCAACAAGGCTATCCAAGTCAGAGATAACGAAGCCTGAATTGAAAAATACATGGCTGAAGAAAATCATGTCGTAGCGCTCACGCACGATGGCTTCACGAAATCGAGCCTCAAAACTCTCGAAAGGTTCAGCGGGAACTCTATGCACACTAAAGTAAGTCGGCATGGCTTCTTGCAGGCGCATTGCTTGGCGTGAGAAACTGTAGAACTCGCTATCGGTGGTCAGAATTTTGACGGGCTTTGACCAATCTAATGAAGAAAAGAGACGTGCGACAAATTCGTGCGTGTTGGGTGCAAAGACAATTTGTTCGGGATGAGAAAGGTCAAGGATGGCAGAGATGTGGCGTTGTGCTTCGGGAATGACGGTTGAGAAAATGTAAGCCCATTTTTTGTCGGCGTATTTGGCACTGTCGTCCCAGTATTGCAAGTGCGCCTCGCGTGTGACATCAAGCCAAAGGTGATGGCTGTGAGCGGCAAAGTGCAGTCGGTTCGGCGCTGCACATAGAAAGCGAGAATAGTGCGATTGATACATACACGGTGCAGTGAATTACTTGATGAAGCGAATCATGCGTCTAAAGTGGGGCAAAATATCTTCGGTAGTAACTTCAATCAACTGTTGTGCCAAGTCGTTGAGTTGAGAATTGGGCGGACACATACCGGTTTGGTCGGCAAGATACCATGGCATTTCACCGGGTATGGATGAGACCCAAATGACCGCATACTGCGATGCAATTTCGTGCTTGCCAATGAGGCGATTTTTTGCCAGAAGTTGAAACACGGGCGATTCCATCGTGGTGAGATAAGGACCAAGCGAATTTGCGCGCCCTGAGCTTCAATAAGCTGTAGTGACGGTGAGCGCTGAATGTGTGCTTTGAGCAACTTGACCAAACTATCACCCACACGGTCATGCCCACGCCATTTGATTTCAATAGGAAATTTGTTGGACTGCGCCTGCACAGGCGGTGGCGACACAAGACCGCTCATCAACCAGATGAAGAGAAAGACGACAATCACGGCAAAAGCTTTACACCTAAATTCCATCATGTAATTTGAGCAAGTAACTCCATAATTAGCAAAACGACATGAAAAAACTTCTTACGCTTATCATCTGCGCTCTGCTGACTGCATGGCGCTTAGAGGCACAGCCAGCGCTGGAGAGCT
>Ga0068664_1061998_pt1 | contig 9779 bp, 10 predicted proteins | sample YNPMS_MetaT_31_FD_73487 | JGI IMG/M metagenome (GOLD analysis project Ga0068664, IMG submission 73487) | Anoxygenic and chlorotrophic microbial mat microbial communities from Yellowstone National Park, USA - YNP MS_1200_B MetaT (Metagenome... ...
AAAAAACGCCAGCCTGGCGAAACGGTCAAAGTACTTGTATTTCGGCGCGGTAAGCTACGGGAATTTTCAGTAACGCTCCAGAAAGAGACTCGCGTAGATTTCCGGGTGCGTCCTGTAGCAATGCCGACGCCGACCCAGACCCGGCTTTATCAAGCGTGGCTTGGCCTATCTTCATAAATAAAAAAAGCCTCCGCGCTAGTATCGGAGGCAAGACTCTGTGCCGCAACTATGCCGTCACAGGGTTATCCCCGGCCGCGACGGGCGGAATCAACGGATTGACCACTGACGGGCGCGCCGCATCGGTCTTGACTTCTTCGCAGCTGCTGCTTCCGGTAGGTTCTTCATCATCCAGCGGTAGCCCCGCCACCAACCGCCGGACCTGGATGGCATCCAGGGTTTCACGTTCAAGTAAGGCTTCGGCCAGTCGCACAAGGGCATCCTTGTTATCCAGAATGATCTGCCGTGCGCGGTTGTACTGCTCCATGACAATCCGCTTCACTTCCTGGTCAATCTTGATGGCCGTATCTTCGCTGTAGTCTTGGTGCTGAGCAATTTCGCGCCCTAGGAAGATTTGTTCTTCCTTTTTGCCAAAGGTCAGTGGGCCGAGTTGTGACATCCCAAACTCACACACCATGCGCCGGGCAAGTTCGGTTGCCCGCTCAAGGTCATTCGCAGCACCGGTTGTGATGTGATTGAGGAAGATTTCCTCAGCTAGGCGACCGCCCATCAGGATAGCAATCTGGTCTTCAAGGTATTCGCGGGTGTGGGAGTAACGATCAGCTTCAGGTAACTGCTGCGTCAGACCAAGCGCCGTCCCACGTGGGATAATGGTGATTTTGTGAATAGGGTCAGCATTTGGCACTTTGATGCCAACCAGCGCGTGGCCGGCCTCGTGATAGGCTGTGTTGCGCTTTTCTTCGTTGGACATCACCAGCGAACGGCGCTCACTACCCATGATGACCTTGTCTTTGGCCCACTCAAAGTCGCGCATGGTGACGAACTTCTGGTTGTTGCGCGCGGCATTGAGGGCCGCTTCGTTGACGAGGTTCGCCAGGTCGGCGCCAGTAAAGCCAGGCGTGCCACGTGCAATGACGGAGATATCCACGTCGTCCCCAAGGGGTATCTTGCGGGTGTGAACGGCCAGAATCCCTTCGCGTCCCTTGACATCAGGCCGGTTGACAACCACTCGCCGGTCAAAGCGGCCGGGACGCAACAGGGCTGGATCAAGCACATCAGGACGGTTTGTTGAAGCTATGAGAATGACGCCGTCGTTCGACTCAAACCCATCCATCTCGACGAGCAACTGGTTGAGCGTCTGCTCCCGCTCATCATGTCCACCGCCTAACCCGGCCCCTCGATGCCGGCCAACGGCGTCAATCTCATCAATAAAGATGATGCACGGCGCGTTTTTCTTCCCCTGCTCAAACAGGTCACGCACCCGGGAGGCACCGACCCCAACAAACATCTCCACGAAGTCCGAGCCGGAAATGGAGAAAAACGGCACGTTGGCTTCCCCGGCCACCGCTCGCGCCAGAAGGGTTTTGCCGGTTCCTGGTGGCCCCATCATCAGGATGCCTTTGGGGATACGGCCGCCCAGGCGCTGAAATTTCTGAGGGTCTTTGAGAAACTCAACGATCTCCTGGAGTTCCTCCTTTGACTCATCAACCCCGGCAACGTCCTTGAAGGTGACACGCTTCGCTTGATTAGAGAGCAAGCGCGCCCGGCTACGCCCAAAGGACAGGGCCTTGTTACCGCTCCCCTGCATCTGGCGCATCATTAGAAAGACAAACCCAATCAGCAGAAACACTGGCAAGTAGTAAAGCAGAACCGTAAACCATATTCCGCTTGTTGCCGGCTTGCCCTGCACCTTGATGTCTTTTTCCGCCATGCGCTTCATCAGATCGCCGGCGACGTTAGCGACAATATCGGTCCGAAACGGCTTGCCGTTGACATACTTGCCCGTGACTTCTGTGTCCGAGATGACGGCCTCTTGGATTTCCTTGGCGTCTATCTTCTTGATCAGGGTTGCATAGTCAGGGTTGTCTTCTTTGAGCTGGCCTGTGCGATGCAGCAAGCTCCAAAACAACACACCGCCAGCGATAATGACGATCCAGAGAAATACTTGTCGGACTGCCGTATTCAACGTCGCGCCTGCCTTTCCGTTTCAAGGTGTTGGTGATTCTGCTCGGAAGCTGACCAAAAGGTCTTTTCCAATTGCGGCGTGTATGGGGTAGACACGCCCAACTTGAGCCTTCACTTTACACGAAGGACTTTTCTCGAGAAAAGCCATCGCGTCGTTCTCCTTACGGAGCAGCAGCTGCTCACCTTGCAATATAAGCCAACCTTCACACTTCGGTGAACACCAGCGCGTCGGCCACGCGCCGTACATAGCGTCCTCCAGTCAAGTCAACGCGTTTTCCAACGGCATTGTTGGGCAGCAGCTTCTGCTCGATGGCTGCCACGTGCCGAGCACCTACGGCCGGATATTTTTCCCGTTGCGCAACAGCATGCAAGACCCGGCGGCGAAGCGACGGCGGCAGAGCAAGCAGTTCAGATACAGGCAGCGCCAAGCGTCTGCCTGCCCGGCGGGCATGGCGTTCCAGCCAAGCGTGGGCCACAGCTGCCAGATACTGCTGGTCTTCGCGTGCATGTTCTGCCAACCGTGCTAGAGCGTTGCCTACCTGCGGGTTGAGCCGCTCAAGTTCCGGCAGAACCAGATGGCGCAACCGGTTGCGTGCGCGTGAAAGGTCGCGGTTGGTTGCATCTTCCCGGAATTGCACACTGTGGTAACGCGCATAAGCCTCAATCTGCCGGCGGGAGGTAGACAGGAAAGGCCGGACCACCTGCACCTGCGATCCGGGAGCAATTGCGCGCACCGGCGCAATGGCTGCTAGACCGGCAAGACTGGTTCCGCGAATCAGGCGGAACAGCACTGTCTCTGCTTGGTCGCTCTGGGTATGTGCTGTAGCCACAAAGGCAGCTCCTAGGCGTTCTGCCGTCCGTTGCAAAAAAGCATATCGCACGCGCCGAGCCACGGCTTCCACATTGCCGCCACGGGTTGCCACAAGCTGGCGAATGTCGGTGCGCTCTACCGTCCATTCTAACCCCATTTGGCGGGCGGTTTCCGCAACCAACTCCGCATCGGCAGAAGCATCTTCGCGGAGCCCATGATGGAGGTGCGCAACGTGCAGGTACTTTGTGGCATTAGCTCCGCACCACGTCCACAGGGCATGCAGCAAGCTCATTGAATCAAGCCCACCGGACACGGCTACCACAACCCCGGCCGCCGGAAAGCCGGCAATTTGTCGCAGCCAAGGCACATTCAAGACGGCTTCAGCTTTGAATTGCATCCCCCAAGCAAGGCAGCAGTACCTACTCGTCCTCAAGCGGTGGGTAATCAAAGGGGTGATTTGCCAGAACTGCCCGCATGTTGATCTGGCCGAGCAGTGTCTCTAGAAAGGTTGCCAGTAGGTGGATAGTTTTCAACAGTTCCTCAAGATTGCGTGCTGACTGAACGGCATCTAAAAAACGGTCGTATTCGTCCCAGTCTTTGTACATCAAGAAGCGCAAGGAGGTGTCCCGGAAAAGCGTAATCCGCTCAATAAGCGGCGCGACGGCTGTTTTTTCTGGGCGCGACTCAAAACGGCGTAGATGGCAGAGCAAACGCCAGATGTCCTCACGCAGATGCAGGGATTGTTCGAGTTTGGTTCGGAACGCCTCAAAAGCCGTTGCCCCGTCAAAGCTTGGATCAAAAACCACAGCGAGTGCTACCAGCGACTGCTGGAAGCAATCGCGGAGCAAACCGTGCGCATTCTCTACGCGCGCGTATATTGCAGGGGCTTGATTGAGTTCGGCAAAACCAACCAACTCCCGTCCGTAAATTTTCTGTAGTTCCATCTCCAGCGCATACACCGTTGCATCAAAGGCATCGCTAACATCAGGCAGGAGATTAGGAAGGCGCATGGGACGGGTTTCGATAAACTCAATCAACGCCTCCGTTTCGGCACGCACCAAGAGAAAGATCGGAAGCGTACTTTTGAGCGGGCGATCCTGGCGCAGATCGTCCTGAATGAAATCTAGGTAGCTCAGGAGGTGGTAAAAACTGCTGAAGATGTGCCACAAGTCTTGGCGCAGGGCTAGGTCTGGCACCTCGGACAGCAGCTTTCGCAACGCCTCCGAACGAATCCTAGGCCTTAGCACCTGTAGCTCTGCCTGGGCAGCCAGACGTAAGCCACTCTGCTCGATGGACTGATTCAGCAACCTTCCCACAGCAGTGAAAGTGTGGTACCCCACCGGCTTGGTGCGCCCCAGATCATCCACAATGGTACGCACATCAAAAAGCGCCTCTGTCAACCGGTAAAGTGCTATGGTCAGCGTGGGGACCCTTCTGGCCGGCCTCACTGCTTGGGTGGGCTCACCTTTGGCGGGTACGGCTTGCACTGTTCCAAGCAGCTCTGTGGAGAGATAGCTCATCCGTAGCAGTGACTGGCGTACAATCCGCAGCTCTTCGATAAAGTCTCGCTGGGCAAGTGCAGCGCGTCCCTGCTCTGAAAGCGGATGGAGCTCGACTCTGAAAAAGCACGCCATGCTTTGCAGCAGCATGTCGAGTTCAAAGAGCCAGCGCTGTGCAGTGCCTCCAGCCAGCGAGATTTCGCAAGCAGAGGAAACCAGCTCTACCGCCGCTGTTGTCACCGGCTGGGTATCGTTCATGACGACCACGCTCCTGTGCAGGAAAAATGAGCAACAGGAAGCCAACAAACCGAAACTGACCAACCGAATAGGCTGGAAAAATAATGCAAACCAACCGGGTTGTATAGCTGCTACGCTTTGTTTACTGCCCCTGAAGCTCGGTAGCCAGCGGCATCACGGAGCTTCACCCGATGGCGAGACGAGCATCGCCGTTAGCTGGCGCTTTAGCTCCAGCTTGGCGCGAAAGAGGCGAGATTTGACCGTTCCCACAGCGACGCCCAGAACACTGGCAATTTCCTCACAACTGAGTCCATCGTACTCCTTCATCACGAGCGTGTCACGAAACTCAGGCGTAAGCCGGCCCAGCGCTTCGCGCACGAGCCGCACCCGCTCTTTGGCTTCCACCAGGGCATCTGGCAGAACTGTGGACTGTGGTTCCCGGCCCGGTGGCATGGTCTCGGTTGGCTCTGGTGAGACCATAACCCGGTGCTCACTCCGGCGTGCTTCGCTTACCAGGCGGTTGAAGGCAATTCGATACAAGTACGTCTTGACCGAAGCCTCACCTCGCCAACTCTGGGCATGCTCAACAAGGGCCACAAATACATCTTGGCACATTTCTTCAGCTCGTGCCGGAGAAGACAAGCGCCGCGCAAAGAAACGGTAAATTGCTAGCCGATAGCGTCGGTAGAGCTCAGCAAATGCTTGTTCATCGCCCTGCTGAAACGCACGCAGGAGCTCTTCATCAGTAGCCATGGTCAAACATCACGCGACGCAATTAGCCCTCTTTTCACCTCCCGACCGTCGTTGCCGTGCGCAACTAGGGCCAGATGCCTGCCACATCTTATTGGCGATGCGTTTGACTTCTGCGCCTCGGACGACATCGGCACACATGCATGGCAGACCAATAGGGATTGTCCCCTGACTACTTCCTGGCTGCGCAGAAGCGATGGCTGGGGTTTCATTTGCCTTCTGTTACGCCCTTGCAACCAACCCCAGCAACCCGGTCGGCTATACTTTCCGGACCGGCCTGGTTTCAGGCAACGCCGTCATTTTTTGAAGAGCTTATCGAACAAGCCTTTGTTGCCCTTACTGGACTTGATAGACTCCAGTCCCTTGCGCGCCGCTTTGGAGTCAGGATCAAGGCGCAGGGCTTCGTTGAACATCTTTTCTGCCTGAATGTTCATGTTGGCGCGGGCATAAAGCTGCCCCAAGGCAATGAGAGGAGCCGTGTTGAACTGGTCCAACTCAGCCGCTTTTTTGAGAGCGGCTTCGGCCTCCCGTTGCATTTTAGGATGGGCAGCCAGGGTCGTTCCCAGCAGCAGATGATAGCGTGCTACGCTTGGGTTGAGGTTCACTGCTTCTCGAAGCAGGGTAATGGCGCCGGCGAAATCCCGGTTCGCAATCTTGGCACGGGCTTCCTGAAAGGCCTTCTCTGCTCGGCTTTCGCGCTCGGCAGTAGTTTCAACAGACGGAGCAGACGCAGGTGAAGCGCTTCCCCGGGGTGTTGGTGTCACGGCAGAAAGTGGCATTGGGGTCAGCACCGAAGCTTTGTCGGTAGCATTTCGGATTGCTTCGTACGCTTCGGTAATGCGAGCAAAAATTGTTTCCACTTGGCGGCGTGTTTCTAGCGTGGCACTAAGGTGTCGGTCAGGGTGAAAGTCCTTAGCCAACCGATAGTAGGCATCCCGAACTTCATCCCGGGTGGCATGGGGCGAGACACCAAGAATCTCATACGGATCATTTGTCGCCTCAAGCCGGGCCTGCATAGCCAACAACATGTTGACGGCTTTGAGAGAGCCGGTTCGCTTAGCAGCAGCGTCCGCTGCCCGCGGAGGAACAACCGGCGGTGCACTGACAGCTTGCTCGACAAGCTCGGCGGGAATCTCCATTTGTCCGGTTTCGCGGTTCACAACAGGTGCTGGGTGGCGCTCAAGAACCCCGGCTGAGATCAAGCCGTACAAAGCCTGAAGAACAGCATTTGGGGGAGCATTGACCAGCATCATGGCCTGCAACACGTTCATGGGGATGTTGATGCCGTTTACAAGCTGCCGTTCGATGGGCTTGAGGGAGAGCGACTGGGTGCGCAGCAAAGGATTGTTTGATGGGCCAATTAGGCGGTTCAAATCACCCATCCCGCGCTGAATAACACTAAAATCCCGAATACGGCGAACACCTTCCAAAATGATGTTCGCCGTTGAGAGTTCTAGCCGGAGGTCTTCCGGCACAGGCTTTTCTTGAACGGTGAAGGTGTATTGTCCGCTGGTCCACTCGAACATCGAGTAGATGATTTCCAAGATTTGAAAGGTAACAGCATTTGCCAAGTCGCGCTCAGACACGATCCCCTGCTCTACCAACACTTGGCCAAACCTTTTCCCACCGGCCATTGCTTTTGAAGCCCGTTGAAAATCCTCATGCGACAGCATGCCGTAGCGCATCATGCTCTCGCCAATGCGGTCAGAGGGATCGTCGCTTCGGGCAAATACAATGGCACCGAGCTCAAAGTAAATGGACTTGGTACACGCTTGGTGGGTTACTTTTAGTTCGCCACTGAGCCGGCGGGTGTAAATTCGCCGGATGACATCTGGTAGGGCATCCTGGACCAGATCACCCTGTAACAATGGACTTGTCACAGCACCCTCCTCCGTATCCCGGTATCAAGGGGCATTTGCCTCAGCCACCTTCGTTTTCTGCAGCTTCGCTATCCTTCCCCTTGATAACAGGGTCAGACGGCCGCGCTCGCTCCCCTTGACGGTCAGCACCGCGCAACACACCACTGTCGTCTATGAAGAACGAGCGCCGCCCAGTTTCCCGGTACCGCTCTGGGACGGCGTGAATTTGAAACGTCGGGGGAACGGCCTGATTGTTGACTACCACTTCGATACGGTAGCCCCGGTACCGCCCGTTGGCAAGTCCGGTTATTTCCCCAGCTCGCTGGAGTTCAGATAACGTACCAAAGCGATTCTGCCCTACTCCGAGAGCATAGCGGGCTTGCGCCGCCTGTAACTGCTCAAGGAGAGGCAACACGGCAGCTTCGTTTGCCGCAATGCGAACTTCAAACAGCCTATCAAGGTCAAAAAGTTCGTCAGTTAACCCACCAAAGTCTGCCACGTACAAGGCAACAATGCGCCAGGCCTTGAGCTTTCGGTCACGAGTCAGGACGACGTTGATGACAACCGGCCGAGCTTCTTCGCTGTTGAGAGAGGCACGAATCTCAACGACCGAGAGGTTTTCTTCCGTGATGTCCCGAAAAGCGATGCTGCCCACAATACGAGTGCCGGAGCGCAACAACAACTCGCGGGTACCTGTTTCGGTCAGGACCGACTCGACGCGAACCCCCTGCCCGGCCAGCCGGCTCAGGGGGTGACCACCCAATAAGGCTTGCCGAATGTCATTGTAGGCAGCGTTGTCATTGGTTGCCAAGCTGGAGAGCGTAGCTTGGGCGCGTTCTGTAAAAAAAGCACGGATAGCTGGATCGTCTCCCCGAAAGAAAGCCTCCACACATGCGACAACCACATCTACCGGCCGCAGTTCACGGGGACGCTGGTTGGTTGCTGCGGCAACAACTTCTCCGAGTATCCTAGATGGCATCCGGCATCCAAAGGACCCACAAGGTGACATCTCCCCTAAGCCGGATCTCACTAGCCAGCCTGTGATCAACACGCCTAAAATCCAGACAAAACGGTAAAAATACCAACTAAAGGTTTGAAGCAGCAAAGGATAATCATTACGCATGGTTATCATCTTCGTGGATTGTTTCAGTGGTTTCAAGTGCTACCTGGGTAAGTTCATTTGACAGTGCCGTGCGATGCATTCACTTTGTTAGGGCCTACTATACGCTAACCTAAATAGGTGAAAGCTTTGGGAAACTACTCACCGAAAAGGACTTTTTGCCGAGCGTACACACCCAAAAAGCTAAACGTAATGAGCCTCTTATTGAGGCAAAACACCACCTTTTAGGTTGCCCATTGCATATCGTGCCATGTACGACCGAGTGATTCGCTTACGCGGGCGTGAGACTTACGAATTGGCAGCCCGCACCCGTCTTGGTTATGAACTCGACCCAAGCCGCAACTTTGGTATCAAGCTCGTCGTGCGGGCGTATGTTGTTGCCGAAGACTACAGCGTGGAAGAATTCATTGCTCTCGTCAAAAGTGAGTCGGAGCAACGGGCAGAAGCGCAACGCTTCCGAGCAACCTTTGCGTTAGACAGCCGTGATCTTGACCAACCACCTCCTGTAGCAACGCCGCCCACTTCCTCGACGCCGGAGAAAACACCTCCATAGGATCAAGAAACAAGTCCGACAGCACGCCGTCGGGTGCAGCAGCGTGCCGAGCTCAACTTTTGGAAATATCAGGAGCTTGTTATGGAAACACTGACAAATTCGCCAACCTCAGGTTGTCAGCAGGATGCTGGCTCTAGCTTAGCCTCAGTGTGTCGTTTTACACCGTGTACAGAGCCCTTCCGCTGGGCAGGTATTCCGCTGACAGCCTATCAGGCTACACCAGCAACCGAAGGGGACTTTGCCGGCATTACCCGACAGACCCTCTTTGGGCACGCAGGCGAAAGCATTAGCTTTGAAGTTCGCTATTTTGAGATTGCCCCTGGGGGGTGGTCTGCCCTCGAATGCCACGAGCACGCCCACGCCGTCATTGGATTGCGTGGGGTAGGGAAAGTATTGATGGGTGACACCGTTCAAACAATCGGGTTTCTCGACTTAGCCTACATTGGGGCAAACTGCATCCACCGTCTAGTCAATGACGGGACAACACCCTTTGGCTTTCTGTGCATTGTGGACGCAAAGCGTGATCGCCCCCGTCGCCTCCGCCCAGCAGATGTGCCTGAACTTCTGGCTAATCCTGCCCTCGCTGACCTCATTCAGCGTCCGCCAACCTCTTTAGCCTCATCCTTTCAGACAACGCCTTCCGTGGCAGCGCAATAAGCAGGCTGTTTCGGAAAAGATAGCCAAAGGAGCCTGGCTTGACACTCTTTTTTGACCAATGCTACCTTTGATCTGGTATTTTTTCTAAGAAAAACAATGGTTTATGGGCAGACGGCGGGCAGTTCAAGGACTTGACGAACGTAGTCACGAG
>Ga0068664_1105341_pt1 | contig 9771 bp, 8 predicted proteins | sample YNPMS_MetaT_31_FD_73487 | JGI IMG/M metagenome (GOLD analysis project Ga0068664, IMG submission 73487) | Anoxygenic and chlorotrophic microbial mat microbial communities from Yellowstone National Park, USA - YNP MS_1200_B MetaT (Metagenome... ...
ATCGGCACTCCGCTTAGCGATTTTGTCGATAGAATCGACAAGGAAACCGTTGTTGTATTGGAAGTTAGCAGTTACCAACTCGACAGAACAGAGAAATTCAAACCAAAAGTTGCTGTGATATTAAACATAACACCTGACCACATAAAATATCATGGGGATTACGAAAGCTATCGCGATGCCAAGTTCAAAATTTTTGCAAATCAGGATGTAAAAGATTTACTAATTTTGAATTTCGATGATAAAGAAACTTATTTAGCGAAATCGCTGGCAAGGGGGGAAGTTGCCTTTTTTGGGTTCACAGAAGTTGAACACGGGGTTTATGCAAAAGGCAACGAAATTTGCTTGCGATTTCCTGATTCAAATAACGAGGAAGTTCTTATGGATATTGGGGAAATTAAAATACCGGGAGTTCATAATCTTTACAATTCCCTTGCCGGGATAATTGCCGCTCGCTTTTTCGAGATTAAAAAGGAGCATATTAGACAAGCCTTGAGAGAATTCTCGGGGGTTGAACATCGACTGGAATTGGTCCACACACTCGACGGTGTTGATTACCTAAACGATTCCAAAGCAACAAATGTCGACGCAGCGTATTATGCTCTCCGGAGCTACAATCGACCTATCGTTTGGATTGCCGGCGGTCGAAGCGACAACAACGATTACGAATTCCTTTACGACATCGTCGAGAAAAATGTTAAGGCAATTGTGGCTATTGGCGAAGCGCGTGGAGAGATTTTTACGAACTTTTGCACAATCAAAAGGTGTTTTCTCGAAGATACCCTCGAGGATGCTGTTCGGCGGGCAAGGGAAATAGCCACTCCGGGCGATGTCGTGCTTTTTTCGCCTGCTTGCAAATCTTTCGATATGTTCAAAAACTTCGAACATCGTGGAAAAGTTTTTAAAGAAATAGTCAATCGGTTAAGATGATTCGATTAGCCTTTCCGGATAACCCCGTTTACAAGCCATTGTTCGAAGGCAGCGAAAAATACTGCCTTGGCAATGAAGTTCGCTGCTATCGGCTTTCCGAAACTCAATGTTCAGATTATATGCTGCGGAATCTTGTCGACGCAGCATTTCTTTCCCCGCTAGGCTATGGCAAAGGCGTAAAAGTTGCCGATTATCGAATTATCCCCGGACCAATGATGGTTTCGGAAAATTACACCGGTCTGGCAACAATTTACTTTAAACAAGGTCTTGAAAATGTGAATACGATTTATTCGCCAACGCCCGATGATTTTATTATGTTGCTTGGGCAACTCGTTTTAAACGAAAAGTTCGGTATCGATGCAAAGATTAAGAAAATGACGGGACGCAAAAGCGACATTCTTCTGAATTACGATTCAGCAATCATCTGGGGCAAAGCCGAAAGTGGCGATATTTCGCTCGATGTAAGCGAAGAGTGGTTCGACCTTGTCGAAGAACCTCTTCCGCTTGGTTTCTGGGTTTGCAGAGCCGAAAGTTATCCCCCCAAAATCCAAGACATTGTCTCCTCTTTTGCTTCAGCTCAATTAGCCAAGACCGAAGAGATATTGGATTCAAGTTCAAAATATTCCGAGCGAAAAGGCAAAATCTATTGGCATTGGGAACCGGAACTCGAAGGGGCGTTCGAATCTGTCCTGCTATTTCTCTACCTTCATCAAATGCTTTCCGAACTCCCCGCTGTGAAAATCCTTGCAAGAGATTAGAATCTGTTCTTGAACGATAAAGTCCGATAATATTTCAAAAATTTTTACTGATTTGTTTCAGCCAGTCATCAATTTCGGGGATGCCGCCTTGGAAAATCAAGTAGGCATCGATAGGCTCGCGTTCGGTGATTTCCCCTGCAATAGGAGTTAGCATTATTTCCTTGATTTCTTCGGGCTTATTGGTTCTGCCCAACACCCAGCAAAGCTTCATATATGCTACTTCGGGAAGCATATTTGCTCCGGGGACAACCCCAAGCTCCATAATGTTACGTCCAGTTTCGTAAACATACATCTGGACATAACCCCAAAGAGTTTGAACAGTCATAAATACAACGACTCTGCTATCTGTTGCGCGTTTCAATGCGGGATAAATCTGGCGATTCACGTGCCCTAATCCAGTTCCAGCAATCACAATTCCCCGATATCCATTATCCACGAGAGCATCAATAATATCGGACTTCATATTCGGGTAGTAATAAATCAAAGCGACTTTTTCTTCGAAAGCAAGTTGGAAGTTGAATTGCCTGTCCTTCCTTCGTTTATTGTAATCTTTTCGCAATGTTCGAATTTCATCGGCTTTGACGATTGCCAAAGGTATATCTCCAATGGTTCTGAATGTCGAACGATGCGATGAATGCATCTTCCGGACGCGTGTCCCTCGATGTAGAAGCCCGTAGTTGTCTGATGTTGGACCAAGGGCGCAAACCGAAACTTCCGCTATGTCGCTCTCGGCAGCAACTTTCACACTATTAATCAAATTCAATGGAGCGTCCGATGCAGGCCTGTCGCTCGAACGCTGCGATCCAACGAGCACAATAGGTATCGGAGGATTTTGGATAATGAACGACAACAACGCCGAAGTATAGTGCATAGTATCTGTTCCGTGGCCAATTACAATCCCTTCATAACCCGCTTCGATATCGTTGGCAACAGCACTGGCAATTCCCATCCATTCTTCGGGTCCAATATCTTCGCTCAACACGCTGTATAATTTTTGGGTTGTTAAGTTGCAGTAGTCAAAAAGTTTTGGCACAAAAGCATAAAGTTCTTCGGGTTCGAATGCTGGCACCACAGCCCCCGTCCGATAATTCATTCGGGAAGCAATAGTTCCACCAGTGCTAATCAATTTAACATTGGGTTTATCGGGGTCGAAAGGAACTTTTGCTTTTGCAGAACCTGATGGTGTTCTACTCTTTCTATGAACTCGATGGAGGTGATTTTCTCGACCGATATCCCAATATTATAGCCAGAACGGAGCTTAACCACAATATGGCTATCGTCGGCAATTTCGCTTCGGGGGAGGATAATCCCAACGATTTCGTTGCCGTTTGCCTTGATTTTAACTTCGCTCCAAACCGAAACCCCAAACGATTTAAGAAGCGATAACGCTTTCCCTTTGTATCCTTTATATTCAGTTGCTTCCATTCTCTTTTTCCAACTTTTGTGCGACAAATTCTTTCACAGTTTTCCCTACCACTCTACCCCGAAGCATTCGCATAATGTAGCCGGTGAGTATCTCTGCTCTCTTTTCGTTATGGTATATTCTGTTTTGGGATAAGAATTCCACTGCTTGATTATACGCCTGTTCTAATTCATCATGGGTTGCGGGATGCAGATGGCTTGGAATTTTATCGCATTCACCTCTCATAGCAAATTCAATTGCAGTAAAAACCCCAGTGCGAAGAATTTCCCCTTTCGAATACATTGCAAAAATTGTCCTTATTTGCTCATTGGTTAATACTTTCGTTTTCAATCCACGCTTTTCAAGGAAAGGCAAAAATTCCAAGAAAATTCTGACAATAAAATTTGGATGAATGTGAAATTTTTCGACCAATTCCTTAATGAGCAAATATCTATCGGAAGTACAAATTCTTTTGATTGCAGAAGGGGGGAAACCGAAAGCCTCGCACCATTTGACTCTATCGATGTAACTTTCTTTAAGCTTCAGTCGAAGTCGCTCGACCCTACTTTTAGATATATTTATGTGGGGTAAATCTGTGTCGGGATACATTCGTTGTGGACCGGGAAGCACACGCTCGAAGGCAGTTGTTCCTTCGGGCAAAGCCCTTCGGCTTTCTGATGGAACCCCTATGGTTGCCTCGTATGCGCGATTTTTGATTTCTTCGATAGCAATTTGAACATCTTCGGGCGGCCCCCAAACAATTACGAAGCCATCGTTGCTTGTTGCACCAATAAATTTCTTTGTCTTGTCGATTTCTTCGCGGGAAATAGTATTATCGATAATATCGGAAACAATGATGTTCGGGTAATCGGTTAGGCAAGCAATGACTTTAACTCTTTCGGATATTTCTTGAGCGAATGTTGTATATCGCTGGGTGGGCCATTTCAAAAAGCCTGCCCAATTGGGCAGTTTAATGCAATAAACCTCACCATTATTTTTTATTGCTTGCTGGATTGGATAAAAGAAAGTGTGCTTGAGAACATTGTGAAGGTCGTAAACTGTCGCTTTAAAATTCTCCGGGGTAATATTCCTTGTATGCAAGGCATCGCGCAGACGAAGAAGGTTCCATTGCCGCAAAGCTTCGTTGTATCCCAGAATAGGTATTTTACTTATTTTATCGACCCCTTTGATTTCGCAGCGCTCGGAACCATTTATGCTTATATTCAAGTCCATTCGCAAAGTTCCGCTCCCTTTGCGAACTTCTCCGGTTGCCAAAAACTCATTTCGAATTGCCTCGGCAAATTCTTTTACTTCCTGGGGCGAAGTAAATGAGGGCTCGGTAACAATTTCAATCAAAGGGATGCCCAATCGGTCGGTGAAATATTCTCTAATATGATACTTGTCCGAAATCTCGCGTGCCGCATCCTCTTCCAATGTGATTTCGGGGAAATGGATTTTCTTCCCTTTGAACTCGTAAAACCCTTGAAGTCCAATCATAGCAGTGCGTTGATACCCGCTTGGAATACTGCCGTCCAGATGATACTTTCGGCAAACATAGATTTCATCGACAATCTTGGCGTTAAATTTCAAACAATAATATATTGCAATATCAAGAGCATCTTGATTGATTTCAAATGGGGGACTCTGGTCGAGTTCGTATGTGCAAATTGTATCGCGATTTATCTTGTAAATAATTTGCTTTTGACTTTTAAACTCCATAAGAATCGAGGGGTCTATTTCCCCAAGCTCCGACAAGGCAGGTCGAAGCGTTCGAGCAATTTCAATATGAAAAAAATCGTCGTATGGCGGATGGGGGGCTGGACACCGACAAAACAACTTCTGGCGAGTATCCAACTGCTGATGGATTTCCAACCCCGCCCGAAAACCTATCGCCCTATAATCATTTTCCGTTATCTCTTCAAAATCTTTGAACAACAAAGTACTCATAATTGCCATAAATTAAAATGCAAAATTAAGAATTAACGACTGCGTGAAGGGGATAAAAAACTCATAAAATCAGTTTTGTTGGAATTTACTTCGATTGCTCAGAACACTTAAGTGTGAATACTCCCCAAAGAATGAAGATGTTTTACAATGATGATTGTAAAGTAGAAAAAAACGACTTAGAGAAGCGTTATTCATATCTCAGGGCTTCGATTGGGTCGAGGTTGGCGGCGCGGTACGCAGGGTATGTCCCAAAGGCAATACCAAGTATTGTACAAACAATTATGCTTAGAACTACCCAAGGCACTGGAAAGAACAAGGGCAACTTGATTGCATTGCCAAGGAGATAGCCGCCAAGCACACCAAAAATTATCCCGAATAATCCGCCAATCTGCGAAAGTGTGATTGCTTCGAGAATAAATTGCCAAAGTATCCAGCGACGCCTTGCCCCAACAGCTTTGCGTATCCCGATTTCACGAGTTCGCTCCTTGACCGCAACAAGCATAATGTTCATTATTCCAACTCCCGCGGCAACAAGTGCGAACCCGCCCGAAATAAATCCAAAAATTGAAAGGAAATTGACAAAGCTCCCAAATTGCTGGGAAATGGTTTCGTTCGTTTCGAGCTCGAATGTGTTTGCTTCCCAAGGCTTTACATTGCGAATCACACGCATATTGCCAATCACTTCGTCCATTGTCGCCTGAAGCATTTCTTTGCTAATGGCTTTAACGGTGATTTGCAAAGACTCTTCCCAAGGAGAAGCAAAATATTTTAGGAAATTCGTGATTGGGATTATAACCATATTATCTTTGCTTTGACCAAGCAAAGCCCCACGCGTTTTTAGTATCCCAATTACAGTATACTTCTGATTTTTAATGGAAATTTCCTTGCCCAAAGGATTAACATTTGGAAAAATTTTAACAACGATATCATTTCCAATTATCGCAACATTTCGGTTGTAATCTATATCCTCTTCGATAAAAGTTCTACCAAATTCCACATCAATCGAATTGGTTATAAAGAAATTCGGGTCGGCGCCCGTAACATAGACATCGGGGTCGGTGGAAAGATTACCAGCGTTAATAGTCATACCAAAAGTGTAGGAATGAGCAGAAATCCAAGGGGTGGAATTAGTCATTCGCACCAATTCTTTGTATTGACGATAAGTTATTGGCTTACGCTGTCGATATTTATACCAAGTATTCCCTGTTTGTATCGATGGGAGCCGTTGTATCCAGAAAGTCGTCTCGCCAATTTCTTCCAGCTGTGCCAGCACAGCTTTTTCGAAAGAATTAATAAGAGTTCCTGCAACGATTAAAGCAAAAACACCTATCGCAATGCTCAACAGAGTCAGAAATGTTCTCAACTTATTTGTTCGAATCGAATCAATTGCTTGGTAAATGCTTTCCGTAAAGTCCATAACCGCTCCTACTCGTACCTTAATGATTCAATTGGGTCGACCCGAGAAGCCCTCAACGCTGGCAAAAAGCCAGCAAGAATGCCAACAAAGATAGCAACAATTGAAGCAATAAATACAAAATCCGCTGGCAAAAATGGCTGCAAAAAGCCAGTTTCGGGCACAAATTTAGGCAATATCTTTGCAACAGCAAAAACAAGAATCGAACATACAACGACAGAAGTCATTGCACCCGCAAAGCAAAGGAATGCAGATTCGATAATAAACTGCAATAAAATCGAACGATTTTTGGCTCCAACCGATTTACGGATACCGATTTCTTTCGTCCTTTCGGCAACCGATACAAACATTATGTTCATAATGCCAATAATACCAACAACGAACGAAAGAATAGTCATACCAATTCCAATCCCCCAAACATACAATCGGAAAGTAGAGACAATCTCCTCGAATGCTTTCGTTTCGTTAATAGAAAAATCATCCTCTTCCCAAGGTTTCAAGTTGCGAATAGCCCGCATCATTCCGCGTGCTTCTTCGCGAACTTCATCCATACGGTCGATACTTCCCGCTTTGATACCAATCGAGACGCTTCGGCGGTGCTCTCCTCCACCAAAAAGTTCCAAAAAGTTTCCAATCGGGATGTGGATTCTATTATCGATAAAATCCATAAGCAATGTGCCTTGACGCTTAACCACGCCAATGACCTCGAGCTTTCTGCCCATAATTTTGATTTCTTTGCCAATTGGGTCTTGGTCGGCGAAAAGTGTTTGAGCCACCTTGTATCCAAGAACAGCAACGGGGCGAGTTTCTCGTTCATCGGCTTGGGAGAAAAATCTACCCTTTTCGACATCCCCCGAAGGAATTCTACCAAAATCGGCTGATGTTCCAGCAATACTAATTCCAGAATAAACAATGTTGTTTGCCTTAACTTGTGCGTTCCAAGCACTGGCAAGCGGAACAGCAACTTCGGGAAGGGTAAGTCCCGAAATTAATTGTTTCGCCTGTTGGTAAGTGATGTCTTTTCGGTTGCGAATTTCCTTCCAACGTTTCCCGCCCGACCAATCCCATTTATCTATGTACAACATATCCTCGCCGATAAGATTGATTGAGTCCTGAAGTGCTTTGTCCAAGCCCGAAATTGCCCAACCCATCAGAACAACGAAGGAAATGCCAATCACCACACCAAGAGTTGCCAAGAACGCACGAAGTTTATTTGCCCAAATCGATTCGGCCGAAATTCGAATGCTTTCTTCGATTTCCGCAAGGATTTTCATTCGTTAACCCCCTCGAAAACAAACCGATGATGATTCATTTCGTCGGATTCTATCAAACCATCGCGAAGACGAACTATCCTTTGTGCGTGTAGAGCAATATCGCGTTCGTGAGTTACAAGCACAATCGTGTTTCCTTCGAGCCAAAGCTTATGGAAAATCCTCATAATATCTTCCCCGCTTTTGGAGTCAAGGTTTCCCGTGGGCTCATCGGCAAGAATAATAGAAGGATTAGTAACCAACGCCCTTGCAATCGCAACTTTTTGCTTTTGCCCACCAGAAAGTTCATTTGGTTTGTGGTTAATTCTGTCGCCCATACCAACAGCATTCAAAGCATTCATTGCCCGCTCGAGCCGAATGTGTTTCGGGACCCCTGCATAGATTAAAGGAAGCTCAACATTTTTCAAAGCGCTCGCCCGAGGCAAAAGGTTGAACATCTGGAATACAAAACCGATTTCTTTGTTCCGTATCTCTGCCAGTTCATCATCATCAAGTTCGCCTACATTAATTCCCTTCAAGTAATACGCTCCGCCGGTCGGAGTATCCAAACAACCAATGATATTCATCAAAGTCGATTTACCTGAGCCCGAAGGTCCCATTATTGCAACATATTCGTTTTTGTAAATCTTCAAATTGATGTCCCGCAAAGCAAAAACCTGTTCAATACCAACTTGGTACACTCTCGATATATGTTGCAAATCGATTAATGGTTGTCTATCTTGGCGATTATTATTCTCTTCCATTTCTGTTTACGATTTTTTTACAAAACGAGTTTTTGTCGAATCGACTTTAATTGGCGAGCCGTCTTTCAACAATTTGCTAACAGCCATAAAACTGCCCGAAATGACTTCGTCGCCTTCTTTCAAGCCTTCGATAATTTCAATATAACCTTTATCGCTTATTCCAGTTTTAACTTTGACCATCTTAGCTTTGCCTTTGTCGTTCAAAAAAACTACCGACGGTGGAGCTTTGGTCTTCTCCTTAGGCTCTTCGGTCTTCTTCTCGATTTCGCCCGAAGCAACGTCGGTTGCAAGATTCCCGGCTTCCAAACGAACTGTCACAGCCTGCAATGGAATTGCAAGAACATTTTCTCGGACATTTGTTCGGATTTCGGTGTTGCAACTCATTCCCGGTCGGAGCCGATTGTCGGGTTTCAAAAAGCGAATCTTCACCTTGAAATTCGTAACCTCGTCCTGAGTTCCAAGTCGGCTTGTAATTGCACTATGACCCGTTTCGACAACTACGCCTTTGTACGCTTCGTTTGGGATTGCATCAACTTCGATTTCGGCAGTATCGCCAACTTTGACATTGATAATGTCGTTCTCGTCTACTTCAACAATTGCATTCATCACAGAAAGGTCGGCAATTTGCATAATCTCGGTGCCAGCCATCTGTGCAGTTCCAACGACTTTTTCGCCTTTTTCGACAGAAAGAGAAGTTACAATTCCATTTATTGGTGAGTAAATAACTGTTCGTTCGTAGCTTTTTTGCATTTGTTTGTAGGCAGAAAGGGCTTGTTGGTAGCGCGACAAACTTGCGTTGTAATTTGCAACAGCACGGTCGAAATTTGCTTTTGCCAATTCGAATTCCTGTTTCGAGGCAAACTCCTTCTTGTATAGTTCAGTAACTCGCTTGAGTTCACTTTCTGCACGAATTTTTTCGGCAAGCATAGCTTCGGTTTCGAGCTTAGCTGCCTCGGCTGCAGATTTAAATTGCTCAAGCTGGGTCTCGAAAATGTCAGGCTTGATTCTGACAAGCAACTGCCCTGCCCGAACTGTATCGCCTTCGCGTACTCCAAGGTAAATGATTTCGCCACTGGTCTCCGACGAAATCTTTACACTCGTCTCGGGTTGTATCTTGCCTACTGCCGAAACCGTCTGCACTATCGTTCGCCTTTCAACTTTCGCCGTTGTTACTTTAATTACATCGTCCTTTTTGCCCGCAACAAATGCTACGACAACTAAAATGATTACTGCAATAATAATTCCAAAAACTATAAGTCTCTTTTTCTTCGATTTTTTCTTTGCCATTTTTCACCCTTTATTGTTTTTC
>Ga0068664_1054880_pt1 | contig 9754 bp, 9 predicted proteins | sample YNPMS_MetaT_31_FD_73487 | JGI IMG/M metagenome (GOLD analysis project Ga0068664, IMG submission 73487) | Anoxygenic and chlorotrophic microbial mat microbial communities from Yellowstone National Park, USA - YNP MS_1200_B MetaT (Metagenome... ...
CACCGCCAGAGTTCAATCCTCCGAAATGGCGAGCGAGTCTGAAGCGTCTTCGAGAACTTCCACTTCAAGCCATTGCTCCCACACATTTTGGCATCTACGGCGATGTCGATTATCATCTCAACCACCTTCTGGAACAACTTGACCTACTCGAAGAGTGGATGGAAAAAATCATGACATCCGACCCTTCGGTTGATGCGCTAAGCAATGCCCTGGGGCAATGGCTCGATCATCAGGGCAGGAGTCGCCTCCCCCAAATTTATCAGCCGTACTTTACTTACCTAAATCCAACCTGGATGAGTGCAGCCGGTATTTTCCGTTATTGGCATAAAGTTCGTCAAGCCTGAAAGGCTCGATTGAGCTCTTGCAGGGTTTCCCGTTTTGGTCGGATCTGATCTTCGCGCAGCCGGTTAAGCGGCGTATCGGTCAATTGGTAAATATCCCACATGGACGGTTGATCGGGATCAATGTAGATCAGACCGGTAATCAAACAATGGCAACGGTTGGCTTCTTCCAAAACTTTCATTGCGGCTTCCCGGTCGGTCGGATCGTAATCTCTTCCCAATTTGCGTAAAATAATCATAGAACCGTCATGTAACTCGACTTCCCTGGTTTCACCCTCATCATACTCGAGCAGAATCTCTTCGGCGCGAGGAACATACGATAATTCATGTAACGCTGTTTCGTGGTTTTTTCCCCAGGCGTAGGAATGCGTGGCAGTATCGACATTATTAAATGTAACGCAGGGCGAAATGATATCTAACACAGCTACGCCATTATGGTTTAGGGCTGCCTTAATTAATTCTTTAACTTGTTTAGGGTCGCCAGCGAACGAACGAGCCACAAAGGTAGCGTGACCAACCAGAGCTTCCCAGGCGATATCGATGGGCATGTAGGGATTAATGCCATGTGCCTTTAGCTCTAAACCCTGATCAGCGGTAGCTGAAAACTGTCCCTTTGTTAAGCCATAAACGCCGTTATTTTCAACAATATAGACCAGCCGCATATTACGGCGGAGCAGGTGTTTGAACTGCCCCATGCCAATACTGGCAGTATCTCCATCGCCACTAACGCCAATCCCCCGCAGGGTATGGTCGGCAAAAAGTGCTCCGGTTGCCAGAGAGGGCATCCGCCCATGTAACCCATTGAAACCAAACGAGCGACTCAGAAAGTAAAATGGGCTCTTGCTCGAACAACCAATCCCACTGAACTTGACAACCTCTTCAGGAAGCAGATTCAGCTCGTAGCAAGCCGCGATGATCTGGCTCGAGATCGAATTATGCCCGCATCCCTGGCACAGGGTTGAAGGGTTACCTCGATAATCGGCTTTGGTTAAGCCAATGGCATTCACCACAACCTTAACATCCGTTGGAGATGCTTGTTCTCTCATTCTGTTTCTCCATTAAAAAAATAAAATCGAAAATTTGTTTTGCCGTCAACGGTAAGCCGTCGGTATAAGCATAAGAAATCATTTTTGCCGATAACTCAGGATAGTGCATCCGCAGAAGCTGATGCAACTGTCCATCGCGGTTCATTTCAACGATATAGTTGCGTTCATAGGTAGAGCAAATTTCTTTTACCACATCGTTAAATGGATAAGAGCGGATACGGGTAAAATCACTGGCAATCCCTTCCCTTTGCAGAAGCGCCCGCGCTTCTTGGATAGCCGGCTCGGTCGAACCAAAGCTAACCAGATTAATCCTTGCTCCTTCCATTTTCTCTGCAACCGGTTGGGGTAAAAATGGCTTGAGTGTCTCAAATTTCTTTTTCAGTCGATTTAGCAAGGCGTGCCAGTCTTCAGGGTCTTCTGAGTAATTTGCATATTCATCATGTCCTGTGCCGCGGGTGAAATACGCCGCCTTGGGATGACGATTCCCCATCACGGTTCGGTATGGGATACCATCCCCATCAACATCCAGATACCTTGCCCATTTCCCATCAAGTTTTTCTAAGTCTTCCTCCCATAACACTTTGCCGCGCTGCATGGGCTGGTCTGGGTATTCAAAGGGTCTTCCCATCCATTGATTCATCCCAAAATCCAGATCGGATAATACAATCACCGGCGTCTGGAACTGCTCTGCCAGATCAAAGGCTTTCCATGCAAACTCAAAACACTCGTTCACCGATCCCGGCAGCAGAATGATATTTTGGGTATCACCATGTCCCATGAATGCCACAAAGGTCAAATCACCCTGGGCGGTGCGGGTCGGTAAACCAGTGCTTGGGCCAACCCGTTGAATGTCCCACACCACGACCGGAACTTCAGCGAAGTAAGCTAAACCGATATATTCGGTCATCAAACTCAAGCCCGGACCGGAGGTTGAGCTCATTGCCCGTAATCCACCCCATCCCGCGCCAATTGCCATTCCAATGGCAGCCAGCTCATCCTCAGCCTGCACAACCACATACGTGTTCTTGCCTGTCTCTGGGTCTTTACGCAACTTCGGTAAGTACTGTTGTAGATTCTCAGCCAGACTGGTTGCCGGCGTGATTGGATACCAGGAGACAAATTGAACGCCACCGTAAATTGCTCCTAGAGCAGCCGCCGTGTTCCCATCCGTCAGGATTAACCCGGCAGTGGCATCCATAGCCTCCAGGTAGTAGGGGTCTTTTTTCTCAAGATTTTCTCGTGCCCATTCTGCAGCTAGAGAGACGACGCCATAATTAATCTCTACTGGCTTGGCTTTGCCCTTGAAGTGAAATTCGAGTGCTTGACGTATTTTTTCTAAATCGATTCCAATCATCTGCGCCAGGATTCCCACATAAACCATATTGGCAACGTAATCTTTCAAGTAAGGTGGGATTTCTACCTGTCGGATCAGTTGCTTGACCGGCATAGGATATGCAACGATATCCTGCCGCGAGATCGGAAAGCGAATATCATCTGCATAGAAAAAGGCTCCGCCAGGCTTTAGAGACTCTAAATCCCTACTAAAAGTCGCCGCATTCATTGCCACCAGGATATCGGCTTCGCGCTTGCGGGCAACAAACCCATCTTTGTTTACCCGAATGGTGTACCAGGTAGGCAACCCCTGGATATTGGAGGGGAATATATTCTTCCCTGAAACCGGAATGCCCATTTTAAAGATGGCGCGTAAAATGGCAGCGTTTGACGTCTGCGAGCCAGAGCCATTCACCGTCGCAACAGTGATCGAGAAATCATTGACAATGATTGACTGTGTGCTCAACCGCTCATCCAATGTGAGCTGTGTTTCCATGTGTACCTCCTCATGTGCTATCAACCTATTTTCAAATTCTCAGGATAGGAGGCAACAAAAGTAGCTGCGTTGGCTGATCCTACTACTCTATCCTAGCCGAATCCGGCGGAAGGCCTCCTCGTAATGAGGTTGTTCTGGAGTGCTATCCTTTGCCAAGCGGTTCTTCATCCGATTCCTGAGTGCACCTTCATCTGTAATCTGGCTCTGGTGGCATAAGATGGCTTCGATCTTGCGCTCCCAAAGGTCCGTCACATCCAGAACAACATTTGGCTCCACGGCTAAACTCACCCACACTTCTCGAACGACATGCGGCTCAAGACCCTCTTCTAACAGTTCAGGAAAGTAGAGATGATCTCGAGCAGCCGGGAAGATGGCATCCACACAAGCCTGTCCGGCTGCGCGGTGATCCGGGTGATTGATCCGTTCATCTCCAACAAACAACAGTTGCGGATCGCAAGTCACAACCACATCAGGTCTTTCCTCTCGAATGACGCGCGTGATGGCTTTACGCAACTCTAAGTCCGGCACCAAATAGCCATCGGGAAAATCTAAAAACCTTACTCGCCGAACTCCCAAAAGGTTTGCAGCTCGTTGTTGTTCGTGATGGCGGATGCTACATAACTGATCACCGCTCATCTGGCGATCATGGGTACCTTTGTCTCCACAGGTCAACAGACAATACGAGACCTGATGCCCTGCATCGGTCCAACGAGCGATCGTAGCTCCACAAAAGAACTCCGGATCGTCTGGATGGGCAAGGATCACCAGTATCTGCTGAACCGTTTCCCAACCTTCTGGTTGAAGGGTTTTCATCTTTTGAGCGTATCCTTTTGGTTTACTGAGATGTTCATTTCCCACAGGCACAACCGCCGTTTCCGTTGGATTGACAGGGTTCCTGGGCTTTTTTCTTCAACGCTTGCAATTCGTCCCAGGGTTCAAGCTGTTTTACAGGAAACTCCTGCTGTACGCCGCTAGGAAACTCAACAATGACGCTCATTTTCAGTGGATACACATCGATAACTTTCCCTTCGCCTTGAGGGGTAACCACCTGTTTGCCACGTTTGGGTAACTGCTTACGCGCTTCAACATATTGCTCATATTCATAAACCAAACAACACCGTAACCGTCCACACATGCCAGTGATCTCGGTTGGGGTAAGCGAAATTCCCTGCTCTTTCGCCATTTTAATCGAGATTGGACTGAATTCAGTCAGAAACTGCGAACAGCAACGATTTTCCAGTCCACAAGCACCTAGTCCACCCATTAACTTGGCAACATCTCGCGGCCCGATGAGCCGCCACTCGATAGCTACTTTTGGATACATGCGCTGCATTGCATTGCGCAATCGTTTGAGATCAATTTTTCCCTCGGTCTCGCTGCTATATAAGATCGACAACTTCTCACCATCAAAGCTAAATTCCGCTGCTACGATTTTCAAGCCCTGATATCCCAATTCTTTGGCTTTCTCACGGCAATTAATAACCGCTTCCATTTCTTTTTTCTGATAAATCTGTCGTAATACCAAATCGCGCGGGGTTGCTTTTCGTTGTACAGTCTTCCAGGCTCCTTCCGGTGGAGGTGGAGGATTGTCGATAAAAGCAATCACCTCTCCAACCTGACGTCCGCGACTGGTCTCTACAACTGCGTAATCCCCAATCTTGATATCAGGACAGGTGCTGGCGTCAAAGTGATAAACTTTTCCTGTTTTTTGAAACCGAATACCAACAATCAATACTTTCGTTTGGGTAACCATACCAGAAACATCCTTGACCTCAGCTTATAGCATCTTGAGCGCTGCAACGCTGAGTTTCGCTGCAATCTCCTCACTCATGCGGGTTAAAGCTTTAGCTACTTCTGAATTGGGTCGAGCAATTACAACCGGCACACCATTGTCACCACTGATGCGTACCTCTGGGTCAATTGGCACTGAACCGATAAAGGGTACACCAGCTTGATCGGCTAACACCTTACCGCCACCTGAACCAAAAATATCCATCTTTGTTCCATCTGGAAGCTCCAGATAGCTCATATTTTCAATCACCCCTAAGACCGGAACCTCTAACTGGCGAAACATTTCAATTCCTCGCCGTGCATCATCTAGGGAAACTTGTTGAGGCAAGGTCACAATAACCCCGCCACTCAACGGCAATGATTGAGATAAACTCAATGCAGCATCGCCCGTTCCGGGAGGTAAATCAACAACCAAATAATCAAGTTCGCCCCATTCCACATCGCTCAGGAATTGGCGAATGGCAGAGTGTAACATCGGACCTCGCCAGATGAGGGGTTGATCGGCGCGCACCAAAAAGCCAATCGACATCAACTTTACCTTAAAAGCCTCCGCCGGTTGAATCTTTTGTTCTTTTTGCGGAGGGAGGCGATGGATACCCATCATTGTCGGAATGTTCGGCCCGTAAATGTCTGCATCTAATAAGCCAACTCGCGCCCCGCGTTGGGCTAAACTAACGGCAAGGTTCACCGCAATAGTAGTTTTCCCTACGCCCCCTTTGCCCGAACCTACTGCAATTGCGTTCCGAATCGGCAAATCAATCAGCGAGCGCACTCTTCCATCGTTCGGGACGTTGGCGGTCAGTTCTATTTTTACCTCTTGAACGCCATCCAAAGCTAAAACCGCCTGTCGGGCTTCTTCTTCAATTTTTCCCCGCAATGGACAAGCGGGGGTAGTCAACTCGATTTTAAAGCTCACTCGCTTACCATCAATCCGGATATCTTTGATCATATTCAAACTGACCAAGTCGCGATGCAATTCTGGCTCTTGAACATGACTCAAGGCTTCTAATACAGCTTCTTTTGTTATGTGTTTCTCAACCATTTCCTATTCCTCTAGACACATCTTCTTTCAAAGTTCGTAGAGCACAGATATTCGACAGTCTCCGTTTATCCTGTGCCCTGAGTATTGAAGGTTACGAACCCGCTTCCGCTGACTCGGCCGGCAGGGTCGCAATCAGTTCATCCAAAGATGCCTGATAAAGCGCAATTAAGTCCTCGTCCGTACCTCGAAACTTGCGAATCGTTTGTTTTGCGCATTGTTCACAGCCCTGGTGAGCCCGCCAGGTGTCACTGTGGCAACTCATGCAACACGCTAACCGCGCCATAAATAACACAAATGCCCTCCGCTCAATATCTCCGATAGCTTTCGCGTTAATCTGCTCAATGAACTGTTGCCACTTTTTACCGCGCAGGGTTGCCAACAATGGAATCAGACGCGGTGGGAACAATAATTCGGTGTGCACGTTCAGACTCGCAATTTCTTCTTAGCCTTCAGCAGTCGCAGCTTTTTTGGAAGCTTTTGCTGCCTCGGCTTCAGCCCGAACAGCCTCTTCTCGTTGATAATTTGTCGGTCGGATCGAAGCATAATACGTAACTGGCTTGCTTAGCTTTTCCTTGTTATAGATATTGTGCGTGTGCCGATCGTAAACAGACAATTCATAGTCGTGATCCATCTTGATCGCATCAAAGGGACAATACTCGGCACAATAGCCGCAGTTCATGCAGATATCAACGTCAATGTAAAACTCCGCCGGTTCAGGAACTGGCCGCCCCGTCTTTGGGTCTGTTGTTCGAACAATCCAGATACATTGCGGCGGACACACTTTCGCACAGATACCACAAGAGGTGCAGCGATGGAAGATACTTCCATCTTCCTTTTCTTCATAGACGAGAAAGGGGATAAAACGAAATTCTTCGGGGACAGGAACTTTTTCCTCCGGGTATTGAATCGTAAACACACCACTGGCTTCCTTGCTCATCCGGTGGCGAATACCATCCTCTGTATAGTAGCGCTTTCCCAACCACTTAATGTCGTCAATATAGGTACCAATAAACCTTCGCAGCGTTACTCCCAGACCTTTGAGAATGCCTATTCCATCCATGCTACAACTCCATTCCCAAAATTAGCGATCCAACTCGCCAAGAACAATATCAATCGAACCTAAAATGGCAACCGCATCAGCCACTTTGTTGCCCTTCGCCATGGTCTCGAGGGCGGTAATATTCACAAAGGAAGGCGCCCGAACGTGATAGCGCCAGGGATTGGGCTTACCATTCGAAACCACATAATATCCCAACTCTCCCTTAGGGGCTTCAACCCGTCCATAGGCTTCCCCTGGAGGAACTCGAACCTGGTATTGTGGTTTTCCAGCTTGAATAGGACCTTCCGGCAGATCGCGAATGGCCTGCTGGAGGATGCGAATGCTTTGCCGAATTTCATCCATCCGCACCAGATAACGATCGTATACATCACCATGATAGCGAACCGCTACGTCAAAGTCAAACCGGTCATAGATACTGTACGGATCAGCCCGCCGAATATCGTAAGGCACACCAGAAGCGCGGAGCAAGGGACCACTAGTCGAGTAAGCTATCGCCTGTTCGGGAGTCAAGACCCCCACACCCTCACACCTGGCTCGGATAATCTCGTTATTCGTTAGATACAAATCCAATTCATCAATCCTTCTGGGTAATCTTTCATAAACCAGATCCTTCATTTTTTCATAGACACCTTCTGGCAAATCCCGAGCCACTCCCCCAAATCGGAAGTAATTACACATCATCCGTGAGCCAGCCACCGCTTCAAAAATATCCAGGATCAGTTCCCGCTCTTCGATCGCATACAACATTGGGGTAAAGTAAGCCCCCAAATCGTTGAGTAACGAACCGATTGCGAATAAGTGATTGCTGATGCGGGTAAATTCCGCCATAATCACCCGCAGATACTCGGCTCGCTCAGGAGGTTGAATGCCCATGAGCTTTTCTACCGCCAGGGCGTAGCCGAAGTTATTACTCATTGAGGATAGATAGTCCAGACGATCGGTAAAGGGCATATTCATCAAGTAGGTATTGCGCTCCCCAATCTTTTCATGGTTGCGATGCAAATATCCCATGACCGGCTTCAATGCTCGGATTGTCTCGCCTTCAAGCAAGACTACCATGCGGAAAACCCCATGAGTTGAAGGATGTTGGGGCCCCATATTAACAATCACGGTATCTGTCTTCAGAGAAGAGTCTGAGAGTGCAGATTGAATTTTGGTTAGGCTGGCATAAAGCGATGAGTCGTTATCCGGGATCCATTTGTCGGGATCAAAATCGGCTGGATAATCTACGTTTTTGTGAAACGGATTTTTATCCTCGATGCGATAGACCTGTCCATCAGGCCAGCGGCTCTTGAAGGGTTTCCCATCTTCCTCGTAATAGGGCTCTCGCCAATCTTTCCGCAGGGGATGGCCTGCAAACCCTTCCCACATCAAGATGCGGCGCAAGTCCGGATGGCCTTCATATCGAATACCCAACAAGTCCCAGGCTTCCCTCTCTTGAAACTCTGCCCCTGGGTACAGAGAAACAAGCGAAGGCACGACGGCGTTATCGCGCGGCGTTTGCACCTTCAAGACGAGAGCCGGCCCCCCCGTTGTGCGATAGAAGTGATAGACCGATTCCATGTAACCGTCTGGAAGGTAATCCACGCCAGTAACTGACGAGAGGTAATCGTACCCCATCTCATCTCGAACAGTCTTGGCAACCTCCAGAAAGGCATCGGCAGCCACAATATAGCCTTCATAGCCTTTGCGTTCATCTCGCTTGACACTTTCAGGAAATTTTTCGCTTAAGTCGATCTCCGTTAATACTATTTGTTCACTCATCTTTTATGCTCCGTCCTAAGCAGGATTGCCCCTTTCTTCTGTAGGCTGCGCTTCAATTTCCTTGGATTTTTGGTTTGAGTACTGGCGGATCAAGTCGTACTCACGCGGGTCCATAATATCCGGCCCCAAGACGGGAACCGGAATCACCTCAGAGACATCCTTTTTATACCAGCGTGCATCCCGCAAGGTTTGCGTATCAATCTTCTTCTGTAAGGTAATCAATCCATGCAACAAAGCCTGAGGGGTTGGAGGACAACCCGGGATGTAAACATCAACAGGGATATAGTTGTCAATCCCCGAGACTACATTATAGCCTTCTTTGAAGGGACCTCCACCCGAGGCGCAGGCGCCCATCGCAACCACGTATTTTGGCTCTGGCATTTGATTGTACAAACGCACAATCTGCGGCACCATCTTTTTGGTCACCGTACCCGAAACCAGCAGCAAGTCAGCCTGGCGTGGGCTGGGACGCATAACTTCCATTCCAAAACGGGCGAAGTCGAAGCGGCTTGCTGCAGTGCAGATCATTTCAATCGCACAACAAGCCAACCCGAACATCATCGGCCAGATAGAAGACCGCCGACTCCAGTTGTAGATACGATCAATTGTTGTTACTGCCACCTGATTCTTGATTTCTGGCGGTATTTCATATCCGGGTTGATTGAGTTCAGCGTTTGTCATGTATTGACCTCCTCATACCATGCGTTGAAGATTTGCAATAAGATTTCGTCATTGACAAGGGATGGATCATCGTCGAAGTCGGCTAACGCGACAATCCAGTTATACAACGTCGCCAGAGACAGCTCCTCAAAATCCACTTGAGGATGATTTCGGCTCAGACTTTGGACAATCCCAAAGGTGTCATCCCAATCTAGACGCTCT
>Ga0068664_1343558_pt1 | contig 9660 bp, 9 predicted proteins | sample YNPMS_MetaT_31_FD_73487 | JGI IMG/M metagenome (GOLD analysis project Ga0068664, IMG submission 73487) | Anoxygenic and chlorotrophic microbial mat microbial communities from Yellowstone National Park, USA - YNP MS_1200_B MetaT (Metagenome... ...
AGCTTCTGATAGGTCAGGGTAGTATCGAAGCCGACTACAACGATCTCGGCATTGTCTTGCACCAGGTTCAGCCCGAATTGGAGAAACTCTTCTTCTAAAGCGGGTGTGCCAACTAGATAGATGCGTCGGTTTGTGTATTCACGCAAAAGAAAGCGTGCGGTTGCCTCGCCAGAGGTGAACACCTTATCTGGGGAGATAGGAAAACCCATCGCCGAGATTTTTTTGCGCATAGGCATAGCCACGATTGGAAGAGTTATTGGTCAGAAATACGAAATCGCGTCCCTGACGTTGGATAACTTCCATAAAGTGTAAGGCGCCATCCAAAAGGCGGTTGCCCAGATAGAACGTTCCGTCCATATCGAGGAGAAAGCAGCGAATGGAAGCAAGGGATTTTTGGCTCATGGATTTTTGGCTGCTTCTTCGAAGACGGGCAACAGGGCAAAATAGGCTGCCCGATAGGTTTGATAACGTCGGTTGTAAATGTCTGCGTTCTGCGCTTGTGGATAGCGAGTCTCAACGACTTTTACACACAAATCGCAGGCTTCATCAAGGGTTTGGGTCAGGCCGGCTCCGTTCAAAGCCAGGATCGCTGCCCCTAAGGCAGTTGTCTCGACGGTTTGGGTAAGGGCAACCGGCAAGCCGGTGACATCGGCTTTGATCTGGCGCCACAGCGGGCTGCGTGCGCCACCTCCAACGGCGCGGATTTCCTCAATCCTCAGACCAAGTTCCTTCATCCGATCAACGATGTCGCGCAACCCATACGCCGAACCTTCCAGGACTGCCCTGGCAAAATGGGCACGAGTGTGGGTCAGCGAGAAGCCCAGGAACACTCCTCGAGTCGCGGCGTTCCAGGTCGGAGTAACCGACCCCATGAGACAGGGGAGTAGAATCAATCCTTCGCTGCCAGGGGGCACGTCCTCTGCCAGACGATCAAGCAGTTGATAGGCTTCTACTGCCTGAGTGCGCGCAATTTCGATTTCTGCCTTGCCAAAATGATCGCGAAACCAGCGATAATTGCCACCAGAAACAAAGCCGGGGTTTTCCAAGAGCCAGTAATCGGGGTGGGCGTGGCAATGGGTTTCGACCAGGCCGCTTTCATCAAAGACGGGTTGTTCTGCGACAGCACAGACCGGCTCGGCCGTGCCCGTGATGTCGCAGACCATCCCAGGGCGAATCACACCTGCTCCTAAGCAGGCAGCATGTTCGTCCCCACAGCCCAACACAATCAACGTTTTGGGAGATAATCCCATCTGCTCTGCAAGCTCTTTTTTCAAAGTGCCCAAAACGTGATTGGCAGGATAAATAGGCGGTAACCGGTCGGGCGGGATTTCGAATATCTGACACAATCTGGCAGACCATTTCCGTTGACCAATGTCCATCAAAAGCATAGAGGAGGCGTTGGAGTAGTCGATTCCAACTTCGCCGCTCAGGTAGTAGGCGATGTAACTGCCTGGCATAAGAAAGTAATGCGCTTGCCCAAAGACTTGTGGAACTTCATCTGCCAACCAGCGGATTTTGGGAGCGACGTGATAGGGGTCGAGATTCAGACCGCTCAGGTCGAAGATCTCTTTTTCTGAGAACGATTGCTTCACGCTTTCCGTCTGGGCAACAGCCCGCCGATCCATCCAGATGATGGCGGGATGGAGCGGCGTACCCGCTGAATCAACGGCAACAACGCCGTCGACCTGAGCATCAATCCCAATGGCTAGAACCGCTTCTTTGGAAACGCCACTATGCTGGACGACTGTGGCAATCGCTTCTTTGGTTGCCCTCTCCCAATCTCGCGCCTCCTGTTGCGCCCAGGTGGGCTGTGGGTATTCGATGGGATAATCCGAGCTGGCTTCGGCAACAATCTCGCCCTGCTCAGAGAGGATGATTGCCTTGACCGATTGAGAGCCTACATCACAGCCGATCACATAGCGCATGAAGACCTCGTTGACCTGGTGGGGTTCATTTTATAGAAACTTCGATCGTTCGCTCTCGGATGTGTTTGCCAACCAATCACTCACCGCCTTGACGTTCTGGGTGAAATCTCCACCGGGTACGAATTTACCTTCAAAAAAAGCTCCGCCAATGGTGAAGCCCCACGCACCAGCTTCCCAAATCTCGGCAATGCGTTGGAAACTTGCCACACTACCCGCCGAAACGATCGGTACCCTGGTCGCTGCCACCACTTCTTTGAGCAACTGCCGCGCATCGCCCACAAAGCGATAGGCCAGTAAATCCAAGCCATCCACACCCTTGGCTTCCAATTGTTGAGCGTGTTTCACGATTTCTTCGATTGTGCCGTCCAGGATGGAAGGATGAGAATGGACATGTCCTGGGAAGGGATAGTACTTGACCGGCTTATCTTTGAGAAACTGGTGGATCGAGTCGAAATACACGGTTCCCATCAGAACATCAAAGCCAGCTTCGACGGCAATCTGGGCGCCGCGCAACCCCTCGGCTTCGGATAAGCTGACGACCTCCAGGTAGGTGACCTTTCCGGCTTCTTTCATGCGGCGCACCAGATCTTTCATTTGTTCGGGCGGTAAGCCGACATCTTTGAACCCCCAGTGTTGAACGGGTAGCTGCTTGCTTTGCTCAAAAAGCTCAATTGCATTGCTGACGGTCACATCGTTATGGGTTAGCATGACAATAAGTTCAGGTTTCATGGATTTTCTCCTTGATGGTGATGGGGTAATTAACCTTTGATCGCGCCGAAGGATAGACCGCGCACCAATTGCCGTTGCAGGGCAAAAATCAAAAAAGCTACCGGCAGGGAAGCGGTTGTTGCCAGGGCGCAGACTTCTCCCCACAAGGTGCCATGCGGGCGGATCAGGGAGGGAATTTGGGAAGCCACCGGCCGCGTCGCATCGCTGGTGAGGATCAAACCATACAAAAACTCGTTCCAGGAGAAAATGATCGAGAAGAGCGCCACAGCCACAATCCCCGATTTTACCAGCGGCAGAATCGCGTAAAGGAAGGTTTCCCAGCGCGAATAGCCATCGGTCATGGCTGCGGCGTCGATCTCTTTCGGGATATCATCGAAGAAACTGCGCATTAACCAGATCACGAAGGGCAAAGTAAAGGTACAGTGAGCCAGAATGGGCGCCCCGAAGGTACCTAAAAGCTTGGCGCGCGCAAAGAGTACATAAAGCGGCAGAGCCAAGACGACTGCCGGAGCCATACGGAAAGTTAAGATCATGTAGAACCAGCTCTCTTTGCCAGGGATGGGAAAGCGCGAAAACGCATAAGCTGTTGGAACCCCAATGACAATGCACAATGCCACGGCCGAAACAGCTACAATAAGTGAGTTAATGATCAACCGCCAGTAACCTTTATTGATCAGCACTTCAATGTAGTTATTTAGAGTGGGTGTCCAAATCCAGACAATATTGGGGCTCATGATCTCTGCGCGAGTCTTAAAACCAAGGCTCAGCACCCACAACCAGGGAAATAAGAACAACACGACCAGCAGGGCTGTCAAAAGATAAGAGAGCCAGGTGAGCAGTCGTTTTGAACTCAGGAAGGCAGCCTGGCGTCCTGATGAACTTGGAGCAAAGGTTTGCGTATTGAGGGACATGATTTCTCTCCTTTCTTATTGAGCAGCCTGCCACCGTTGCAAGGCTTTATAGAGATATTCAACCAGGATTGAGATGAAGACGAAAATCACCATGATCAGGGCAGAGCCATAGCCAAAATCCCAGTAACGGAAAGTATGACGATAGGCATAGACGGCCACCGTCTCGGTTGCTGTGCCCGGTCCACCGCGCGTCATGACCCAAATGATGTCAAAGATGCGGAAAGCGTCAATCACGCGAATCAGCAGGGCGACCACGAAATATGGCCAAAGCAAGGGCATGGTAACACGGAAGAAGGTTTGAATGAGATTGGCGCCATCAACCTGGGCGGCTTCATACGGTTCTTTGGGCAAGGCTAACAATCCAGCAGTGAGGATGACCGCTATAAAGGGCGTCCACTGATACGTGTCCACGGCGATGATCGCCGGTAGGGCTGTGGAGGCATTTCCCAATACCGAACCTTGCACCAAGCCCCAACGCTTCAACAATTGACCGATAACCCCAAAATCGGGGTTTAAGGTCAATACCCCGATTAATCCAATGACGACCGGCGTAAGCAGGGTGGGCAAAAGCATTATTGGGATGATGATCCGTGCTCGCCGCACAGCTCCAGAAATTAGCAATGCCATGCCCAAACCAAGAATGCCTTGTAACAGGATTGCCGGCACCAGGTATAAGAAGGTGACCTTGAAACTGTTGTAGAAGTCATTGTCAAATACCAGTTTGCGGTAGTTATCAACTCCGATGTATTGCCCGGTGGAGACGGAGGAGGTAAAACTAAAAGAGCGAAAGCTAAAGGTCAGGGCAGTGATAAAGGGGATGAGAATGATCACCAGGAACAGGATCGCCGCCGGTAGTACCCACCATAGAATGTATCTTCGACTACTCATGGTTACAACTCCTTCGATAGAGACAATGCTAACGATCAATCGATCCGCAGTTCGGTTCGCGGATCAAAGAAATGACAATCTTGAACAGTAAAATTCAGCCCAACGGCTTCGCCTCGATTAGGTGCATCTTGGGTGTTCATCTTGACCCGTACTTCGTGGGTATCCATCACAATGGTTAGAATGGAGGTTTCTCCCAGGACCTGCACGTACTTAACCTGCCCGCGCAACAGGGCTTGCTCGCTTGAGGGTGAAACGAGCTTAATGTCTCGCGGGCGAACACCGACCATCAGGCTTCTCTCTATCTCGGCTGCCGCCAACCTGGAGCGAATTTGGGCCGGGAGGGGCAGTTTCGTCAGTCCAAACAGATTCACTTCCTCTCCCTCTACTTCAGAACGCAAGATGTTCATGGGTGGATCACCGACGAAGCGCGCCACAAAGATATTTGCCGGGCGCTGGTAGATCTCTGTCGGAGATCCAACTTGCTCAATTTTGCCTTCGTTCAAAATCGCCATTTGATCTGCTAGAGATAAGGCTTCCAGTTGGTCAGGAGTGGTGTAGACGGTCGTAATGCCCAATTCGAGTTGAATGCGGCGTAATTCTCCCCGCATCCGGTGGCGCAATTTAGCATCGAGGTGCGCAATGGGTTCATCAAAGAGATAGGCTTTCGGTTTGCGCACTAAAGCCCGCCCAAGTGCCACCCGTTGGCGTTGTCCACCTGACAACTGCCGGGGCAGGCGGTCGAGCAAATCATCAATTCCTAATAGTTTTGCCACTTCCTCGACCCGCGCTTGAATCTGATCTTCGCTCCATTCCTTCTTGCGCAATGGGGCACGGAGCGGAAAGGCAAGATTTTCGCGCACGGTCCTTTGCGGATATAAGGCGTAGGTTTCAAAAGCTACTGCTACATCACGCTGGTTAGGCAGCAAATCGGTGATCTCTTGGTCGTCCATAAAAATTTTGCCGCCATCCACCGGTTCCACCCCGGCAATCAACTTGATGGTGGTGGTCTTTCCTGCTCCTGCAGGCCCCAAGAGACAGAAGAATTTTCCATCCTCGATCTCTAAGTTGATCTTCTTCAAGGCTTGAATCTCGCCCCCCTTATATTGTTTGGAAACATTCTGCAAGGTTATTTTTGCCATAGTTCTCGACCTCGTTCCTGAGCAGCCTCTAATAGAGCAAATTGACTTCTTCCACTCGGTCAAAGAGGTGGATTGGCTCGTTGAAATTCAGATAGACCGTCTCGTCCGGCTGGGCAAAGAATTCTGGTGCCACCTCAATGAGGAAGAGCTCGTTGCTATCCAGGAGGACGGAGAGCAACGTTCGATCGCCCTGGGGTTCCGTCACATAGACTTTGGCGGGGAACGATCCTTCGGTTGGGGTCATGCTGACTGAGATGGATTCAGGCCGAATGCCCAGTTGAACCCGAGCATCCCCATGATAGTCTTTAAGTTTTTCCGCAGTCTGGGGCGATAACTTGACTTTGAAGGAAGGAGAGACAACGTAAAAATCGCCGTTTTCCCGGCTCAGCTCGCAATTTGCAAAATTCATCGGTGGTTCACCAATAAAACCGCCCACAAATTTGGTGTGTGGTTGATTGTAGACTTCCTTCGGTGTGCCGACCTGTTGCAGCTTACCTAGATTCATAACCGCAATGCGATGAGCCATAGCCATGGCTTCAACCTGATCATGCGTCACGTAGATGGTCGTAGTGCCGAGCTGACTATGAAGATCCACCAGTTCTTCTCTCATACGCGCCCGCTGGCGGGCTTCCAGGTGAGAGATCGGTTCATCCATTAACAAGACGGCTGGTTGGCGGACGATCGCGCGTCCGATGCCCACAGCTTGCATCTGACCTCCACTCAGACCGCGCACCCGCATCGGCAGCAGGTCTGAAATCCCTAAGAACTCTGCTGCCCAGCGCACTTTGCGATCGATTTCCGCCTGGTTCATCCCTCGCAATCGTAAGGGAAAGGCGATATTTTCGTAAACGCTCAAATAAGGATAGAGAGCGTAATTCTCAAACACCATTGCTACATTTCTTTCCCGAGGCTCCAAATCGTTCACCAATACGTCATCGAACCATAGCTCGCCTTTGGAAATCTTCTCCAATCCGGCGATCATCCGCAACGTAGATGACTTTCCGCAGCCAGAAGGACCAAGCAAGGCAAACAGCTCGCCATCTTCGACGCGGATGCTTAGATCTTCAACCCCGATCACGTTGCCTTCATAAATTTTCCAGACGTTTTTCAAGGTCAAGACAGTCATGCAAGCCTCCTACTTGACATCAATCCATTGGGGTTGTTCGGGTTGAGAAGCCGTTGGTTGGGGCTTCCGTTTTTTGAAAGGATTGAATAACCAGAAAACGACAATAATTGCCCAAACAACCCAAACGCCCCAAATAGATATATACTGCTCGATGAAGCGCAACCAGATCAACATCAGAATGAAGAGGATGCGATATGCCCAGGTAATCTTATCGCCGATGTTCATGCCGGGCTCCTTTCCTTCGTAATGGGTACAGAACCGAATTGAACTGGAGGAACAGCCGGATAAACGGCGCGTTCCTCCATGAAAATACATGTCTTACTGAGCCGGGAGAATCGCTTTCAATTCTTTCTCCAGCTCTTGAAGAGCAACTTCTGGCGTGACCTCGCCGGTGAGGGCGCGATTGACCCATAGAATGATCGCCTCCGTCACCCGCTCTTCTTCCGGGAAGGTGGGCTTGGCGATAAGGCTGACTGAAGTATCTCCGGTCAATGGGTTGGTGGCGTTCACATAGCGTTCTGGGACTCCCACGCCGCTGGGGTCGCCGACTTTTCGCACACTCAAAACGGTTTGTCCACCGGTTTTCAAGTACACCGAAGTTGGTACATAGGGAATTGCCAGCACTTCTGGATCGTCATAGGTGGTGATCAGCGCCGATTGGCCGCCCAGTTTCATTTGAGCAATTTGGATTTCCTTGCCCATCGCCCATTGCACGAAGAGCCAGGCTAGTTCGGGCTTTTTCGAGCTGGTGGGGATCAGGTAATCCCAACCCTCAATCTGGGTCATCTTGTCTTTCTTGATGGGTACGCCGCTATAGGCGATTTTGCCGGCTGCTTTGGACTGCTCTGGATCCTCGACAGCAAAGGCGGCGTCGTCCCATTGGATTGCCATGGCAACCAGCCCGGATTGCTGAGCAGCTTGTTTTTCATCCCAGGTGGAGCTAAGGACGCCTGGCGGAGCATATTTCAGGGATTCGATGATGAATTTTAACGCCTCCAGGTTATCTGGAGAATTGACGACCACCGGCCCGTAAGAATCTCCGCGATTCTCTGGCAAGGCGATATCGCGCCCGCCGAAGGAATAGATGACGTTGAGGAAGTCGTACCAGGCGGTTACGTGACGTGCGCCACCCCAGGTATGACCATAAACGTCATAGGTCAGGGTCTCGCCGGCTAAAGTTTCTCCCGCCTTGCGGGTGAAAAATTCGGCAACATCCAGGTACTCCTCCCAGGTTACCGGCGGAGACGGGAGATCATAGCCATACTTTGCTTTGAAGGCTGCTTGCTCGTCTGGATGGTCGAACCAGTCATAGCGGTACCAGAGGTACATGCTGATAAAGTGGAACGGCAAGCCGTAGACTTTCCCTTGATAGGTGTTCGTTTCGCGGAACCACACAGTGTTGAGTAATGAGCCTTCATAGCTGAAATTGGGGTCTCGGAGAGCGGGGTTGTTGTAAAACTCATCGATAGGACGTAACCAGCCGCTGTTCACCAGCTTGCCCAGGGCACGGTGCGGTTGAAGCACGACGTCGTAAACGCCAGTTTGGCCGGCAAAGTCCAGAGTAACTTTCTCAACAGCTTCTTCATGCCCCAATCCCTCGATGATTACTTTGGTGCCGGTGATCTCCTCGAATTGACCCTTGAGTTGTTCCAGGGCTTCCAGCGGTGGAAGGGCTTCACCGATGAGGCGCAGGGTCTGACCTCGCCAGGGTTCAGCGGCTTTGGCTAAAGACCACTCACCGCTGGCGACCGGTTCTGCCGCTGTCTCGGCCGGTTTAACTTCAGGGGTTGGTGTGGCAGCCGGCGCGCAGGCGCCCAGGATCAAAGACCCGATCACGAAAATGGAAAACCAAATAGTTGCCTGACGGTACATCTTTCTGCCTCCTTAAGCTTTCATTTGTAACTAAAGGGTTGATCAATGATAGGTTTGATTTGTGGTTTTTCCCAGAGATGGATCGACTTCAGCGCACCTCCTTTTCGAAAGCATGATCAGTCCACTGCAAAAACGAACCACGGCAAGCACTGAGGTGGCAGACCTCATCAAAGAATCTCCAGATTCTCTGTGAGCTCGGTGTTGAAACAGAAGTTTTGCAGGGGACTCAAAAAACAAGGTTTTCATCTTTGGAAGCCACAGCTTTAGCGCCGCCGGAAAATCGTAAATGTACTGTATTCAGCCAGATGGTACTCATAAGAGAGCAACAACGGTTCACGGTTACGGCTATAATCCAGTTGCTCCATATAAAGCATTGGCGAACCTTTTGGTATCTCTAACTCAAATTGGCGGCTCAATTGTGTATCGGCAACAATGGGGCGCAAATGGGTAATACCGTAATCAATTGGGTGATGGAGGTCTTCGTCGAAGATGCGGTATAGAGAGATTTTTTGACAGAGCAGGTCTTTAAGATTTTCTAAATTGAGATGAGTGTTTCCCTGCTTGAGCAAGTTGGCGCGAAAGATGTCCAGCGAGGCTACCACGGGTTGATCATCGGCGGTGCGAACGCGGCGGATGAAGACCACCGTCGTTCCTGGTTCCACCTCAAGTCGATTGGCGTAATCGCTTTCTGCGGCGCGGATATGGCAGTCGATGAGGCGACAACCTGGGCGATGCCCCAGCGATTCGATCAGCGCCGTATAACTAAAGTTGAGATCAAGCCGATTTTCAAGTAGCGGAGTCTCAGAGACAAAAGTGCCAATCCCTTGCCGTCGCCAGAGCAAGCCTTGTTGCTGAAGCAAGCTGAGCGCAGCCCGTACCGTGCCGCGGCTGACTCCCATTGCCTCGGCAAGCTCAAGTTCATTGGGTAATCGCGAGCCGGGCGGAATAGCCCGGCTCTCGATCATTTCTCGGATTCGGTTGGCGGTCAAAACAACCAGATTGTCCTGGTAAGGAGGAAAACTTTGATTGAACAATTCGAGTTTAGCGCGCTCGTCGTTCATCAGGAGACA
>Ga0068664_1180528_pt1 | contig 9639 bp, 4 predicted proteins | sample YNPMS_MetaT_31_FD_73487 | JGI IMG/M metagenome (GOLD analysis project Ga0068664, IMG submission 73487) | Anoxygenic and chlorotrophic microbial mat microbial communities from Yellowstone National Park, USA - YNP MS_1200_B MetaT (Metagenome... ...
ACAGTTTTAAAATTAAAACCTGCAACGGCTAAGGGAACTTATATTAAATCTATTACGCTAAGTAGTACTATGGGTCCTGGTATTAAAGTAGATACAAAATCAATTAACTAAAACGGATAATTATGAATAAACAACAAAAAGCCCAAATAATCAGTGAGTTAGTCGAATTAATCAATTCCACAGATAAAATATATCTTGCTGATTGTTCTACAATAAGTGGTATAGATACCAATTTAATCCGCCGTCAGTGCTTTGAGAAAAAAGTCAAAATGAAAGTGGCTAAAAACACATTAATACAAAAAGCAATAGAACAATCCAACAAAAAAGATGTGCTATCTAATCTAATAACTTATTTGAAAGGAGAAACGGCCATTTTCTTTGCTTATGAAACACCCAACGCACCTGCTAAAATTATTAAAGAATTTAAAAGCAAGTGCAACGGAAAACCTCTACTCAAAGCTGCCTATGTTGAAGAAACAATCTACGTAGGTGATGAATCCATAGAAACATTAGCTCAATTAAAAAGCAAAAATGAACTTATTGCTGAAATTATCGGCTTATTACAATCTCCAATCCGCCGTGTAATTTCTGCATTAGAAAACAAAAAAGGCGAAGAAACCGCCGCATAATTAAATCCAATTCTAATCAAAAAACATTTCAATTTATAATTATTTTAACAATAATCATTCAATTAAACATTAACCCTTAAAAACAAAAATTATGGCAGACGTAAAAGCAATTGCTGAAACACTAGTAAATTTAACTGTAAAAGAAGTTCAAGATTTAGCAAAAATCTTAAAAGAAGAATATGGTATTGAGCCTGCTGCTGCAGCAGTAGTGGTATCTGGTGGTGCTGGTGGTGGAGATGCAGCTGCAGCTAAAACATCTTTTGATGTTATTTTAGTAGATGCGGGCGCTCAAAAATTAGGTGTTGTAAAAGTAGTAAAAGAACTTACTGGGCTTGGATTAAAAGAAGCAAAAGACCTTGTTGATCAAGCACCAAAACCAGTTAAACAAGGTATTTCCAAAGAAGAAGCAGAATCTATTAAAAAAGCCCTTGAAGAAGCTGGTGCTAAAGTTGAAATAAAGTAATTTTTTATTCAATCAACTTTTTAATAAATACAGAAAGGATACCATAGTGTGTCCTTTCTGATTTATTTGTTCTGTTATTTGTTTTCATATAAATCAATTATCAAAATATTAATAACTTAAAAACTTACTGCCTTGGCAACACCAAAAAATAACCTCAAAAATAACGAGGTAAAACTAACAAAAACTGGTAGAATTAGTTTTTCTACCAACGATCTTAATGTCGAATATCCTGATTTTTTAGAAGTTCAATTAAAATCATTTCAGGACTTCCTCCAATTAGAAACTACACCAGAGAATAGAAAAAATGAAGGGTTATTTAAAGTTTTTCAAGAAAATTTCCCTATTGTTGATGCGAGGGGTGCATTTGTTTTAGAATTCAAAGATTACTACATAGATCCACCCAGATATACCATTGAAGAGTGCTTAGAAAGAGGTTTAACTTATAGCGTTCCTCTTAAAGCAAAATTATATCTATATTGTACTGACCCACAACACGAGGATTTTGAACCTATTATGCAAGATGTTTATCTGGGTAACATCCCTTATATGACACCTCGTGGGTCGTTTATTTTTAATGGAGCAGAAAGAGTAATTGTCTCTCAAATTCATCGTTCACCAGGCGTGTTTTTTGGGCTAAGTAGACATCCTAGTGGCGCTCGTTTGTATAGTGCTCGTGTGATTCCTCTCAAAGGTGCTTGGATAGAGTTTGCTACCGATGTGAATAACACAATGTATGCCTATATTGATAGAAAGAAAAAATTACCTGTTACTACATTATTGAGAGCAATTGGCTTTGGAACTGATAAAGATATTTTAGATATATTCAAATTGGCAGAAGAAATCCCTGTTACCAAAAATGATCTTAAAAAAGCAGTTGGAAAAAAATTAGCCGCTCGTATTCTAAGAACTTGGTTTGAAGATTTTGTCGATGAAGGTACAGGTGAAGTAGTGTCTATTGAAAGAAACGAAGTACTACTTGAAAGAGAAACTGTTATCCAAGAAGAACACATAGATATTATTTTAGAATCACAAGTTAAGTCCATTGTGGTTCATAGAGAAGGTGCAGATACTAACCAATACTCAATCATCTATAATACCCTTCAAAAAGATCCTACTAACTCTGAAAAAGACGCTATCTACCATATTTACAGATTACTTAGAAATAGCGAACCTACCGATGAAGAAACAGCAAGATCTACAATTGATAAATTATTTTTCTCTGACAAAAGATATGATTTAGGAGAAGTTGGAAGATACCGTCTCAATAAAAAATTAGGCATAGATACACCTATTGATATTAGAGTACTTACAAAAGAAGACATTGTATTAATTATTAAATACCTCATTGATCTTGTAAATTCTAAATCGGATGTAGATGATATTGACCATCTGAGTAATAGAAGAGTTAGAACAGTAGGAGAACAATTAGCCGCTCAATTTAGTGTTGGATTAGCCAGAATGGCTCGTACTATCAGAGAAAGAATGAATGTTCGTGATAGTGAAGTATTTACACCTACCGATTTGATCAATGCCAAAACTTTAATGGCAGTTATTAACTCATTCTTTGGAACAAACCAGTTATCTCAGTTTATGGACCAAACAAATCCATTGTCTGAGGTAACTCATAAAAGAAGAGTATCTGCATTAGGACCAGGAGGACTTACTCGTGAAAGAGCAGGATTTGAAGTACGCGACGTGCATTATACACATTACGGTCGTCTTTGTCCAATAGAAACACCGGAAGGACCAAATATCGGATTAATATCTTCATTGACCGTATATGCCAAAGTAAATCGCTTAGGTTTTATTGAGACACCTTATAGACCCGTAGAAAAGGGAAAAGTGGGCCTCAACAAAATAGTTTATTTAAGCCCTGAAGAGGATGATAATAAGGTAATTGCACAAGCCACTGAGCCTATTAATGAAAAGGGAGAACTATTAAAGGAACAATTAGTTGCAAGAAAAGCAGGTGACTTCCCAATTGTAAATAAAGAAGAAGTAGAATATATGGAGGTTGCGTCCAATCAAATTGCCTCTATTGCTGCTTCTCTTATTCCTTTCCTTGAACATGATGATGCCAACCGTGCTTTGATGGGTTCTAACATGCAAAGACAAGCAGTGCCTTTATTACAACCAGAAGCACCTATTGTTGGTACTGGTATAGAAGCACAAGTGGCTCGTGATTCTCGCGTACTTATTAATGCAGAAGGTGATGGAGTGGTAGAATATGTAGATGCGAATGAAATTCATGTAGGATACGATAGATCAGAAAAAGAAAAATTAGTAAGTTTTGAGAGTGATGTAAAAGTTTATAAACTCACTAAGTTCAGAAAAACCAATCAAAATACATGTATTAACTTAAAACCTATTGTTTCAAAAGGAGAAAGAGTAAAGAAAGGTCAAGTACTTTGTGAAGGATATGCTACCCATAATGGAGAATTAGCACTCGGTAAAAATCTTTTGGTCGCTTTTATGCCTTGGAAAGGACATAACTTTGAGGATGCCATCGTAATTTCAGAAAGATTAGTGCAAGAAGATGTATTTACATCTATTCATATTGATGAATATACCCTTGAAGTTAGAGAAACTAAGTTAGGAGCAGAAGAATTAACACCAGAAATACCTAATGTAACCGAAGAGGCCACTAAAAATCTGGATGATAATGGTTTAATTAGAATAGGTACAGAAGTCAAAGAAGGAGATATCTTAGTAGGTAAAATTACTCCTAAAGGGGAATCCGATCCTACACCAGAAGAGAAATTATTACGCGCCATTTTTGGAGATAAAGCAGGCGATGTAAAAGATGCTTCCCTTAGAGTTCCGCCATCTGTAAAAGGCGTTGTTATTGATAGAAAATTGTTTGCAAAAGTAATCAAAGATAAAAAAGCACGTGCAGAAGAAAAAGCGATCTTAGATAAATTAGAAGCAGATTTTAATGAAAAAGTTAAACAACTTAAAGCCCAGTTGGTTGATAAGTTATACAAACTTGTAAAAGACAAAACATCTGCAGGTGTAACAAACATCTTAGGAGAAGAGGTTGTTCCAAAGGGTAGTAAGTTTTTACAAAAAACTTTAGAAAGAATAGATTATTCAGAAATAAATCATGGTCATTGGACAAATGATAAAGAAACCAATAAGTTAATTGAGGAATTGTTACACAATTACTCAATTAAGTATAACGAATATCTTGGTGCTTACAAAAGAGAAAGATATCAAATTAGTGCCGGTGACGATTTGCCACCAGGTACTATAAAACTTGCCAAAGTTTATATTGCTGAGAAGAGAAAAATAAAAGTAGGTGATAAAATGGCAGGCCGTCACGGTAATAAAGGAGTAGTAGCAAAAATCGTAAAAGTTGAAGATATGCCTTTCCTCGAAGATGGAACACCCGTAGATATCGTTCTGAACCCACTTGGTGTGCCCTCTCGTATGAACATCGGTCAGATTTATGAAACAGTGTTAGGTTGGGCAGGTAAAAAATTAGGGGTAAAATTCGCTACTCCTATTTTTGATGGTGCAACTCCTGAGCAAATTAATGAGTGGACAGATAAAGCCGGATTGCCTCGTTATGGAAGAACATACTTATACGACGGTGGCACAGGCGAAAGATTTAGCCAGCCCGCCACAGTCGGCGTTATCTATATGATGAAATTACATCACTTAGTAGATGATAAAATGCATGCTCGTTCTGTGGGGCCATACTCACTTATCACTCAACAACCCCTTGGTGGTAAAGCACAATTCGGTGGTCAAAGATTTGGTGAAATGGAAGTTTGGGCAATTGAAGCATACGGTGCCGCGAACGTCCTTCAAGAATTACTCACCATCAAGTCGGATGATGTAACCGGTAGAGCAAAGGCATACGAAGCTATCGTTAAAGGAGATAATATACCTACACCTGGCATCCCAGAATCTTTTAATGTATTAATGCACGAATTAAAAGGATTAGCTCTTGATATCAATTTAGAATAATTCAATAATTAAGCATCTTCAATTCAATAATTAAACATATTCGTACTTTTTGATTATTTATTAGAATAAATAAAAACATAAATCAACAATATGGCGCTCAAATCAAATGTAAAACAAAAAGCCAATTTTTCAAAAGTCATTATCAGTTTAGCATCTCCTGAAACTATTTTAAGAAGATCATCAGGAGAAGTACTAAAGCCAGAAACTATTAATTATAGAACCTATAAGCCCGAACGTGATGGATTGTTTTGTGAAAGAATTTTTGGACCTATTAAAGATTATGAATGCCATTGCGGAAAATACAAAAGAATTCGTTACAAAGGAATTGTTTGTGATAGATGTGGAGTAGAAGTAACTGAAAAAAAAGTAAGAAGAGAAAGAGTAGGACATATTAATTTGGTTGTTCCTGTTGTTCATATATGGTATTTCAGATCTGTACCAAATAAAATTGGATATTTATTAGGATTAAGTGGAAAAAAATTAGAGCAAATTATTTATTACGAAAAATACGTAGTTATTCAACCTGGTGCTGCCGCCAATATCCCAATAGCAGATAAACCCGGCGTGGAATATCTCGATTTCTTGAGCGAAGAAGAATATTACCATATTTTAGATCAATTACCAAAGGAAAATCAACACTTGGATGATAAAGACCCCAATAAGTTTATTGCTAAAATGGGGGGGGAAGCTATTTACGATTTGTTAGCTCGTATTGACTTAGATGAGCTCTCCTTCGAACTTCGTGATAGAGCATCTAAGGAAACTTCACAACAAAGAAAACAAGAAGCATTAAAACGTTTGCAAGTTATTGAAGCATTTCGTCAAGCTAATCAAAGAGTTGAAAATAGACCTGAATGGATGGTTATTAAAGTATTGCCTGTCATTCCACCTGAACTTCGCCCTTTAGTACCTTTGGATGGTGGACGCTTTGCTACGGCCGATTTAAATGATTTATACCGTAGAGTTATCATTCGTAATAATAGATTAAAACGCTTAATTGAAATCAAGGCGCCCGAAGTTATTTTACGCAATGAAAAAAGAATGCTTCAAGAAGCAGTAGATGCTTTATTTGATAATTCAAGAAAATCTACGGCTGTAAAAACTGAAAACAATAGACCTCTTAAATCGCTTTCTGATGCCCTTAAAGGAAAACAAGGTCGTTTTAGACAAAACTTATTGGGTAAACGTGTAGATTATTCCGGTCGTTCTGTAATTGTAGTAGGTCCTGAATTAAAACTCCACGAATGCGGCTTGCCAAAAGATATGGCAGCAGAATTATTCAAACCATTCATCATCAGACGATTAATAGAAAGAGGCGTTGTAAAAACGGTAAAATCGGCTAAAAAACTTGTTGAAAGAAAAGACCCAATTATTTGGGATGTTTTAGAAAACATATTAAAAGGTCATCCTGTATTACTTAACCGTGCTCCCACATTACACCGCTTGGGTATTCAAGCATTTCAACCAAAATTAATAGAAGGTAAAGCCATTCAATTACACCCACTTGTATGTACTGCATTTAATGCTGACTTTGATGGTGACCAAATGGCTGTACACGTTCCATTAAGTAATGCAGCAATCGTAGAAGCGCAGATACTAATGCTTTCTTCTCACAATATCTTAAATCCATCTAATGGTACTCCTATTGCTGTACCTTCCCAAGATATGGTGCTGGGGCTTTATTATCTCACCAAAGAAAAACAGAGTACTCCCGAAGAACCTGTAAAAGGAGAAGGAAAAATATTTTACAGCCCCGAAGAGGTAATCATTGCTTACAATGAAGGTAAGGTAGATCTTCATGCAAAAATTAAAGTTAAGATCAATAATGCCGTTGAAAATGACCAACTTGTTTCTAAAATCATAGATACTACTGTTGGTCGTGTAATTTTTAATCAAACGGTGCCCTTTGAAGTAGGATACATTAATGAATTATTAACTAAAAAAGCATTAAGAGATATTATTGCAAATGTATTGAAAAAAGTCGGAATGGCAAGAACTGCCCAATTCCTTGATGATATCAAAGAATTAGGGTTTATGACAGCATTCCGTGGGGGCTTATCCTTTACTTTAAGTGATATTACTACTCCCGAAAAGAAAAAGGAAATCATTGAAGAAGCCCGCAAGAAGGTAGAAGAAGTGGTTGCTAATTACAACATGGGATTTATTACCAGCAAAGAAAGATACAACCAAATTATTGATATTTGGACACATGCCAATGTGAAAATTACAAAAGCTGTTATTGATGCACTAAAATCCGATAGACAAGGATTTAATCCTGTGTATATGATGTTAGATTCAGGAGCCCGTGGTTCTAACGAACAGATTAAGCAGCTTAGCGGATGGAGAGGATTGATGGCAAAGCCCCAAAAATCAGGAAGTACAAGTTCTGAATTTATTGAAAACCCAATCATCAGTAATTTCCGTGAAGGATTAACAGTTCACGAATACTTTATATCTACTCACGGTGCTCGTAAAGGCCTTGCAGATACAGCATTAAAAACGGCAGATGCAGGTTATCTAACACGTCGCTTAGTGGATGTTGCTCAGGATGTAATTATCACAGAAGAGGATTGTGGTACTTTGAGAGGTATCACTATGACTGCCCTTAAAGAAAAAGACGATATAATTGAAAGTTTACACGATAGAATTCTTGGCCGTGTTGCATTAAATGATGTTTATCATCCGCACACCGGTGAATTATTAGTAGCAGGTGGAGAACTCATTGATGAAAATGTGGCTCAAAAAATCGCCAACTCACCTATTGAAAGTGTTGAAATCCGTTCTGTACTTACTTGCGAGTCCAAAATCGGCGTGTGTGCAAAATGTTATGGAAGAAACTTAGGTAATGGTCGTATGGTTCAATTAGGTGAAGCAGTAGGTGTTATTGCGGCTCAATCTATAGGTGAACCAGGTACTCAATTGACATTGCGTACATTCCATGCCGGTGGTACGGCCTCCGTTATGATGGCTGAAAATGCGCTTCGTGCAAAATACGACGGCATTGTTGAAATTGATGAAATTAAAACAGTTGAAACAGAAGACCAAAATGGCGAAAAAGTCAATGTTGTTGTAGGTAGATCTTCTGAATTAAGAATAGTAGATCCAAATACAGGAATCGTTTTATTTACAGGAAATATCCCCTATGGTTCTATTCTGAGAGCAAAGAATGGCCAAAAAGTAAAAAAAGACCAATTATTATGTGAATGGGATCCCTATAACGCTGTGATAGTGGCTGAGTTTAGTGGTAAAGTAGAATACGAAAACATTATTGAAAATGTTACTTTCCACGAAGAAGTAGATGAAAATACAGGTTTCCGTGATAAAGTTATTATTGATAGCAAAGATAAATCTATCAATCCTGTCATTAAAATTGTAGATGCTGCCGGAAATGAGTTAAAACGTTACAATATCCCCGTGGGGGCTCATATAATGGTTAATAACAATGAAAAAATCAAAGCCGGAAAGGTATTAGTAAAGATCCCAAGAGTATCTGCTAAATCAGGCGATATTACAGGTGGATTACCAAGAGTAACAGAATTGTTTGAAGCCAGAAATCCTTCTGATCCTGCCATTGTATCTGAAATTGATGGTTCTGTGATATTTGGTAGAGTAAAAAGAGGTAGTAGAGAAATTATCATAGAATCTAAAACAGGAGAAAGAAGAACCTATCTCATACCTTTGACCAAACATATTTTAGTACAAGAAAACGATTATGTAAAAGCAGGAGACCCCTTGTGTGATGGATCTATTAGTTTGAATGACATATTGAATATCAAAGGACCAACTGCTGTTCAAGAATACATTGTAAATGAAATTCAAGAAGTGTACAGAAGACAAGGCCAAAAATTAAATGACAAGCATTTTGAAGTGATTGTTCGTCAAATGATGAGAAAAGTAGAAATCGTAGATCCAGGAGATACTAACTTCCTTGAACAACAAGTTGTAAGTAAGATAGAGTTTATGGCAGAGAACGATAGAATTTATGGTAATAAAGTCGTAATAGACCCGGGTGATTCTACAGAAGTAAAACGCGGTCAAATCATTTCTGCTCGTAAATTAAGAGAAATAAATTCTGTACTCAAAAGAAAAGATTTAAAGACAGTAGAAGCCCGAGATGCCAAAACAGCAGTAGCAAGACCTATTTTACAAGGTATTACCAAAGCGTCTCTGCAAACTACCAGCTGGATTTCTGCTGCATCTTTCCAAGAAACTACAAAAGTATTGAACGAAGCCGCTATAAGCGCCAAAGAAGACGAATTGGTGGGATTGAAAGAAAATGTCATTGTAGGGCATTTGATTCCTGCAGGTACCGGATTAAGAAAATACGATAAATTAGTAGTTGGATCTCTTGAAGAATATGAGCAATTGATGGCAAGTAAACAAGAAGCCGAAGAAGTGAATAGATAAAATAAGTCCTAAACCAAATAGAAGAAATCCCTCTGAAAGGAGGGATTTTTTATTTTAGGGAATTTATTTCCTTACACCATATAAAACACAAAAAAATCTATTCACTCAACCAAAGTGGCTATTCACTCAATGAAACTATTCATTCAATAAATATTTTTACATTTTTAC
>Ga0068664_1043836_pt1 | contig 9619 bp, 7 predicted proteins | sample YNPMS_MetaT_31_FD_73487 | JGI IMG/M metagenome (GOLD analysis project Ga0068664, IMG submission 73487) | Anoxygenic and chlorotrophic microbial mat microbial communities from Yellowstone National Park, USA - YNP MS_1200_B MetaT (Metagenome... ...
TCCATTAGAAATAAAATTAAAAAAATTTTAACACTTGCAAAACCTTCGGATTTACTAGACGAAAATTCTATAGAAAATTTTATCAATTCTTTACCATTTTCTTTAACTCACACGTTTGGTGGTAACACAACCTGTTTAGAAATTCGAACCGAAAAGAATGAACTTATCATCATCGATGCTGGTACGGGTATTCGCGAATTAGGAAATGTATTGCTAAAAGAAGGATACAAAGAAGGAAAAGGAGAATGCCATATTTTATTTACTCATACACATTGGGATCATATTCAAGGGTTGCCATTTTTTGCTCCTTTTTACATTAAAGGAAATGTTTTTCATATCCATGGCATTTCCGAAAACTTAGAAAATCGTTTAAGATATCAACACAACTTCGAGCATTTTCCCGTTCCTTTTGACAAAATGGAAGCGACAAAGATTTTCCATCAACACAAAGAAGGAGAAATCTTTCGAATCTACGATTTAACGATAACATCAAAAGGGATGAAGCATCCAGGAGGTTCCTACTCCTACAAAATCAAAGAAAACGAAAAAACCATCATCTTTGGAAGCGATGCAGAATTTCGTTTAGATAGCATGAATAATCTGGAACCTTTTATCGATTATTTTAGAGATGCTGATATTTTAATCTTCGACACTCAATACACCTTCGAAGAACAATTAACTAAAATTGACTGGGGACATAGCTCTGCTGCTGTTGCAACGGATCTATCCTTAAAAGCAAACGTTAAAAATCTGGTAATGTTCCACCACGATCCAGCATACTCAGACGAAATCTTGGACGAAGTCTATTTACGCGCAATTCGATATAAAGACATGCTTGATCCAGAGAATCAAAGCAACTTAAAAATTCACATTGCTTACGAAGGAATGGAACTATTCGTTTAATCGATACTCTTTTATTGTTTGAACCATCACTTCTACATTATGTAAGGGGGTATTGGGATAAATACCATGCCCCAAGTTAAAAATAAAATTTTTTCTTTTAGAAAATTTATTTAAAATATTTAATGTTTCTTTTTTTACTCTTTCGGAACTTCCAAACAAAACAAGTGGATCCATATTCCCTTGGATAGCAATATTTTCTGGAATCATAGTAATGTCTTCTACTCTCCAATCCAAACTAATACAATCAGGTTCTAAAAGCGATAACAATTTTACAAGATGAGCATTGTTCCCAACGAAAAGAATAACTGGCACATATTGTTTAATATTTTTTATAATTTTTTTTAAATAAGGAAAACAGAATTCTTCGTAATGATGATAAGATAATATTCCACCCCAACTATCAAAAATTTGTACAAGATCTACCCCGGATTGTATCTGAAATTTTAAATATTCAATGGTTAGGTTTGTTATATCCTCCATTAGATGATGAAAATCTTTCTCGAAATTAAACATGAATTCTTTTGTCTTTTCGAATTTTTTTGCAGTCCCTCCTTCTACTAAATAACTTAATAAAGTAAAAGGTGCACCAGAAAATCCTATTAAAGCGACATTGTCGTCATTTACATTTTTTATATAATTTTTTATACCTTGAATGATTTCGCGAACATAAAAAACTTGTTTTTCTGGTTCAAAATTTTTTATTTTTTTTAAATCATCTTTGTTAAAAACATCATATTTTAGAGTTGGACCAATCTTTTCGTGAAATTCTATGGGAATACCAACTGCTTGTAGTGGTGTTAGAATATCTGCGAATAGAATGATTGCATCCATCCGAAACCTTTTATAAGGCTGAATAGAAATTTCGATTGCTTTTTTTTGGATTCATCGCAAGTTCTAAAAAGCTATCACTGCCTTTTAATTGTAGGTACTCTGGCAGGTATCTTCCTGCTTGCCTCATATACCAAAAGGGAATTCTATCAATTGGTTCTTTTTTTAATGCTTTTAAAATTCTCATAACAATTCGTCCTTAACAACTTCTATGCTATCGATTAATTCGTAACCTTTACTATGTCGCGTAATTATATATTTTGGGTTCGAAGGATCTTCTTCTAAGAATTTTCTTAAACGCAAGATAAAATTATCGATGGTTCTATTTGTAGGATATTCACCATACCATAATTTATCAAGAATCTGATCGCGACTAACGGGTTTTCCTTTATTTTCGTACAATAAATACAATATACCAGATTCTTTGTTAGTTAATTTAATAATTTCGTTTGTGTTCAATTTTAGGATTTCTTGTTTATGAAAGTCCACAACACTATTTCCAATTTTAATCCGATGGAATTTCTTTTTTTTTAGTTTGACTTTAATTCTTGCAATTAGTTCTTCTAATTCGAAAGGTTTAGTAATATAATCATCTACGCCAATTTCGAAAGCCTCTAACTTGTTTTCTAGACGATTCCGCGCTGTTAGTATAATAACAGGAATATCCCACCTTGCCTTGATCTGTTTCGTAATTTTTAGACCGTCAATTTTGCCTGGAAGCATCACATCAATAATAGCTAAATCGTAAGGAAAATTTTCTAAAAAATGAACTTCTTCGTTAAAAAAATCTTCTGCGCTTTTATAATCTTTTACATCAAATCCTTCATCTTTTAAATTGAGTTTTAATCCATTACGAATATTATCTTCGTCTTCTATCAATAACAATTTATATTTATAGTTATTTTTATTCATAAATTTTATTATACTTTTTTAAATAAATATCTACTCTTAATCCTTTTTGTTGGTTTTTAATCGTTAATTTCCCTTTACTTTTTTTAATAATTTCTTTTACATAATAAAGTCCTAATCCAGTCCCTTCTATGTATCCTTTATCTGTGTGATATCTTTTATAAGGTTTTATAATCTCTTTGATATTTTCATCGGGAACTCCCCAACCATTATCTATAACAGAAATCTTTAAAAATTCAGTAAACCATAAATCGATTATACTTACTTCGATTTGAATTATTACTTGATTGTTCGAATATTTGAGAGAATTTAAGATAATTTCGTTAAGAACGAAACCTAACCATTGCGAAGGAATGCTTAGATAAACGACTTGGATTGGTAATGGATTTTTTACTAAAACTTTTGCTTGTTTTTTTTGAATTTCTTTTTCGAGTCCTTTTATAACGTCGTTCATTAATTCTTCTATGTTGATTCGAGAAATCTTTTGAATAGGCTGTAAACGAATCTCTTTATCGTACAAGATTTTGTTGATTTTTTGGTTTAATAACTCGATTTCCTCTAAACTCGACTGTATTAAGTTTTTAAAAATCTGGTTATTATTTTGCATTTTTCTCTGGATCGTTTGCAAATTGAGCTTAATTGCAGTAATGGGAGTTTTTAATTCGTGTGTAAAGCTATTTAAAAAAATCGTTTTTTCTTGTAGGAGTAATTGTTGTTTATAATAAAACCTATGAATCAAAAAAGACAATGCAATAAGAACTAGAACAAAAAAAGAAGCTTCCCATATCAACATATTTTTATTTTTTCTTATCAATTTTTCTGTTTCTAATAGAACATCTTTTTTTATCTTGTAGAGATTTTCTTGTGAATCGAAAAAAACAATATCGGGAAACCTGTCCAACTTTTGGTTGTTTAGCATCATTAACAAGATGTGATTATAATCATCCTTTAAAGAGATATATTTTTGCTGAAAATCAAAAAAAAAGATCAACCACCAAACCATCTGTACATTAACCAAAAGTACTAGTAAAAAAATATAAAAATCCAATCTTCTAAAAAATTTAACCATTAAATTTTCTTACAGCATCTAAAAATTTATCTAAATCGTTTTTTTCCATCAGAGAGCTTATAAATCCTACTTCGTATCCAGAAGGTGCTAAATAAATTCCATGGTTTAAGCAATGATGAAAGAACTTCGCATAAATTTTCATACTTTCTGATGAAATTTCGTCTGCTCTTCGAGGTGGATGATCTAAATCCATGTATATCCAAAAGATCGATGCAATACGAATTACGCGAAAGTTCATAGATTTTTCTTGAAAAATTTTGTTTAATTCATTTTCTAAGTATTGACCTTTTTCTTCGAGAGACTTGTATAAATCATCTGTTAATAAATCCAGCTGAGCTATACCTGCTGCCATGGCAATAGGATTTCCGCTTAACGTTCCCGCTTGATATACAGGCCCATCTGGAGATAACATATTAAAGATCTCTTCTCTTCCAGCAAAAGCTCCAACAGGAAGACCACCACCAATAATTTTACCATAAGTAACGATGTCGGGATAAATATTATAGTATCCAGCAGCACCATAATAACCTACGCGAAAGCCAGAAATAACTTCGTCAAAAATTAAAAGGCTTTGATGTTCTAATGTGACTTTTCTTAAAAATTCTAGAAACTCTTTTCTTTGCAACAGTAAACCATTATTTGCTGGTATTGGTTCAACAACAATACAAGCAATATCGTTAGGATATTTTTTGTATGCTTCTAAAATTGCTTCTTGGTTATCTAATGGCACAACAATCGTATGTTCGGAAAAGCTTTTGGGTATTCCTGCTGAACTTGGTTGTCCAAAAGTAGCAAGACCAGAACCTGCTTTAACCAACAAAGAATCAACATGTCCATGATAGCATCCTTCGAATTTTATTACTTTATTTCTGTTTGTAAATCCTCTTGCTAAACGAATTGCACTCATCACAGCTTCGGTTCCAGAATTTACAAAGCGAATTTTTTGGATGGTGGGTATTTTTTGTTTGATCTTATCAATCACTCGTTTTGCTAATTCTACTTCTAATTCGTTTGGTATACCTAAAGTTAACGAATGTTTGATTTGTTTTTCTATTGCACTGATGATTTTGGGATGTCTATGCCCCGTTATTAAAGGTCCCCATGAGTTACAAAAATCCAAATAAGAGTTGTTATCGACGTCATATATATAACAACCCTCTGCATGTTTGATAAAAATGGGATGTCCACCTACTTGTCGAAATGCTCTAACTGGACTATTTACACCAGCTGGCAAATATTTTACTGCTTCTTCGTACATTGTCTTACTATTTTTAAAATTCATACAACCACCCTTTATCCAAGTATGTGATGATTTCTTTCGTGTTTAATACCTTAGAAAAATGAAAGCCTTGGAAATAACTTATACGCTTGGAATCCATCAATTTTTTTAAAATATTCTGATCTTCGATTTTATTCGCGATAATCTTTGTTTTAAAAACAAAATACAATGAATCGATAATCTCTAACAAAACTTTTAGTTCATCCTCTTTTACGTTAAAATTAATTTTTAAATAATCTGGTTTTATTCGATAAAGTAATGATAAATTTGTTGTGCCAGATGCAAATTCATCGATACAAATACTAAATTTGAGCTCTTTTAGATGTTGTAAAATTTCTGCACTACTCGCTATATTTTTGTTTATCGTTGATTCTTGAATTTCTAATACAAACATTTTAGGAGAAAGATCATATTCTTCGATAAGATTCGTTAAATAAGGAATAAAACTTATATCATAAAACATCCTAGAAGAAATGTTTAAATGCATTGGCACCTTTAAATATAAATTGTGTTTATAAAATTCTGCTACTTTAAGTAGAACATACTTTTCTATATCAAAAATAATTGCTTTATTTTTTGCAATATCTAATATTAAATTTGTATCAATATAATTGTTTGCTTCTAATTTCCAACGTAAAAGAACTTCTAAAGCCTCGATAGAAAATTTATTCTGTTGGAGGTTGCCAAAAATCGGTTGAAATACTATTTCGAAATCTTTAAAATTATTTTTATAATCTTGTAAGAGCTTTTTTTCTATTTTATGCTTAAATTTTAAATCATTTTCGATTTCCTGAGAATAAAACGTATAAGAATTACGATTATTTTTTTTTGATTTATACATTACATAATCCGCCTTTTGGATCAAATCCTTAACAGTATCTCCATCATCTGGGAAAATACTTATGCCAATGCTTAATGTTAGAAGAATCTTTTGATTTTCTATTTCTATAGGTTTTTCGAAATGCTCGATGATCTTATCTAATACATAACTGATGTCTTCTTTTCTTGCTAAATCATTCAACAAAATAATAAATTCATCCCCACCTTTTCGCGTAATAAAATCGTCGATACGTAATGTTGATTCTAAGATTTTCGAAACCATCTGAATGATCTTATCTCCAATTAAATGTCCATAAGTATCGTTAATAAACTTAAAATTATCTACATCAATGAAAAGTATTGCTAATATTTTATTACGTCTTTTGGCAGATGCAATTGCTTTTTCTACATTGAACTCAAATATAGGAACATTGGGTAAACCTGTTAAGCTATCATAATATCCGTCATGTATAGTACCTAAATACAGAATTTGATTGTTGTATTCAAAAGGAGATATGTTTAAAGGAATTTCTAATTCTTGTTTTGTTTCTGGATGAATGATTTTAACATTAAGGCTGAAAAAAAACAATTCTTCTTTTAAGCGGGAAGAATTGATATCGATTTTTTGGTTTAAAAGATTTTTTGGAGTTGTTTTAACATAGCGATAAAAACGCTCATTTACATAGATAATTCTTGCATTTTGATCGAATAAAACAATGGGAATATCAATCGATTGTAATATACGATCTAATAATTCTTTCGTAAAAGTTATTAACGAATACTCTTCTTTATGATAATTCGTCATATTTAATTCTTTCTCCTTTTATTACATCTCTTGTTAAAATTTTATTTAGCACATTTTCGTATTCATTGGGTGGTATACCTCCCCCAGGTCTTAACGCTATAATATCGTCTTTTTGTAGTTTGTGTCCTTTGGGTAAATCTTTGTTATAAAAAAGAGAACGTCTTCCAAACATACGAACATTTTCTTCCGAATCCAAAGAGATCTTGTTAGGACTACCAATTGAAGAATAGATGAATTCTAAATCCTTTTTTAACTTCTGCAATTCTTTTGGTGTAATCGACATCTTTTGATCTGGACCGGGTAAGTTTCTACCAATGGTAAAATGTTTTTCTATTGCACTAGCTTCAAAAAACATCGAAGCAATTGCAACATGATTTTCTATACAATGATCCGAAATACCGACGTAACATTGATATTTTTTCTTCCAATAGGGTAATAGACTTAAATTATATTCCATTGGTAAAGCGGGATAATTCGATACACATTGCATTAACATAAATGGACTACCATATCTTTGAAAGTAAGCCTCGATTTCCTTTTCTTCGGATGCTCCCGTAGACAAAAATACATTATATTGATATTTTTTGATTTCATCTAATAGTAAATAGTTGTTCAAATCTGTGGAAGCAACTTTGATAAAATCAGGGTTTAATTTTGTTTTGTAGAAGATCAAAGATTCGTGATCAAATACAGAACAAAAAAAGTCTACTTGAAGTTTATCTGCCAATGTTTTGATTTTTATCCAAGAATCTTCTGGTAGTTCAAACTGTTGAAAAAAATCTAGTAATGATCCTTCTATAGATGAAGGCAAAGATGCCTTTTTTTCGATAAAATTTTCTGTTTTATAAAGTTGGAACTTTACTGCATTGGCACCAGAACGAGCTGCTGCTTCCACCATTTTTAGAGCTAATTCTTCGTTGCCATTATGGTTTAATCCTATTTCTGCAATGATATAAGGAATGGTAAAATTGCTAAAATCAAAATATTTGGTTTTGGTCATAATGAAATACTCTTTTTTTATTTTCCAAATGTAAATAAAAAATTTGCTATCATTTGCATTCCACCTTCTGTTGCAAAAGATTCGGGATGAAATTGTATCCCTTCTAACGGAACTTTGGGATATTCTTTATGCCTTAGCCCCATAATTTCGAAGGTATCTAAACTTTCTGCTGTGATTTCTAAATTCTCTGGCAATGAATCTTTATCTACAATTAAAGAATGGTACCTCATAACAGAAATATTTTGTGGTAAACCTTTAAAAACTCCTTTGGAATCGTGATTTATGATAGAAGTTTTACCATGCATAGGTACTTTTGCAGGTATGACTTTTCCACCAAAGACTGTTGCCATTCCCTGCATTCCTAAACAAACCCCCAGGGTAGGTATTTCTTTTGAGACATGAACAAGTACATCTGCACAAATTCCAAAATATTCTGGATCTGCTGGATGACCTGGACCTGGCGAAATAATGATTCTATCATAATGATTATGAACAATTTTCGAAAGAGAAATTTCGTCATTTCTGTATACATCAACCTTCGAGTTGCTTTCTTCTAATAGTTCTGCTACATATTGATATAGATTATAAGTAAAAGAATCGTAGTTATCTATTATTAATACCTTCATGTTTTTTACCCATCTTTAAAACGTTCTATACATTTGTCGATTGCGCCCAACTTTCTTATCACTTCCATATATTCGTTTTCTGGAATAGAATCGTATACAATACCACCCGAAGCTCTCGCGAAAGCTTTTTGTTCCGAAACAAAAAATGTTCGTATAGGTATTGCAAAAGTACAATTTCCATCGAAACCAAAATGCCCCACTGCTCCCCCATAGGGACCTCTGGGAGAATTTTCGATTCTTTCGATAATCTTCATCGATTCGATTTTAGGTGCACCAGATAACGTACCTGCGGGAAAGACACTCGCTAGACCATCAAACATTGTATAATTCTTTTTTATTAAACCAGTAACTTCGCTCGAAATATGTTGAACATGACTAAACTTTTTTATATCCATTAAATGACGTATCTTAACAGTACCAGGTTTTGCAACACGTCCTAAATCGTTTCTGTGTAAATCTACCAACATGTTGTGTTCTGCAATTTCTTTTGGGTCGTTTAAAAGTTTTCTTGCTAAAGCTATATCTTCTTCTGGAGTTTGTCCCCTTTGTATGGTTCCAGCTAAAGGAAATGTTTCCATTTCGCCATTTCTTAAACGAAATACCAATTCGGGACTAGCACCTATTAAATATTTATTATAATTAAATTTTATAAAAAACATATGAGGAGATGGGTTAATCATTCTTAATTCTTTGTAGAATAAAAATAAACTATTAGGATTGATAATTTCGTAATTCTTCTGGAATCCTATTTGACATTGAAATGTATTTCCTTTTATGATTTCTTCTTTTACAGATTCCACCATTTCTTTGTGTTGCTCTTTTGTTGCAGACTGATTGATATACTTTATTTTTAACTGTGATTTTTGTTTTATGTTATCGTCCTTTAAATAATTTTCTAATAATTTTATTCTATTTTCTTTGTAAAAGAAATAGAATGTTTCTCCGGTCATCGTATCATAAATTAATCCATCTAAATAAAGACCAAACATAAACTGTGGAAAATCCGGATGCAAAGATAACTTTAAAACTGGTTCAAAATAAGTCATTGCATCATAACCTAAATATCCCACTAGGCCACCAGAATAAATTTTGGAAAGAATATTCTTGGGAAACCAATTTGCAAGATAATAATAGGGATTTTTTGTTTCTATGGTAATTTGGTTTTTTTTATCGAACCATGTTAATTGATTCTTATGTGCGACAATGATAGCTTCTGGTTCAAATCCAATAACAGAATATCGAGAATTAATACTTTGTTCTCCTAAGGATTCTAAAAAAAAGCACGTTCCAAAATCTTGTTCTAATTTTTCGAACAAAGTTAAAAAATTTATATCATTCCTAAGTCGAATGATTTCTGGCTTTCTTGGAATATCAATTTCTG
>Ga0068664_1047161_pt1 | contig 9614 bp, 1 predicted proteins | sample YNPMS_MetaT_31_FD_73487 | JGI IMG/M metagenome (GOLD analysis project Ga0068664, IMG submission 73487) | Anoxygenic and chlorotrophic microbial mat microbial communities from Yellowstone National Park, USA - YNP MS_1200_B MetaT (Metagenome... ...
CTTTAAGGAAATAAAATACGAAAAAAAGTGACCATTTACATTTATTTTCGTAAAATTTGTTACCTTTGCAGAAAAAATATTCTTCTATGTCAAAAAAATATCTTTATATTCTGAATTTTTTACTACTATTCTTTATACTAAATGCCCAAAAGACCTTGTATTGGATTGGAGGAACAGGCAAATGGAACGATCCTCAACATTGGTCATTAACAAGCGGAGGAACCCCTTGCGGACACCTTCCAGATGCTAATACCAAAGTGATTATTGATGAAAACTCTACATTTTCAGATTGCATTATTGAAGTTTTTAATGATATTAAAATAAAAGGGCTGGAAGTTCAAAACAACAAACAAATTTATTTTAATGCACATCAATATGAATTAATTATTGAAGGAAATTTTATTACATCCCCCTATTTTTATATTTATCACGAAAAACCAATTGTTATTATTGGTTCTAATAATATACAATCATCTGTCATTAGATCATATTCGGAAATACCGGGGATCGTTAAACTTAATAAAGGATACTTTAAATTAGATTATATTCAATGTGACAAATTAATTTTAGACAATGCCGTTGTTAGTTTATCAAAATCAATAATTAAAACCAAACAACTAAAATCTATTGGATTAAGTAATTTACTAAATATCTCTAACTCTATTGTGATATCCGATAGCATATATCAAAATAATAATTTAAAGATTTCAGGAAGTAAAATTCATTTAGTTTCGCATTCAATCTCTAATGCCAATCAATTATTTACTTCAAATGCTGATTATAAACAATATACTCCTGATCAAATACAATCTTGCACAGCAACTCTAACAGGATATTCTGTTTCTTGTAATGGAGTTTGCGATGGAAAATTAGTATTGAGCTTTAGTGGAGGTCCTTGCGGTTCGAGTCCATACACACTTGACTGGAGCAATTCATCTTGTAGCCCTTCTCCTACTTTAACAACCATTGCCGGCACTGGAAACTACACCATTTCTGGTGTTTGTGCTTGTGCAAATGCGTATGCAGTTTGGGTATATGACAGTGGTAATAATTTAGTAGCCATTTCAAACAATGCTTTTGTTAATGGTCCTTCATTGATTAATTTCGTTCCAACATCATTTATTCAACCTTTATGTAATGGGCAATGTAATGGAGCAATTAATGCTATTACTTCTGGAGGAACTCCTCCTCCGACAGGTTATACTGTAATTGTTGATGGTAGCACCACTTACACTAATGTCCCCCAAGGAAGTGCTTTTACGTATTCTAATTTGTGTGCTGGTACTCACACTTTTACTGTAAATGATTTAAATGGGTGTACTAAAACTGTAACAACCAATTTAAATCAACCCCCTGTATTAGTACCAAATGGTAGTTCCTCTAACATCTTGTGTAATGGCGTTTGTTCTGGATCAGCCCAAGTATCTCCATCAGGTGGAACACCGGGATATACCGTGAATTGGAGCACAGGGGCCACTAATACAACGGCTATAAACAATCTTTGTGCAGGGGGGTATACGGCCACTATTACAGACGCTAATGGATGTACAGCCACTTATACTACTAATATTACGCAACCTACTTCTATCACTGTAGTACCTTCTCAAACCAATGTCAGTTGTTTTGGCTTATGTGATGCTACCGCCTCTGTGAGTGTAAGTGGTGGTGTTTCTCCTTATTCTTATACATGGTCTTGCTCTGGATCTACTACAAATTCTGCCTCTGGAATTTGTGCGGGCAATTGTACTGTTACTATTAAAGATAATAATAATTGCATAAAAACTCAATCATTTACCATCACCCAACCAGGTTCCATTACTATCGTGCCATCTACTACTGCCGCACTTTGTAACGGATCTTGTGATGGCAAAGTTAGTTTTACCGTAAGTGGAGGTTCCCCTGCATTTAATTATACTATCTCGCCCGGGAGCATTACTGGCGTAGCGAATCCAACTGCTACTATCAATAATTTATGTGCAGGAAATTATACAATTAATGTAAAAGACGCAAACAATTGTACCCAGATACAAACATTTACCATTACACAACCTCCTGTGCTCTCTGGAACTGTTAATGTTACAAATGTAACTTGTGATGGATTATGCAATGGTAGCGCAACTTTAACACCTGGAGGCGGTACTCCTCCTTATACTTTTACTTGGTCGCCTGGTTCTCAAACTATTAATCCAATATCTTCCTTATGTGCAGGCAATTATAGTGTTCTTGTAAAAGACGCTAATAGTTGTACTGTAACGATTAACTATACTATTACACAACCATCTTCTATAACACCCAATGTAACTAAAACAGATGTTACCTGTAATAATGCTTGTAATGGAGTAATTAATGCTACTCCTTCAGGTGGCACGGGTGCTTATACTTATACTCTAACAGGTCCAACAACAACTCTTACTACTAATCCACCTTATTCATCATTATGCGCAGGAACTTATACATTACAAATAAAAGACGCTAATAGCTGCATCCAAAGTACTGTTATTACTATTACACAACCGAATGCTCTTACTGTAATTGCTGTATCCACCAGCGTATCTTGTTCTGGTGGATGCGATGGATCTGTTTCAGGAAGCGCCAGTGGAGGTACCCCCTCTTATACCTATGTATGGTCTGTTCCCCCAAGTGGGACTACATTTACTTCCGCTGTATTAACCAATCAATGTGCAGGAATATACACACTCAATGTAGTGGATGGAAATGGATGTGTAGGAACAAAAACTGTAAATATCACTTCTCCTCCAGATATTACTGTAACTGCAACCACCAATTCCACTTCTTGTAGTTACAATTGTAATGGGTCTATTACTACCACTGTAACAGGTGGAAACTTTCCTTATTCCTATAATTGGAATACTGGTGCAACAACAAGTAGTATAACTGGATTATGCCCAGGAACCTACACATTGACTGTTACTGATTCAAAAAATTGTACTAAAGTCCAAACTTTCACTGTGATAGCTCCTCCTGCTATTACAATAACTAATAATGTTCAAAATGTATTGTGTTTTGGGGCGTGTAATGGTTCTGCAACCGCTACAGCAACAGGAGGTAATCCGGGTTATGTATATCAATGGAATACCACTCCTGTTACTACCAACTCTGCGGTTACAGGTTTATGCCCTGGAAATTATGTAGTAACTGTAACAGACAGCAAAGGTTGTGTTGCTTCTCAAAATATTAGTATTACCCAACCCTCCCAATTGCAAGCAAATATTACAGGCATACAAGCAAGCTGTAGTTCTACATGTATAGGTGCTGCTACAGTTTCTCCATCGGGTGGCACTCCTGCTTATTCATACACTTGGCTACCAAGTGGTGGTAGTAATTCTGTTGCATCAGGTTTGTGTATTGGTAACTATACTGCTATTGTTAAAGATATAAATGGCTGTACAGCAACTGCCACTGTAAATATCCCACAAGCCATCTTTTTAACCTTAACTACAAGCGGAAATACCCTTACTTGTAATGGATCCTGTAATGGTGCTGCAAATGTCATCGTATCTGGTGGTGTAAGCCCATATACATATACTTGGACATCTTCTACGGGAACAATTTCTAATAACCCAAATATCAATGGATTGTGTGCTGGTGGTTATACGATTACTGTTACAGATAATCAGGGTTGTCAAAATGCTGACTCTGTTAGATTTACTGATCCCCCTGTTATTACTATTACTTCTTCTAATGTTATAAATAATAACTGTTTTGGATCTTGTAATGGACAAATTAGCATAAGTGCAGCGGGTGGAACAGGTAGTTTAAATTATTCATGGACACCCTTAGGACTCACCGGTGATGGTACAGGTACAGTAACAGGTTTGTGCGCAGGAAATTATACTGTAAGTATTAAGGATGCTAATAATTGTACAAAAACAGCAACTTTTACAGTTTCTCAACCACCAGCTACCACTGTAAATATAAGTTATACAGATCCTACAAGTTGTGTTAGCAATAACGGCGTAATAAGTGCTACTATAAGTGGAGGTGTTCCAAATTATAACTACACTATAAGTCCTGGACCAACAGGATCCACCTCTTCTTCATTTACAGTAAATACACTTTCATCGGGGGTATACTCGATTATTGTTAAGGATGCAAATGGATGTTCTACTACTTCAGTAGTTGCACTGAATGGTCTTGGAGGACCTACAATTACTTCTATATCCATTCAATCTGTAAGTTGCTTTAATGGTTCAAACGGATCTGCCACAGTAGTTGCTACATCTACTAATCCTCCTTTATCTTATACTTGGAATCCTTCTGTATCTACAACAAGTGTAGCATCAGGTCTTCCTTCTGGTGTATATGTTGTTACAATAAGTGATGCAGGAAGTTGTACAACGAGTTCAGTAATTAGTATTAGCCAACCAGCGCAATTTTCTTTGAACCCAACAGTTACACAACCCAATTGTAATTCCAATTGCTCTGGTGCTATTAGTGTATCACCTGCTGGTGGTACTCCTGCTTATAGTTATACTTGGTCTACAGGGTCTAATGCTTCTTTTGTCAATTCATTATGCCCTGGAACATACACTCTTGATATATTAGATGCCAACAACTGTTCTTACACACAAACCTTTACCATCAATCCTCCTTCTACCTTGAATGTTACTGCTAACACACAAAATGTTTTGTGTAATAGTGCTTGTAATGGTACAATTGGATTAGTTGTTTCAGGTGGAACTGCCCCTTATTCTTATTCTTGGATGCCTGTTGGAAGTTTCCCTGGATCTACTCTTCCCGCTATTGTTGGATTATGTCCGAATGTTTATACTGTAAATATACAAGATAATGGAAGTTGTAATGTTACATTAACATATACTATTACGGAACCTCCTGTATTAACCAGTACAGTAGTAAATACTCCAAGTGTCAATTGTAACGGAGATTGTAACGGAAGTGCTACTGTAACCGTTAATGGAGGAGTATCTCCCTACTCTTATTCGTGGAGTGGTACAGTGTTGACTTCTTCTGTGGTAAATACTCTTTGTGCTGGTACCTATTCTTCTATTGTAACTGACGCTAATGGTTGCCAATCCATTAAAACATTTACTATTAACCAGCCAGCACCTATTAGCGTAAATGTAACTCCAACAAATCCAACGTGCTTCAATCTATGTAATGGAATAATTACTTCTACTGCAGTGGGTGGTAACGGTGGATATACTTACACTTGGATCCCATCAGGAGGAAATTCATCTACAGCCAGCAATCTTTGTGCAGGTAATTATACGCTGCTGATTAAAGATAGTAAAAATTGTCAAGGACAACAAGTAGCAAGTTTAATTAATCCTCCAAAAATTTTAGCAAATATCAGTTTTACTAACCCTACATCTTGTAGCAATTGCAATGGAATAGCCAGTAGTAATCCATTAAATGCAACTGCACCTATTAATTTCACATGGACATCTTCTCCACCACAAAGTACTCCAACAGCAACGGGTTTATGTGCAGGCACATACACCGTTTATATTCAAGACAACAAAGGATGTAGAGATAGTGGACAGGTAACTTTAAGTGCTCCTGTAATTCTTACTGTAAATCCGTCAATGAGCCCATCAGATTGTAGTGTATGCAATGGGTCTATCACTCTTGCAACAAGTGGTGGTACTGGTCCCTATTCTTATACTTGGCAGCCATCTGTATCTACGGGTAGTATGGCTACAAATCTATGTTCAGGAGTGTACACCGTAACTGTATTTGATGCTAACAATTGTAGTCAAACGTTCCAATTGCCTTTAAGTAATTCAAATGGTCCAAGTGGTATAACGATTACTTTTACTAATGTTTCCTGTAACAGTTATTGTGATGGAATGGCTATTGCTTCTCCACCTATTACTGGAGGAACTGCCCCTTATACCTATACGTGGGTTAACCCACCTGTAGCATCTTCTACCATCTCTAATCTTTGTGCTGGAGTTTATACCGTTCAGGTTACCGATGCAAATAACTGTAAGTTTTTCCAATCCGTTACTATCTCTGAACCATCACCACTTAATGCGAATGCTAACATACAAAATCCACAGTGTAATGGAATTTGTGACGGAAGTATTAGTTTATCCCCTACTGGTGGCACTGCTCCATACTCTTATACATGGAATACAGGATCCTCTTCTAACTCAGTAACATCATTGTGTCCAGGAGTGTATTCGGTTTCTGTATTTGATAACAATGGCTGTCAATATCCCTTGACTTATACATTGACAGGAGGTATTTCTATTACTGCAAGTCCATTTGTTACAAATAATAATTGTTTTTATGACTGCAATGGTACTGCTTCTTTAGTAGGAATAGCAGGAGGATTGCCGCCTTATGTATTTCATTGGTCTGACCCATTAGGACAAAGTAATTCTACTGCTATAGGACTATGCAATGGAAATTATACTTGTACTATCACTGACAATAATGGCTGTTTTGATAATTTTTCTGTTACTATTACTTCACCATCTTCTATAACAACTACCTATAATTCAAACAATCCATCTTGTGGTAATTGTGACGGATCCATTAATTTAAATTTATCGGGTGGTACGCCTGGTTATACTGTTCAATGGAGTAATGGAAACTCAGGCATGGGAGCCACTAATTTATGTGCTGGCTTATATATGATTACTATTACAGACGCTAATGGTTGCACTCAAAATGAATTTATTCCATTAAGTAATAATTCTTCACTAATTACTGCTATCACTGTAACTAATCCTGCTTGTTTTGGTGATTGTGTTGGGTCCGCAACAATAATAGCAAGTGGAGGTACCCCACCTTATTCTTATTTATGGATAAATTCTGGAAATACATCTAATATTGAAAATGGATTGTGTTCAGGGACATATTATGTTCAAGTAAAGGACTCTATGAATTGTATTAATACTGAATCTGTTAATATAGTGGCAACGAATACCATTCAAATAATTCCAATAGTATATCAACCTTCATGCGGAACGAATAATGGTAGTATAATTGCTAACATCAATGGAGGAACTCCACCTTTTACATATACTTGGCTTCCAGGAAATATATCTTCTGCTACTCTTACGAATATTGGACCAGGAACTTATACCTTAAATATTTCTGATGCTGCAGGTTGTACTACCTCTTCTGTATTTGTTGTCTCTAGTCAAAATGGACCTCTTGCTACTCTTTCTATCATAGATGCTGCCTGCAATACTTCTTGCGATGGGGCTGCATCAGTTAGTGTAACAGCAGGCGTTTCGCCTTATACTATCACATGGTATGATGGCACCGTTGTAAATGGTAATTTTAGTAATTTATCTGGATTATGCAGCGGATTAATTACTGCGACCGTTACAGATAATGTAGGTTGTTTAACTGTGTTGAGTGGAAGTGTTTCATCACCAATTGGAATATTAAATAGTATTCCTATTGTTCAAAACCCCAAATGCTACGGAGATACAGATGGTTCTATTACTATCATAACAAGTGGTGGAACTTTGCCTTATAGTTATACTTTCCAACCATCTGGTAGTACTACAAATCCTTTAGTGAATATCGGAACTGGAAATTATACAGTAATTATTCAAGATGCTAATAATTGTCCAACAACTTTAACTATTGATATTAATCAACCACAACCTATTGTGGTTAATGCTTCTATTACAGACCCAAGTTGTAGTGCACTTTTTGATGGGTCTATTACTATCTCTGTTACAGGAGGTAATCCTACCTATACTTACAACTGGAATGGATCAAACTCATATACTAATAATACAAGTTCTATATCCAACATCGGTGTAGGTACTTATTCCTTAGGTATAATAGATAGCAAGGGTTGTACTCACGATACCAGTTTTGTAGTATCATCAACACTTACACTTTTGGCATCTGCTAACTCTGGCACTGCACAGTGCGGCGTCTATACTTATACCCTTGATGGTAGTACTTCTATAAATGCTACAAGCTATCAATGGACACAATTACCTTCTACTACTATTGCTAATACATCTACTGCTGTTGCTAATGTTAGTGTGGGTAGTAACACTTTTATATTAACTGTAACCAATGGAACATGTATAGATACTGAAATGGTAGTATTGGTAGGATATCCACTTCCTAATGTAGATGCAGGGCCCTATGTAGCAATACCTAAGGGGGCATCAGCCGTTATTGGTGGTAATCCTACTGCATCTACTGCCACTAATTATGTATGGATTCCTGCTACGGGATTAAATAACCCTAACATACCCAATCCGACAACATCTACCACTCTTACCACAACTTATACAGTTATAGTTACCGATGCCAATGGTTGTACTAATTGGGATACCGTAACGGTGTATATTTATCCTGAGATAGATATTCCTAGTGGTTTTAGCCCTAATGGTGATGGTAAAAATGATTATTGGGTGATTGACAATATACATCAATTCCCTGACTGTGAAGTAGAGGTGTATAATAGATGGGGTGAGCAATTATTTTATTCCAAAGGATACTCTACACCGTGGGATGGAAAATATAAAGGACAAGATGTGCCAGTAGGTACTTACTATTACATAATTAGATTGAATTCTAAACTTTATCCAAAAGATTATACAGGACCATTGACGGTATTTAGATAGTCGTCTAATTTATTTTTTTAACTCACCCCCTTTTATTAGTAGAAAGTTGAAAGTGAAAAGTTTAAAGTAGAGATAATTTTTGTGAGATTGGGGAAATTATCACTTTGGCAGTAAGAAACCTTTCTACTTTTTACTTTCAACTTTTAACTAAATTCGCGTGAGGGATGCGGAGGGCGGCGGTGAGCGAAGCGAACCGCCGGCACTGCCTCGCCTTCGTTTGAGAATGTTATTGTGAGCCCTTCTTTTAAGAGGGACTAAACCTGAAGCAATCTGGTGTGGGATAGTGGCAATTCCTTTTGAGATTGCTTCACTGCGTTCGCAATGACGAAGGCGAGGATTGCCGAATCGATAGCGAAGCCCGAAGCAGCCCGACCCGAACACAACACAGCCGATTGAAATTTTTAAACGACATTTTTTGTCGTTTTGAAACAATCGTAATGAGATTATTTTACAAAGGTAGAAAATGCTGTGGTGTGTGAGGGGCACGCCCAAATAAAAATTAAAATAATTATATTAAAATTCAAAACAATGAAAGTCATTCGTTATCAAGTTACTTTACTCTTTTTGATAGGTATATTAGTAAGTAAGGCACAGCAATTGCATCAATTTTCGCAGTATATGTTGAATGAATTAGCCATCAATCCTGCAGTAGCCGGGAAATATGAATATGTGGATATGTTGGGCATTTATAGATATCAATGGATAGGGATAACGGATGCGCCAAGAACTTTTAACTTAAATGTTCACGGACCTATTGCTAAAGAAAAAATGGGTCTGGGGGTAAATATATTTACAGACATTGTAGGACCTACTCGTCGTGAAGGAGCAAATTTGAATTATGCTTATCATTTGCTTTTATATAGAGAAAAGGAAATAAAACTATCCATGGGTTTATATGCAGGGTTTTTGAGATGGGGAATAGATGGGCATAAATTAAAATTGCACGATGGAGGGGATGAGAATTTATTAGTTCAGTATCAAACGGTATTTGTGCCTGATTTTGGGACAGGTTTTCATTTG
>Ga0068664_1182386_pt1 | contig 9405 bp, 5 predicted proteins | sample YNPMS_MetaT_31_FD_73487 | JGI IMG/M metagenome (GOLD analysis project Ga0068664, IMG submission 73487) | Anoxygenic and chlorotrophic microbial mat microbial communities from Yellowstone National Park, USA - YNP MS_1200_B MetaT (Metagenome... ...
GGCTGCCGCTCGCCTTCACGCTCTACAGTGATTCTGACTTCAGTATTTGGCTCCCCCTTAATCAGCGCCCGCACATCGCTGACCTCTTTTCGGCGCACATCAATGCCATTGATTTTGACAATTTTGTCTCCAATGCGCATGCCAGCCTTTTGTGCCGAATAGCCATCCGTGATAGAGTAAATCACCACATTCCCATCTCGGTCCGTTCCAATCGTTACGCCAATGCCAGCATATTTTCCCGTTGTCAGTTGCTCCACGTCTTCCGACTGTTCTTCATCCATGAACACCGTGTAAGGGTCCAGCGTAGCAAGCATGCCATCGATACCAGCGCGCATGAATTCAGAGACTGAAATCTCGTCAACATAGTTGAGAGCAATTTCACGATAGACTTTGCCCAGTAGCTCGATATTTTTTGCAACTTCGAAAAAGGTATCGGACGGGCGAATAAACCCGGCGCTAATGGTGAGCACGGCTACAATCGCCACACCTGTGGCAACACGCATGACAAGCGAGCGCTTTTTCATCTCAAGTCAATGAGTTTGGTTAGAAGATGTTCTCTATAGTGCCCTAATGCTTCTGCATTCCCTACGCTGTGTGAAATTCGGAAAACCTATCACCGACAGGAAGAAAGAATTTAGGCACTTTAGCTGAAAAGAAAAATGAACCCTTTTCAATGAAATGCTGAACATGCCTTGCACTTAGCCTGTTCCAATCGGCTCGTTGCCAACTATCTGGAGCGCGTGCTGAGGCAGTTGCGTGTCGATGATGTTTGCACAGGTGTGTTGTCATAGCACGGCAGGCGCTTGTGGAATGAGCAATTCTACGGCACGCAATCCTGCACGCATTTTGTTGAGAGTCTCCTCATACTCGCGCTCAGGCTGGGAGTCTGCTACAATCCCTGCCGCGGCTTGAAAGTAAATTCGTCGACTATCTTGCCGCTCGCTGATTATCATGGTGCGAATGGCAATTGCCATTTTCAGTTCGCCACTGAAGTCAATGTATCCGACCGCCCCGCCATACAAGCCTCGTCGTTCGCCTTCCAACTCGTAGATGATTTCCATGGCGCGGATTTTCGGCGCGCCCGTCAGTGTGCCAGCCGGGAAGCATGACCAAAATGCATCTAATGCAGTGCAGTCGTTGCGCAATTCACCACGAACATGGCTCACAATATGCATGACATGAGAGTAGCGCTCAATGACCATTTGTTCGCTGACCTGCACTGTGCCAATTTTTGCGACTCGTCCCACATCATTACGGCTTAGGTCAATGAGCATCAGGTGCTCAGCACGTTCTTTTTCATCGGCGAGCAATTCTTTTGCTAAGGCTTCGTCTTCTTCTGGCGTGGTGCCGCGTGGTCGTGTACCAGCAATTGGGCGTGTGTTCACGATGCGTTTGCCATGTTCTCTTGTGACGCTCACCAACAGTTCAGGCGAAGAACCTACAATCTTGATGTTGTCCAAATCGAAGTAATACAGATACGGCGAGGGATTGATGGTGCGTAAGGCTCGATACACATCGAACGCATGGACATGCAGCGGGCGCTCCAAGCGCTGCGAAAGTTGCAGCTGAAACACATCGCCTGAAAAAATGTAGGCTTTGGCTTGCCTTACTTTTTTCAAGTATTCTTCTCGTGTCATGTTTGCCTCTACGGGCTCATGTGTGTCTTCACTTAGCTTCATCTTTTGACTGGTAAGGGGCGTTTCAATAGCATGCTTGAGCATGTGCAGCTTTTGCTGTGCGGCGCCCTTATCGCCTTCGTCCAAGTAGTTGGTGACTAAGTACACTTTGCGGGCAATGTTATCAAAGACGACCAGCGTATCATAAATGCAAAAAAAGATGTCGGGTAGGTCTAGCGGTGAGCGTTTTTCTGGCACAGGAAGTTTTTCCATGTATGCGGCGGCATCGTAGCTAATGTAGCCGAACGCGCCAGATGTAATCATTTTTGAGCCAAGCGGCGGTGAAGCGTGAGAAAATGCGCCCAGAAGCCGTTCCAGCATCTCTGGTGCAGGGCGGTTGGAATCCAGCAGGGGCTCGAGCGCCGCAAATTTTTTGTCAAGAAGTGTCAGTTCTGTCTTTCCATCTATCCACGCCCGAAATAGCGCAATGGGTTCGACGCCGATATAAGAAAATCGTGCCACATACCGTTCGCCTTCAACTGATTCTAACAGGCAAGAGTATGGTTTGCCTAATTTGAGGAATAGGGAAACAGGAGTTTCTGTATCAGCCAGCTGTGCTTCAATCAAGGTTTGAAAATTGAACCGTGCGGTTTTGGTAGAGCGTTGAGTGTTTTGCATTTTTGTAGCTTATGGATTTCAAAAAGTTTGCTAAGCCGCTTGCGTTATGGCAATTGATAGAAAGGCATTTCGTGAAAGCAAAGCGGTACGCATTGGAATTTTTATTGGATTCTTAGCTGCAGTTACGGCGCTCTTTCCTCGCAATAAAATCTCTTCGCTAAGCTATGAGATTGGCGCAACATGGCTACAAGATGATGTCGTTGCCCCATTTACTTTTCCAATTTACAAGAAAGAGGAAGTCTTCGAGCAAGAAAAAAAAGCGGCTCGTGAAAGTGTCTTGCCTGTGTTTCGCAAGCAAGAAAACGACCTGACGGCGCAAGACTTTCATCGCCATTTTGACCGTCTCTTAAACTACTTAGCCGCTGAGCTTGGCAAAGCAACGGCACGCAAAAAGCCGGGCTCGCTCGATACCACCATGCTACTTGCCGATAGTACATTTTCTTTCAGTGAATCTGAAAAAAACCTGTTGCTGAGCGAGTATAAGCGTTTTTTGAAACAGCGCGGTGCTTCCTCATCATTACTGGGTGAATTTTTACGTATTCTGCCCTCGCGTATTGCCTCAATTCGTTCAGATGGTATCATTAGCGTGCCTCGCCGGGAGCTGGGTTCTGAAAAGTTTGTCATTCGTGCGCCAAACGACCGCGAAGAACGAGTCATGAATCTTGACTCAGTGCGCGACAGTGTCGAGGCAGCACTGACCATGAGCGAGCTTGTGGCAGAGTATTTACGCATGTCAATAGATAGCGACACTGTTCAAGTGGCGCTCAAACTGTCAGCGCCTTTTCTTACGCCAAACCTTATCTACGACGCAGCGCAAACGCTGGTCGATAGGTTGCGTGCCGAAAGTGCCGTGCCTATTGCAGATGGCATTGTGCGCGAAAATGAAAAAGTGGTCTCACGTGGTGAAATCATTACCGACCTGACCAAACGCAAGTTAGATTCTTACCTACGCGCTAAAATTGAGCGAGAAACTCGTACAGGTGAATTGCGGCTCTACATTGGAAAAATTCTAATTGTGTTGATTATCGCCTCACTGTTTGCCGCATATCTCTATTTTTCTCGCCCGCAAATTTTCTTTGATAATTCGCTGCTGCTGCTGCTTGTGATTGTAATTTTGCTTGAACTCTTGGCCACTTGGTATTCTGTGCAGTTTGAGAGGCTTTCGCCATACATTGTGCCAATTGGGTTAGCCTCTATTCTCTTTACCATCATTTTTGACTCACGCACAGGGATTTTTGCCACAGTGACCATTTCTCTGCTTGCCGCTACCATTCGCGGCAATGATTTTCCATTTGCCTTGGCAACACTTTTTGCTGGGGGCATGGGTGTCTTCTTTACACGCGATATTCGCAAGCGCGCGCAGGTTGCACTCTCAGTGCTGTATGTCTTTATTGGTTATGCAATTGCCATTTTAGCCTTCAATTTTGCACGCTTAGCCAGCTTTGAAGAGATTCTTACAGACCTCAAGTTCGCCGCCATCAGCTCCCTGCTCTGCTTTCTTGTCTATCCTGCCCTGCTACTTGTCGAGAAGGTCTTCGGACTTACCACTGACCTGACGCTACTGGAGCTTTCGGATGCCAATCATCCGCTTCTGCGTGAAATGGCGGCAAATGCACCGGGCACCTACACTCATACCATGCAAGTCAGTCTTTTGGCTGAAGAGGCAGCAAACCGTATTGGCGCCAACGCCTTGCTCTGCCGTGTAGGCGCTTACTTTCATGACATTGGCAAAATTGCACAAGCACGCTACTTTACGGAAAATCAGACCAACTATAATCCACATGACGAGCTGACGGCTATTACCAGCGGGCGCATCATCGGCGAACATGTCAAAAAAGGGCTTGAGCTTGGACGGCTCTACAAACTGCCACAGCGTGTATTAGACTTCATTCCACAGCATCATGGCACAACGATGATTCACTTTTTCTATGATAAAGCCCTCAAATCATTTCCGCCTGAAAAGTTAAACCCTGACGATTTTCGCTACCCAGGTCCCAAACCGCAAAGTCGTGAGGCAGCAATCGTCATGCTCGCCGATGGCGTGGAAGCATCGGTACGCTCTCTAAGCTCGCCAAATGAAGAGACCATTTCGCAAATTATTGACACGGTGATTCGCAAACGACTCGATGAAGACCAATTTTCAGAATGCCCACTGACCTTTGCTGAACTTAGTGCTATCAAAGAAAGTTTTATCAAAACAATTATGGCAATGCGGCATCAGCGAGTAAAGTATCCGGGACAAAAAATTTGAGCAACAGGCAAGCATGAAACTTTCTTCTCCTAAAGAAGTATGGAAAAACTTCAGGCGCTAATTATTGAGTTGGCATGAACCTTTACCTGAGAGTGTTGCGCTATCTTGCGCCCAGCAGCCATCATCTTTTGCTCGCCATAATACTGGGCACGCTGACATCGGTGTTCAGTGTAGTGTCTATCTATACAATTCTGCCCTTGCTGGATGCTGTCTTCAATGCTGAAAAGTTTGAATCCGCCTCGCGCACGCCACCTGCCGCTCAAGCACCACAACTTTCATCAACTCCTTCCGTGCTGCACAGCATCGATTCCAATAAGCTCAAAGAAGCAGCCCTTCGACAATTTGAGCTTTTCATCTACAGCGACACACGCCAAGCCACGCTTCGCAACATTTGCTTGTTTCTCATTCTGACATTTTTCCTCAAAAACTTCTTTCTCTATCTCAATAATCGTTTGACAGTCTATGTTGAGACCAAAAGTTCAAACAAGCTACGCAATCATGTCTTTAGCAAAATTCTCTCATTGAGCTTGGATTACTTCAATCGCCATAGGGTCGGTATGCTGATGCAGCGTGTAGGTAGCGACATTTACCTCATTCAGACTCAAGTAAGTGGGAGCCTAATGAATCTCATTCGCAACTCAATTCTAGCAGTCTGCTACCTTGCTGTGTTGCTCATTGTCAGTTGGAAACTGACGCTGTTTGCATTTGCGGTGTCCCTACTTAGCCTTGCTACTATTCGCACAGTAAGTAAGCTGGTGCGCGCCCAAGCCGATGTCATTCAAGACCGCTCCAGCGATATGAACTCGCGCTTGCAGGAGGTTTTCACTGGCATCAAGCTTGTGAAAGCGAACGCAATGGAACAATTGGAAGCTAAAGCGTTTTCGGCTCTCACTGATGCGTATCGGCGTGCTACGCTGAAAATTTATAGTTTGCGCGGCGCCCTAAGTCCCATCAATGAAGTGTTTGGTATCACAGCTATTGCTTGTGTGCTCTGGTTTGGCGGTCTGCAAGTCTTCTCCGGCGAAATGACCTCGGCAGAACTTGTCTTCTTTGCTTTCGGACTATACTCCATCATGAGTCCGATTAAAATCATCGCTGAAACCCATGCTCGAGTGCAAGAGGGCATGAGTGCAGCAGCACAGCTTTTTGAGATTCTCGACACACCGCCCAGCATTCAAAATGGCACACGGCGTATCTCAAACATCGAACAAGGCATTGTGTTTCAGAATGTCTGGTTCCGCTACGGCGAAAACTATGTGCTCAAAGACCTCTCGTTTGAGATTCGCAAAGGAGAAATGGTAGCACTGGTCGGACCGTCAGGCTCTGGCAAGTCCACCATTGTAGATTTATTGCTGCGCTTCTATGATGTGGAGCGTGGTGCAATTTTGATTGATGGTATCAATATCAAAGAGTTTGATGTGCATGACTTGCGCAGATTGTTTGGCGTGGTTAGTCAGGAAGTTATCTTGTTCAACGACACAGTCGCCAACAACATCAAATACGGCACGCTGCGCCCAGTCAGTCATGACGATATTGTTACGGCGGCTAAAATTGCCAACGCCCACGACTTTATTTCTGAACTGCCTGAACAATACAATACGCTGATTGGCGATAGAGGCGTCAGGCTCTCTGGCGGTCAGCGTCAGCGTCTCTCAATTGCTCGTGCCATGCTCAAGAATCCTCCTATGCTCATTTTCGATGAAGCGACCAGTGCCTTAGACCATGAATCTGAAAAACTTGTGCAAGATGCTATCAATCGCGCCATGACCAACCGCACTGCACTAATAATTGCCCATCGGCTCTCGACTATCCAAAATGCCGACAAAATTCTTGTGCTCGATAAAGGCAGCATTAGAGAGCAAGGCACGCATCACACGCTTTTGCGCCAGAACGGACTCTACAAGCGGCTCTACAGCATGCAGTTTGCGCTGGAAAAATCCCAACAATCCGATGTGGCTTAAGTCACTTGAGCTCTTTTTCCGACGCTCCCTCACTGCACACCTAGGGCGGCATGACCCTGTATGCGTCAGTGCACCAACACCGATTTTTGGACCGCAGAGCAAAGTGCTATTCCTGCGCCACGATAGACTTGGCGATGCAATTATCTCTCTGCCCGTGCTGCGCATCTTGAAAGCGCACTATCCCAACTTGCAGATAGACGTGCTGCTAAGTCAATACAATGCCTCAATGAGTACACATCTGCGGCGATATGCTAAACACTGCTGGGTGTATGAAAAATCTCCCCTCAAATTCCTTTCGCTACTTCGTGCCTTGCGAGCGCAGTGCTATGATGTGGTGATTGACCCAATGGACAATCCTTCAGCCACGTCGTCAATGTTTATTACCATGCTGGGGGGAGCCTCAGTTGGCATTGAAAAGTCTAATGCATCAATTTACACGCATGTTGTGCCCATGCTTGAGCGCAATTCCGTCCACATCATTGAGCGCATGGCACAAGTGCTCTTGCCGTTTGGGATTTTACCCACCAGTGAAGCTCTGTACCTAGAGTATCCGCTCTCGACAGAGGTGCAGATGCTCGGAAAGAGGCGGCTGGGAGAAAAAACAGCGCCCTACCGGCTTGGCATTAATCTTTCTGCGCGTGACCCATGGCGATATTGGGGACGAGAAAATTTCATCCAATTCATCCGAGCATTTCAAGAGCGGACGCAAGAAGTTGAAATTGTTCTCTTTGCGGCTCAAAGCGATGCCAAAGAAGCGCAGCATATTGGCAAAGCCACAGCCACCAAAGTTGCACCCTGCGTACCCACGCTGGATGAATTTGCGGCGATGCTTGTGCAATGCGACCTTTTGCTGACACCCGATACTTCCGTTGTGCATATTGCTGCTGCATGGCAAGTGCCGCAAGTGGTGCTATACTCTCGCGTTGAGGGGCTCCCAATGGTGTGGCTACCTTACCGTGCGCCACATCTTGCCTTAGAGACTACATCGGAGTCTATCCGCGCCATTTCAGTCGAAGATGTGCTCAACGCCGTAGAGTCGCTCTGGAAAGCCTATTTGTTAAAGCATTCTGATTAGCTATGCTTGACATTCCAATTTTTACGCGCAACAACCATCCTGCTTTCAATCCACATTTGTCGTTTTTGGACTATCAACGCTATGAAGTGTGGGATATTGCCGAGTGGCAAGCGGCAAATCGCGGGGAGCTTGGGTTTCGCCACTTATCTTTTTCGGACCGCATCCGGCAAGCATTTTTTTCAGCGCTGAGCGGTCGGCGGCAGTGGCAACCGCCTACTGAGCCCATCGATGGACGCTCGCTGCAACGCGTTTTGCTTTTCCGCTACGATGCAATTGGCGACTACATCTGCTCCTCGCCCGTGCTGCGCTGGCTCAAAGCCGCTCACCCCACTTTGCAGATTGATGTCGTGTCATCGTATCGCAACGACGAGGTGGCGCGCGCCGATTTCAATGTTGCCCGGACTTATCCAATTCATCCTCGGCAGTCTTTTCATCCGTCATGGATTGGCTTGGTGCGCACACTGCGCAATGTACCATATGATGCTATTTTTGCACTGGTCTACACACGCACAAGCAAAGCGGCTTTGCTTGCCTCACTAATTTCTCGCACAGCAAAGAAAATTTCTATCCAACATGATACGCGTGCTGCCATTTATGGCTTAGTCTTTGACTACCAAGTCCCGGCAGCGGTATACAGGGAACACCATAGCCGTACCATGTTGCGTATGGCGACAGCCAGCATCGCATTTCCACACGCGCCTGCCGTGCATGACCTTCCTACTTATCTTTCTCTACGCTCTTGCGATGTGGAGCCTGTGTTGCACTTTGTGCAGTGCAAGAGTCTTGATTTTTCGCTCTCGAGCGAAAATGTCTTCATTGATGCGGTGGCAACTTCGCTTTCGCCCCTTCGCTTCAGCGGTCAACCGTATTGCGTGGTGAATGTCTCGGCTTCTCCTGCAAAGCCTGAATGTGCTTGGTCTGTTGAGCGTGTTGTAGAGATTTGCGAGACACTAGTGCATCACTATCCTGAGTTGATGGTATTTGTAACTGGTGCTCCTTCGGAAAAAGCAAAAGTTGAGGCGGCAGTCGCAGCTGTGGGGTCAATGCGCTGTCAGGCTCTGATGTTACCGCTCCTGCAGATTTCGGCAGTGATAGCTGGTGCCAAGGTCGTGCTGACACCAGATACAGCTGTAGTGCATATCGCTTCTGCCGCTGGCGTGCCCGTGGTCGGACTGTATTCGCGATTGCGCAACATTGCCGAGTGGTATCCATATCAATCTCCTTTCGCTTTGCTTTTAAGCCCAAATGAAGGGAGCATTAACCAAATTCCTGTCTCCCTTGTTCATGAGGCGCTGGAGCGAGTACTGGCGGAGACCAAGATTTCGCTGGTGCATGCCAGACCTTAGGTAAGGCTAAGCATAGGTGCTTTTTGTGTGCAAGACGCAGTCCTTGCTGAAGTTGGTGAAACCGCCTATACGTGTTAAATTTACCCCTTATCTTTGGCGCTGTTACGCCGAAGTGGCGGAATTGGTAGACGCACAGGACTTAAAATCCTGTGTTCAGCAATGAACGTGCGGGTTCGAGTCCCGCCTTCGGCACAGAGAACAGATGGTGTTACTTGAGCTGGTGTGAGTCTTTGCATAGGACTGTCTCTTGATTTTTCTCAGGTGTTCCAATAAATTCCAAAGTTCTGACAAAACACAGTAATCGAGTGGAGACGCTAACTCAATCACCTAAGCTAGGACTTGCGCCAGAGATGCAGCATTACAGTCACACGCATAAGGACCCAAATGACCGCCTGATGCAGGAAGCACTTAAGGCTTCGGGCGAAATTCCAACGCACATTGCCATTATCATGGATGGTAATGGTCGTTGGGCAAAAAA
>Ga0068664_1244107_pt1 | contig 9168 bp, 8 predicted proteins | sample YNPMS_MetaT_31_FD_73487 | JGI IMG/M metagenome (GOLD analysis project Ga0068664, IMG submission 73487) | Anoxygenic and chlorotrophic microbial mat microbial communities from Yellowstone National Park, USA - YNP MS_1200_B MetaT (Metagenome... ...
CTCCTTCTGGTTGTTACCTTGCTGGAGACGGTCAGAAACATTGCGGCGGGCGAAGACCTCGGCTACGGTGTTGACCACCGCCTTGGTTGTTTCTGGGTCGTGGTGCTGGAAGGTAATGCGGATGAGGCGTGTACGGGGGAGATTGTAGGCCTGCAGCCCACTCGCCAGCCGTCCAATCTGCGGTGCATAGCGCTGAAGCTCATCTTCAGTGGTCGCGGGAGTGGGACTGGCCTCCGGCAGTTCCCCGGATTTCGTTTCGCTCTGGGGAGTCCTGCGCGGCCCACGGGGAGAGCGGATGAGATCGAGCAGCGCCGCGCTAAGCGTGGTCGGCCCAGTAGCCAGAAACTTTGGGTCACGGTCGAGCTTGAGGGTCTTGACGACTTCAACAAGCAACGACGGAGTTGAAATTTTACGAATCTGCGTGTTGAGGTAATCCGGGTCCACCGAATAGGGCACAAAGGCAATGCGCCCGCTTGAGGAATAAAGCTCTTTTTCCGGGGCAACTTCGATGTGGCAAGACGCTTCGTAAACGGGCTGCATGCGCGAAAGTGCCAGCCCGGTAACTGTCATCGTCAGCACGACACAGAGAATGACCGTGAACTTGTACCGCAAAATCGTCAGGAACGCCTGCCGTAGAGGTTGTTCGGTATCATCCTGCGGCAGGGTGTATTGATAACCTCCCCGCCGGCGGATGCGGTCCTGAACGGTTGGGGTGGCAAGTTCTGGCTCGGCTGCTGTTGGCGCAAGGATAACATCGTGGTTAGGGTGATCTTGTGGCATGGCTTTTATCTCAAGTGACGTTGCGTGTGCGGACCAACGTCTGAAAACAAAGGTGAAATCCCTATGGCAAAACGAGTTGCAAGCCGAAATCGTTAAACCAAGGTCAATACAGGCCAGATGAATAATAGGCTAGCTGGCGATGTCCAAAGACACACTGCAAATCGTTGCCACCTGCTAACCTGTGCTCCCGCACTATATCGCGTTTACCCTCGGTTGAACAGCAAGATGCCAAGGCTTTGACAAGTGGCTGGGGAGGAATGTTGTTTGACCGGTGGCATGTGGTCTAGTCTGCTCGTACTCACATCCTTGCTAGACCGAGAGGTTAGTATGCCTGAAGTAGGTTCACCAGCGCCGACCTTCACTGTGCCCGATATGCACGGCAATCTTGTGAGCCTTGAACAGTTCCGAGGTCGGAAGGTCGTATTGTACTTCTACCCAAAGGACGACACACCGGGCTGTACTAAGGAAGCGTGTAGCTTTCGTGATGCCTATGCCAAGTATCAAGAAAAGGGGATCGTGGTGCTTGGCGTTTCGCTCGATGATGAAGCGTCTCACCGGGCTTTTGCTGAAAAGTACCAGCTTCCCTTTACCCTGCTAGCCGACACAAACCATGTGGTCTCGGAAGCCTACGGGGTGTACGGCGAGCAAGAGTGGCAGGGTAGGAAATTCATGGGGTTGGCTCGCAAGACCTTCCTCATTGACGAGCAGGGTGTGCTTGTCAAGGTTTTTGACAAGGTTGATGTCGAAAACCATGCCCAAGAAGTCCTGAATGCTTTCGGGCTGACTTCCTAGACCCTTGTGCCTCCGGGCTGAAAGAGAGTACTGAGATGCAACTGCGCCTGTCTGTTCTCAATGGCTCCCTGAGTGGTCAGGTCTATCGACTGCACGAAGGTGCACTGCTTCTGGGGCGTGGCACGGATGCCGGAATCCGGTTCAACCCGGCTGTGGACACCATGGTGTCTTCCCGCCACTGCCTGATTCGGGCCGAGCCGGACGGATTCTACGTGGTGGACAACCAGAGCACGAATGGAACGTACGTCAACGGCCAGCGCATTCAGCGCGCCCGGCTCAATCAGGGAGACATCATTGAGTTGGGCAACCCTGGCGTTCGTCTGCAGGTTGCGCTGGAAGCGCCAGCGGCCAATCCGGCTGCCTTTGGGCCGGGGCAACCTGCGGCCGGCTATCCGGCTGCTGTTGGCGGTGGTACAGCGCGCCTGCGTGAGACGATTGCCGGTTTGGGGATGTACAACCCGGAGCGCAAGCCTATGGCGCCCGAAGCAGAGGCTTCGCCAATGGGGGTGTACATTGGTGCGGCAGTTGGGGTCCTTGTTTGCCTGGTGCTGACTCTCATTGTAGCCCTCATCATGCTGTCCGAATTAGGTATTGTTGTTGCCCTGATTGCCACGGTGGTGGCGTTTGTCCCAGCATTTTTCTACATGCTGCCCTTCCTGTGGCTGGACCGCTATGACCCGGAACCGGTTTGGGCCTTGGCAGCGTCGTTCGCCTGGGGAGGTTTAGTAGCCATCGTTGTGTCTCTCATCCTAAACACGCTCTTTGGCACTATTGCTGCCAGTGTTGGCGGGGAAGTCGCCGGTGATATTGTCGGCGCTGTGATTTCGGCCCCTATTGTGGAAGAGGGCTCGAAAGGACTGGGGGTGGTGCTTCTATTGTTGTTTCTCCGCCGGGAGTTTGACGACATCGTGGACGGAGTTGTTTACAGCAGCTTTATTGCCCTTGGTTTTGCCACAGTAGAAAACATTTCCTATTACGGGCGCAGTCTGCTGAGAGGTGGGTTTGAGGACCTGCTCATTGTCTTTGTCTTGCGGGGCATCTTGGCACCTTTTTCCCACGTCACCTTCACGGCAATGACCGGCATTGGGTGTGGTCTGGCGCGCGAGTCCCACAATCTCGCCGTGCGCATCCTGGCGCCACTCGGCGGCTACATCCTGGCTGTCATCCTGCACATGGTCTGGAATGGCATGGCCACCTTTCTAGGCGCCGGCTTTTTCATTGGCTACGCGCTGTTTGAAGTCCCCTTCTTTCTGGCCTTTGTCGGTTTTCTCATCTATGTTGCGCGGCGCGAGGCAAAGATTCTCCAGGAGATGCTGTCCGTCGAGGTTGCCCGTGGTCTAATCACACCGGAGCAGTTGGCTATTGTCACTTCCATTCTCCGCCGCACGTTGTGGCCGCTTCAGGGGAACTTTGCGGCGCGCCGTGCTTTTCTCCGCAACGTCTCAAAGCTGGGACTTTCCTACTGGCACGTCCAGCGTGCTGTAGCGGCCCAGAGTGAAACCCGCAGCCTGCCGCAGATTCCACGGCTGCAAGCTGAAATCCTTCGTTTACGGGAACAGATTTGAGTTGTTTCGGGATGGCATGCTCTTTGTGGCTCCTACACGAAGGCGGTGCTACGAGCGCACATGGAAGCCGTTTGTTCCTAAGCACCCCTAGCCTATATGGCCTTTTGTTTTCCGTCCGATTTCCCGTAAGTCTTTAGTCATGTCATCCGTTATGATCGTAACTGGCAGTGCCAGCGGCATCGGCCGCTACGTTGCAGAAGCCTACTATCGCGCCGGGCATCGCGTGGTTTTTGCTGACCGAGCCGCAGCCCATGTCAATGACATCTGTGCTGCCCTTGCTGCTGAAGCCGGTGGAGAAGCCATACCCTGGGTGCTGGATGTTCGTGACGAGCGGGCTTGGGAAGCCGTCATTGCCGATACGGTCAACCGTTGGGGGCGGCTTGACCTGGTATTGAACATTGCCGGGTATCTCCACGTGGATGCACTGCTGGCTGCACCGCTGGCAGCCGTCCATGACCATCTGGACATCAACGCCAAAGGTGTCATTTTTGGAACGCTACTGGCAGCCCGCCAGATGGTCAGGCAGCCCCATGGCGGGCACATTATCAACGTGGCGTCGCTGGCAGGGATTGCCGCCGTGCCAGGATTGACGCTATACACGGCATCCAAGTTCGCCGTGCGCGGTTTTTCGCTGGCCGCTGCCCAGGAACTTGCCCCCCACAACGTGGCCGTAACAGTGGTCTGCCCGGATGCCGTGCAAACCCCGATGCTCGAGTTACAGGTGCATCGGGCAGAAGCTGCTTTGACCTTCTCCGGGGGACGCATCCTGAGCGTGGCTGAAGTGGCGGCAGCTATTGAGGAAGCACGGCAGCGCCGACCGCTTGAAGTGATTCTGCCACGCCATCGAGGCTGGCTGGCAAAACTGACCAGCCTGTACCCGCCGCTGGCAACCTGGTTAGGGAACTACCTGCGCCGGCGCGGGCAGCGGCAGCAAGCCCTATGGCAACAGAAACTAGGATGATAACCGCTGCTGACAACCAGATGGTAAGCCGCCCGTTTGCCCGTCCAACCCTAGCTGAGATTGTGGCTGCGCGACGCCAGTCTGTGACCGGTCGCTGCTTGGCTGTGCCATCCGTGTTGACGCCGGCCCAAGGAACATTTCTTCCAGCTTTGCGGCAAGGTGCCCCGGCCATTGTTGCTGAAATCAAGCCAATATCGCCGGTCGAAGGTGTCTTGCAAGCTACATCCGATCTGGCGCGTGTGCTAGCTGCCTATAACACCTATGCTGTCGCGCTTTCCGTCCTGACCGAACCGGACTACTTCGGGGGCAGCTTTGAACTACTGGCGGCTGTTGCGCGCCGTTCTAGCCGCCCTATCCTGTGCAAGGATTTCGTGCTTGATGTAACTCAGGTACACGCGGCGCGTGCTGCTGGTGCAGAAGCTGTACTGCTTATTGTCAAAATTCTCAACGACGAGCAGCTCTGGCTGCTTCAGGCTGAAATCCAACGCTGGAACATGACACCGGTTATGGAAGTCCAGACCGAAGCCGAACTGGAACGCGCCCTGGCGCTGAACCCTTCCGTCATTCTCATCAACAACCGCAACTTGGAAACATTCGACATCTCTTTGGAGACCACAAAGCGCTTGGCCCCACGTGTGCCTTCTCAAGTGGTGACCATTTCGGCAAGTGGCATCCAATGTCGTGCCGACATCGAGGCACTGCTTCCGTACTGCACCTGCTTTCTCATCGGAACACATCTGATGCGCGCGCCGGACCTAAAAGCTGCTTTTGCCGACCTTCTTGGAAAAGCGTATGCCTAAGCGTCGTCCATCCAACCATTTTGGTGAAGTTTTTCCACCTGTACCCTTTGATGCCAAGCGTTACGCCAAACGCCGCCACCAGGTCTTCCGGCAACTCGGTGAGAACGTACTGCTACTATACAATCCGCCGGAAGCACACCGTACGCACGATCTTTTCTACCGCTACCGACCTGATAGCGATGTCTATTACCTGACCGGCTTTGAAGAACCAGAAGCCGTCATCCTATTGGTGGGTGGCTCGACGCCCAAGTTCATTATGTTCGTTCGCCCACGTGATCCAGAACGCGAAATGTGGGATGGCATCCGGGCCGGCGTCGAAGGAGCTGTCACCTGCTACGGTGCGGACGAGGCGTTTCCCATTGAAAGCTTTGACGCCCATGTAGGGCGCTACCTTGAGCAGGCTCAGACGCTTTACTTCAAGTTCGGGCGGGACGAACAGTTCAACCAGCGGGTTCTAATGGCTTTCCGCACGGCTGCACGGCGACGGCATCGCCAGGGACCGGCTCCGACCGTCATTCGGGACACCTTACCCCTGCTGGGCAGACTACGGCTGGTCAAAGATGCTGATGAGTTGTTGCGTATGCGCCGGGCAGCCGACATTGCTGCCGAAGCCCATCTGCGGGCTATGGAGCGGGCGCGGCCGGGGCAATATGAATTTGAAGTTGAAGCTGAACTGGAGTACGTCTTTCGCAAACGTGGTGCGCTGGGCAGTTCCTACACCTCAATTGTCGGCAGCGGCCCCAATGCCACAATCCTGCACTACAACGCGAACAACAGCCGGCTTCGCGACGGCGACCTGCTGCTGATTGACGCCGGGGCAGAATATGGCTACTACGCAAGCGACATCACCCGGACCTTTCCCGTCGGACGACGGTTCACTGCCGCCCAGCGCGAAATTTACGAACTGGTGCTTCAGGCACAAAAAGCGGCTATTGAAGCTGTCCGGCCAGGGGCGCGCTTTGACGCCTACCACGAGGTTGCCCTCGACACCTTGATTGACGGCCTGCGTCATCTTCGCTTGCTGAGTGGGTCACGCGATGAAATCAAGGAAAAGAAAACCTACATGAAGTACTACATGCATCGCGCCGGTCACTGGCTCGGTAGCGATGTCCACGATGCCTGCACCTACTTCACTGATGAAACCCACAACGGCCAGTACATGTATGAAAAGCTACGCCCCGGCTGTGTTGTCACCGTTGAGCCAGGGCTCTACTTTGCACCGAGCGTCAATGACATGCCGGAACGCTATGTTGGCATTGGCGTCCGTATTGAAGATGACGTACTGGTAACCCGCACCGGAAATGAAGTATTGACGGCTGCCGTACCCAAGGAAGTCGCCGACATCGAGGCGATCCGGAGCGCTGCGCTAGCCTAGGAGGGAGCTGCGCATGAGTGTACCTTTGTTTGACCGGGTGAAGTTTTGTAGCAGTTGCAGCCGCCGCGCGACGGATGGCGACGTGGCTGCTCTTGGGACGCGGATTCGTCCACTGTTCCAGAAACAACTTGAAAAGGAAGGCTTTAGCGGCTGCGTGACCATCAGCAGCCGTCCCTGTTTTGCTAAATGTCCGGACAATGGCATCACCGTTGCCCTAAGTACCAGTGACGACAGCCTGCCGCGGGAAGTGTATATCGTAACCTCGTTGCGCGACCTGGATTACGTGTATGCCCGTCTGATGGGTGAAGTGTAGTCTTTGTGTGAACCCCTTTTCCGAAACCTCACGTGATGAGACAAACCATCTTCTGCCTGCTGCTTTCCCTGTGTCTGGGCTGGACACTGTGGGAAACCCCGGCTGTTGCCCAGTCAAAGTCCAAACCCAGCGACAAGTTCCGCCAACTCGACGAACTGCTGCCCACGCCCAACGAATGCCGTACGGCCTCTGGCGCACCGGGACACAGGTACTGGCAGAATCGCGCCGACCACGTCATCAGTGTCGAACTTGATGACGAGCGCCAGCGCATCCAGGCCAGCGAGACCATCACCTACACGAACAACTCGCCCGATGAGCTGCGCTACCTCTGGTTGCAGCTCGACCAGAACATCTTTGCCAAAGACAGTGACGCCTTCCGCACCCAGACTTCGGGCGGACTGGACCGCGTGCCCTTCTCCGTTCTCGACAGCCTGCTGCGCCGGCCTGAATTCGACGGCGGTTACAAGATCACAGCCGTGAAAGACGCCAAGGGTCAGCCGCTCCGCTACACCGTCGTCAAAACCATGATGCGCGTGGATTTGCCTACGCCGCTCAAGCCCGGCCAGCAGGTGAGCTTTGCAGTGGACTGGCACTACAACATCAACGATGCCGTAAAGCTCGGCGGGCGTTCCGGGTACGAGTATTTCCCAAAAGACAAAAACTACATTTACGAAATTGCCCAGTGGTTTCCGCGCATGTGTGCCTACACGGACTACCGTGGCTGGCAGCATACGCAGTTTCTGGGCGCCGGTGAGTTTACCCTAGAGTTTGGCAACTACCGCGTAGCCATCACCGTGCCGGATGACCACATCGTGGCGGCAACGGGCGTCCTGCAAAACCCTAAGCAGGTGCTGACGCCGGAGCAGATCGCACGGCTGGAGCGCGCCAAAACGGCGGCGGCGCCAGTGTTCATTGTGACGCCGGAAGAAGCCGGCGAGCAGAGCATGGGCGTCCCACGGGCAAGAAAACCTGGATTTTTCAGGCCGAAAACGTCCGCGATTTTGCTTTTGCTTCTTCGCGGAAGTTTATCTGGGATGCTATGGGACATAATGTCGAGGGCAACCAAGTGATGGCGATGTCATACTATCCCAACGAAGCTAACCCCCTGTGGGAAAAGTATTCCACGCACGCCATCATCCACACGCTCAACGTCTATTCACGCTACACCTTCACCTATCCCTACCCGGTTGCCATTTCGGTCAACGGCCCTGTGGGCGGCATGGAATATCCGATGATCTGTTTCAACGGCCCGCGTCCGCTTGAAGATGGCACGTATTCGGCGCGCACCAAGTACAGTCTCATCAGCGTTATCATCCACGAAGTCGGCCACAACTTTTTCCCGATGATTGTCAACTCCGATGAGCGGCAGTGGACATGGATGGATGAAGGTCTCAATACCTTTTTGCAGTATCTAGCCGAACAGGAGTGGGAAGAAAACTATCCGTCATTTCGGGGCGAGCCACAGTACATCGTGGATTACATGAAGAGCGAAAACCAGGTGCCCATCATGACGCAGTCGGATTCGCTCCTGCAGTTTGGCAACAACGCCTATGCCAAGCCGGCGACGGCCCTCAACATTCTGCGCGAGACGATTCTGGGGCGGGAACTCTTTGACTATGCCTTCAAAGAGTACGCCCGGCGGTGGAAGTTTAAACGCCCGGAACCGGCTGACTTCTTCCGCACCATGGAAGACGCTTCCGGCGTGGATTTGGATTGGTTCTGGCGCGGCTGGTTTTATTCGACCGACCACGTGGACATTTCCATTGAGAATGTCCGCTGGTATCGCCTCGACACCCAGAATCCCGACATTGAAAAGGGGCTTCGCCGCCAGGAACGTGAGTCGCGTCCAGTAACACTTTCCCAGGAACGCAACAAACCGTTGCCAAAGCGGGTGGATCAGTACCCTGACCTGAAGGATTTTTACAACCGGTATGACGAACTCGATGTAACCGAGACTGACCGGGAGATGTATCGGCAGTTTCTGGCGACGTTGACCGACCGCGAGAAAGAAATCCTCAACGCCGGACTGAATTTCTACTTTGTGGATTTCAAGAATATCGGTGGTTTGGTCATGCCCATCATTCTGGAAGTGACCTACACGGACGGCACAAAGGAAGAAATGCGCTTTCCGGCTGAAATCTGGCGGCTCAACAACTTTGAAGTCTCCAAGCTCATTGTGACGCCGAAAGAAATTGCGAGCATTACGCTAGACCCGCGATTAGAGACGGCGGACGCTGATTTGGCGAACAACTTTTTCCCGCGCCGTCCAGTCAAGTCACGTTTCCAGGTATTCAAGGAGCAGCGTCAGGGGCCGCCCAACCCGATGCAGTTGGAGCGCAAGGGGCAGAGTAAACCCCAGGGCGATAACCCACGGCCGTGAGCCTGCTCTGTTGATTGTGCAAACCATCTGGCGGAGAACATCCGCTCCGCGCCCCATGCGGAGCGGATGAACATTCTGGGGCGAGTCAGAAGAACCGCATCGTGTAGGTAAACCGCACCCCGCGTCCGATCTCTGGCGCAAATGCCTTGATAAACGACAGGTGGTTGCGGTAGAGCCGGTCGCCCAGATTAAACCCGGTGAC
>Ga0068664_1024700_pt1 | contig 8990 bp, 10 predicted proteins | sample YNPMS_MetaT_31_FD_73487 | JGI IMG/M metagenome (GOLD analysis project Ga0068664, IMG submission 73487) | Anoxygenic and chlorotrophic microbial mat microbial communities from Yellowstone National Park, USA - YNP MS_1200_B MetaT (Metagenome... ...
GGGAAAACCCATGAGCGAAAGGCCACACCAGGATTTTCGCGACCGTTGGACCGCCGGCGGAGCCGCGCTGGCAGAGGCACTCCGGCTGACGAACGAGAACCTCGCATACCGCCGCCAGTTCATTCGCTTGACGCCAGCTGATCGCGCTGTCTTGGCCAAACTCGCTCCCTGGGCGGAGCGAGTGGCGGGCCGCATCACCCACCGCTTCTACGACCACCAGTTCTCCTTTCCCGAAACGCGCCGCTTCTTCGAGCAGTACGCCAACCGGCGCGGGATACCACTCGAACAGGTCAGGCAGCGCCTCGAGCAAACCCAAGTCGCTTATTTTCGCTCCATCTTCGAGGAGGCAGCGCGCGGTGGAGACTTCGGTCTGTCCTACTACACGATGCGGTTACGCATCGGTGCCTGGCACAACCAGATCAACCTTCCTCTCAAGTGGTACATCGGAAGCTACCCGCTCTACATAGACCTCGTTCGAGACGAACTCCGCCGTGCCTTCCGGCTTCGTCCGCGCTTGCGTGCCCAGGCGGAACGCGCCATCCTCACTGTCTTCAACTACGATCTCCAGGCAGTGATCGATGCGTTCTTCCTCGATTACCTCCGTTCGATCGGCCTCGATCTCGGGAGTATCCCGGTCCGCGATGCCCGCGAGGACCTCACTGACCAACATGGCGAACTGCGGCGGCGCCTCACAGAAGCCATCACCACCCTCACTGGTAGTTGCCAGCAGTCTTCGACGCTCAGCCACGCCCTGGCGCGAACGAGCAGCGACCTGGAGCGGATCGCCCAGGCGATGGCGGGGGCGAGCCGGGAACTCGCTGCCACCATGGCGCACGATCAGCATTTGGTCGACCAGGTCGCCACGGCCCACACCCAAATCGATCAAGCCGCCACTGGCATCGCCCGCGGCGCCGGTCAGCAGGACACCACGATTCGACAGCTGCATAGCGCAGCCCGCGAACTCGCGCAGCGGATCGAAGCCATCGTCGAGCGAGCTGGTCAGGGAGCGACGAGTGGACGCGAGGCACTGACAGCCGCCGAGCAAGGTGGACAGGTGATCACGGTCACGCTCGGCGAACTTCGTGTCCTGGCGGACGGGATGCGCGAGCTTGCCGAACAGGTCGAACAATTGACCAACCTGGCCAGCCAAGTCGGTCAGATGGGCCGCGCGATCGAGGAGATCGCCGAACAGACCAATCTCCTGGCCCTCAACGCGGCGATCGAAGCTGCCCGAGCCGGGGAAGCCGGCAAAGGATTCGCGGTCGTCGCCGAGGAGGTCCGCAAGCTGGCCGAGCGGTCGAAGCAGGCCACCAGCGAGATCCTGGAACTGGTCGGCACTATTACCGAGTCGATCGGCAAAGCCGCTGCCTCAGCCCGCCAAAGCGCCCAACGTGCCGAGCAGAGCTCGGAACTGGCGGGGAACGCCGAGCGAGCTGTTCAAGAAATCGTGGAACGAGCTCGCGCCCTCGTCGACAGTATCGTCGCCATCGATCGCGAGGGCCAACTCGTGCGCCGATCGACCGAACAGGTGAGCACACTCCTGGAAACGGTCAACGCAGTAACCCGAGAGCACGCCGCAGCCGCTGAACAACTCCAGGCGACCATGCATGCGGTCCACCGTCAGTGGCAAGAACTGGAAGCGCATCTGCGCGCTAGCCTCACGCAGGCCGAACGAGTGGCGAACGAGAGCGATGCGCTCGAGGATATCGCGAGCGAAACCGCACGGTTGGCACGGCTCATCGAAGAGCAAGCAGCAGCACTCGGGAGTTCCGCTCGCGCCTTCGCTGTCGCCAGTGACACCGAGCTCGTCGCGTCTTCGAACGGGAAACCAAAGGAGCGCTTCTCGATCGGCGTCGAGTGACCCTCCGACGGGAACCTCCTACCGAGCGGTACCGTCCTGTATTCAGAAAACCGCGAATGTTCTCGGCGGGAAGTGCTCGTTATGTCTCGTCGGACCAACCATGCGCAACGCGAGAGGCACGGCCCACATCGCTCTCCACTCGTCGCGTTGGTATTGGTCCACCTCATCGGCTTGGCCTGCGCAGTCAGCCCGGCTGGCACCCCACCGACCCCGATCGCACACCCGAGCGAGCACGATGCACTGGTCCTTCGTATCGAGCCGAGCGGAGGGCTCCTTCGGCCCTTCGTCCTGGTCACCGAGTTACGCGAGCTTTCCGTCTATGGCGATGGAACGGTCATCGTGCTCGGACCGCAGATCTTGATCTATCCACCCCCGGCACTTCCCAACCTCCTCCAGAGCCGGATCACCGAGGACGGTCTGCAGTTGCTGCTCCGGGAAGCCGCCGCAGCCGGTCTCCTTGACGGCGATGCTGATTACTCCCTCCCCGGTGTGTACGACGCCCCGACGACCTTCTTTACGGTCCACCCTGGAGGCCAGCGGACACGCCTCTCCGTTTACGCCCTGGGACTCGAGGATCCGAGCGATCCGCGCCTGACTGCTGAGCAGCGGGAAGCACGCTAAAAGCTCGCCGCTTTCGCCGCCAAGGCGCGCGACCTCACGAGCTGGCTACCAGCAGACGCGATCATCGAGCGCGACATGCCCTGCATCATTACTCGCCTGCAAGTCGTCGTTGTCCCAGCCGACGCTCCTCAAGCACCGCAGTCTCCCGAGAACATCCCCGTGAGCAGCCGCCCATGGTCGCTCCCAACGACGCTGTCCCAGATCGGCGAGCCTGCACCGTGGGTGGGGCCGACCGCACGCTGCGTAGTCATCGCGAGTCGCAACAAGTTACCGCGTCTCTTGGAAGAGCTCGCTACCGCGAACACCTTGACGCGTTGGGAGAGCGGCCAGCGGGAGTTCGTCCTGCTCGTCCGCCCTCTTCTCCCGGACGAGACCGGATGCCAACCGCGTCGCTGGTAGCGTCTCGCTCACACGAAGCGAACCGTTAGCGGTGGCTGACCATGCAGCTCGACGACGAACAGATCGCCCCGGGCCGCCGGAAGAGCTCGGGCGAGTGAGCCCGAGAGCACGATATCCCCCGGCTCCAGCGCGATGCCGAATTCGGCGAGTTTGTTAGCCAACCACGCCACGCAGCGAGCCGGATGACCTAACGCAGCTGCCCCGATTCCCTCGGTCGCGACCTCGCCGTTCTTGTGGATGATCATTCCTACCGTCCGCAGATCCTCGCAGGCGAGTGCGCGGCTCCAGGGACCGACGGTAAAAGCACCGAACGAGGCATCGTCGGCGATGGTATCGGCCAGTTTGATGCGCCAGGCCTCGATGCGGCTATCGACGATTTCCACCGACAGCGCGACCGCCTCGGTCGCAGCGAGCACCTGCTGCAGCGTGACACCGGGTCCCTCCAAGCGGCGACCGATCAGGAAGGCGATCTCCCCCTCCAGGCGTGGCTGAATAAGGATCTCGGTCGGAATCTCGGCTCGTCCACCGCAAGCCGGGAAAAAGCGCGAGGCCCAGAGGCTCCCGTAGTCCGGCTCGCGGACTCCCAACTGTTCTTGCATTGCCCGGCTGGTCAACCCGATCTTGCGACCGATGACGCGCTCACCCTGAGCGATCCGCAACTCGGTCCAGCGCGTCTGGATGGCATACGCCTGTTCCGGCGTCAGGGGGCCGAGTGTCTCGGTGAGTGGGGGAATCGGCTGCTTCGTCGTCAAGGCACGCTCGAGCTGGCGCGCCACCGTCTCGCTCTCCACCACCATCTGATCCGCCACGTCACGCCTCCAGTCGAGCCAGCAGGACCGCTCCACCCGGGCCGCGCAACTCGAGCACCCCAGGTCTCGCCGGCACCGCCGCCGCTGGCGATCCCAGGTAGAGAAGGTAACCCAGCTCGAGACCACCGACTGCCGCCGCCAGCCACGCGACATGCTCGGTCACCGGCCCGAGCGCAGCGATCGAGCCGGCAGCGACCAGTTCGCCATCCAGGTAAAGGGAGAGTTCACCCTCGACCGGCCAGGGCAGCGCCTGCTCACCGAGAAAGAACGCTCCCCCGGAGGCATTGTCCGCCACCACGTCCGGAGCACTGAACCGATATCCTTCCCAGACGCTGTCGAGGAGATCGATGCCCAGAAAGGCCGCCCCGATGGCCAGCGCAATCGCACCGGGCGGCGCCCCCGGATGGACCGGATCACGCAAGACGACCGCGATCTCAGGTTCGATGCGCGGTTGGACGAACTCACTCAGGGAGAGCACCGGCTCACGCAGCATGGTCCGGCTGATCCGACCATAGATCGGGCTGCTCAGCCCCATCTGACGCTGCTTCGCCGGGCTCACCAACCCCAGCTTATACCCCACGAGGGGCTGGTCGGCGAGGGAAGCGGCTTGCACACGATACGCGCCTGCCAGGTCGACCCCGAGTTTTTCCGCGAGCGGCGAGAGAGGCTGGCGTCGCTCTCGTGCCGCGCGGATCGCTTCCAGGAGTTTTTTTTCCGGCTCGCTCAGCATCGCTCGACACTCCCCCTCAGTCTCCTGGCTGCGACGAGGCAGCACGGTCTCGCTCCGCCATCGTCATTGTCCCGATGCCCCACTCATCGCGCCCGACTTCGTAGATGACGGTCCGAATTTCCTCCACCGGAAAACCCAGGTGACGCCCAGCTGCTTCGGCAAGTCGACGAATCAACTCGGCCTTCTGTTCCGGCGTGCGCCCTTCGACCATCGTCACCTTCAGGACTAGCATCGTGTTCTCCTTCTCAGAGCTTGCCGCGCAGAAACGCACGGACCAACTCGTTGAAGCTCTCACGTTTCTCGATCTGTACCCAGTGGCTGCACTGCCCGAAGACATGCAGTTGCACCCGCGGCAACCGCGGGAGGAGCCAGAGGCTCGTTTCCAATGGCACGACCACGTCGTCGCGTCCGTGCACGAGCAGGATGGGTCGATCCAGCTCGCGATAGACCTCTTCGGGAAGGACGAGGACATCCAGATGCTGCTGGCGCGGTGCGGGGAACATCGCCTCGTAACTCCGGCACACCACTGGATCGAGTGCCGCCGCCAGGCGGTCGCGCGCGATCGCCTCCAGGTCACCACCGACCGTCGCGGGATCGTAGACGAACCAGCGGATGATCTGGGCCAGGCGCTCCGCCGTCGGTTCCTCGTAAAAACCCCAGGCGACGTCCAGCTGTTCTGTCATCCGGTGCGGGGCTCCGACCGTTCCCATGAGCACGACACGCTGGAAACGGTCACGGTGCCGATGGAGGAGATGCAGCGCGATCGCCCCGCCCATCGAGTTACCGACCAGATGCGCCCACGCGATCCCGAGATGCTCCATGAGCGCGATGACCTGCTCGACCCAGAGCTCCATCCAGGCCCGCGCGCCGATCGGTGGTGGATCAGGGTGCCCACTCCGGGCAAACCCCCAGAGATCCGGAGCGATGCAATCGAAGTCGCTGGCCAGTGCAGGAAGGGCAAAGCGCCAGTTCGCCCAGGCTGTCACTCCCGGGCCAGAGCCGTGGAGGAAGATCGCCGGCTCTCCACTTCCTGCCCGATGGAAATGGGTGGGCAATCGTCCCGCGTGCACGACCGACTCGGCGATCGTCACGTCCCCTCTCCCTTCCACAGCCGCGTGGTTCACCACCACCACATGCTGGTATCGTGCAGCTGAACCTCCAGGCAGCGGAAGTCACCACCGAAGAAAACGAGCGGCTCGCGCTCCCAATAGTCCAGCCAGCGCACGCGTCCCAACACCAGCGTGTGGTCCCCCGCCGGCTCCCGCTCCCACACGTCGCAAACCACCTGCGCGACTGCCCCCTCCAGGAGCGGTACTCCCTCCCGCCAGGCGAAGACCGGTTCGTACCCAGCTTGCGGCTTACCGGCAAAATGCCGCGCCGCCCGCTCCTGGTCGCGGGCGAGCACGCTCACACCATAGCGGGTGGCTTCGAGCAAATAAGTGTGCATCCGTGCCCGCCGATCGACCGAAACCAGGACGAGCGGCGGATCGAGCGAGACGGACAGAAAGGCATTGGCCGTCATCCCGTGAGCTCCTTCCGGGCGCGCCACGGTAATGACCGTCACCCCCGTCGCGAACCGACCCATCGTCCGCCGGAAGTGCCGGGGATCGATCATCGGGGCTGGTTCGTCAATCAGCTGATCGCTCGGCTGTGGCTGGTTCGCGTGCATCGCCCGCTCCTTCGGCTGCGCGCTTGCGGCGCAGGATATCGAGCGCCACATCCAGGATCCAGTCCTCCTGCCCCGCCACCGCCTGGCGCCGACCGAGTTCGACCAGGATTTCGCGCGGATCGAGCCCGAATTCAGCTGCGATATGGCGAGCGTGGAGAAGGAACGTCGAATAGACCCCAGCATAGCCGATCGTGATCGCGTCCCGATCCGGGATCGGCTGGTACGGCATGATCGGGGCCACGATGTACTCGGCAGCATCCATCAACTTGAAGACATCGAGCCCCGGATTGATCCCCAACTTGTCGAGCACGGCCGCGATGAGCTCGGTGGGTGCGTTGCCGGCACCCGCACCCAGCCCACGCAAACAGCCATCCACCTGATCGGCTCCCTCCTCGATGGCCGCCAGTGTATTCCCGATCGCCAACCCGAGGTTGTTGTGCGCATGGAACCCGACCTGAATGGAGAGTCGCTCCTTGAGCGCAGCGACCCGGCGCCGGACATCGTCCGGCAACATCGCGCCGGCGGAGTCGACGATGTAGACGCAGTCGGCACCGTACGACTCCATCAATGCTGCCTGCTCGGCCAGGAACTCCGGTGGGCGCATGTGGGCCATCATGAGGAAGCCGACCGTTTCCAGGCCCATCTCTTTGGCCATCCCGAAGTGCTGCTCGGAAATATCGGCCTCGGTGCACTGCGTCGCGATGCGGACGACCTTGATGCCCCGCTCGATCGCCGCCGAGAGCTCCCTGCGCGTGCCGATTCCGGGGAGCAAGAGAGCCGCGATCTTGGCTCGCTTGGCCGTCTTCGCCGCTTCTTCGATCAGCTCGAGTTCGCTCGTCGTCGAAAAGCCGTACTGGATAGAGCTACCCGCTAGTCCGTCCCCATGGGTGACTTCGATGACCGGCACGCCAGCCTCGTCGAGCGCAGCCACGATGGCCCGCACTTGCTCCCGCGTGAACTGGTGCCGCATGGCATGGGAACCGTCCCGCAGCGTCGTGTCGGTCACGCGCGGTGGCGTGAGCGTCTTCATGCCGCCACCTCCTGCCGGATACCCAGCAAATGCTGGGCGAACAACTCACCCACCCGCCAGGCCGCTGCCGTCATGATGTCGAGATTGCCGGAATAGGGCGGCAAGAAATCACCAGCCCCCTCGACCTCGAGCAACATGGCGATAATTGTTCGTTCGCCCCACGGTGTGCGCCGCCGGTCGAAGACCGGCGCGTCCTTGAGGCGATACCCGGGGACGTATTGCTGCACTTCGGCGACCATCTGGTCGACCGACGCCACGATCGCCGCCTGGTCGAACTCCTCGTTCGCGGGAACGACGTACACGGTATTGCGCATGATGATCGGCGGCTCAGCCGGGTTGAGAATGATGATCGCCTTCCCCTGCTCAGCTCCCCCGATCGCCTCGAGCCCATGGGCGGTCGTGAAGGTGAACTCGTCGATGTTCTGCCGCGTTCCTGGTCCCGCCGACTTGCTGGCGACGGTCGAGACGATCTCGGCGTAGCGCACCGGTACGACGCGACTGACAGCAAAGACGAGAGGGATGGTCGCCTGCCCGCCGCAGGTGATCAGGTTGACGTTGTCCTTGTCCAGGTGTGCGCCGAGGTTGACCGGCGGCACGACGTACGGACCGCGGGCAGCTGGCGTCAGATCGATCGCGATCTTGTCAGCCTCGCGCAGCATCTTGGCGTGACGAACGTGCGCTTTGGCGCTGGTGGCATCGAACACGACCCGGATCTCGGGATCATCCAGGATCGCCTCGATCCCCTCGTAGCTCGTCGGGATACCTAGTTTCTTGGCGCGGGCGATCCCCTCCGACTGCGGATCGATCCCGGCGAACATGGCCAATTCCATGTGGCCCGGATTCCGCAAGAGCTTGTACATCAGGTCGGTACCGATATTCCCGGTACCGAGGATCGCGACCTTGACCGCTTGCCGTTCCCCCATGCCCAATCCTCCTGATAGTACTCGAGTTCTTCCGAAACCCGTCGCGCAGCATCGACGATCGCGGTGGTGAGCCGCTGTCGGTTCGGATAGAAGCGGTAGGCCGGCACCGACAGACTCATCGCCGCGATGACATGACCGCTCTCGTCGCGGATCGGCGCGGCCGCACAACAGAGCCCAACCATGACCTCTTCCTGGTCATAGGCGAACCCCTGCTGGCGGACCTGTTCCAGTTCTTCACGCAGCTGCTCGACCGACTTGATCGTGTTCGGCGTGAAACTCACCAGACCGGTCCGCTCGACGATCCCGAGTACGACCTCCCATGGCTGATGGGCAAGCAGCACCTTTCCGACGCCAGAGCAGTGCGCTGGGAGACGCTTGCCGACTCCGGACAGAACGATCTCGAGGGCACGATCGCCTTGAAGCTTTTCGACGTACAACACTTGTCCATCGACCAACACGGCAAGGTGCGTCGTCTCGCCCCACCCAGCGACCAGACGCTCCATGACCGGACGGGCCGCGCGGAGGAGCGCACTCGAGTCGAGCAGCGTCTGACTCAGCTCGAACAGCGCCCAGCCGAGACGGTAACGGCCAGCGGCCGTTCGCTGCAAGAGACCTTCCGCTGCCAAGGTACGCAGAAGCGCATGAGCGCCCGACTTGGGGATCTCCAGCGCTGCAGCGACCTCGGTGACCCCCCATTCAGGCTGGTGCGGCGTAAACAGGCGAAGCACTTGTGCTGCCTTTTGCACGGTCTGGAGCATCGCACCCTTCACACCATCACGATACCAGCACGTTGGCAAACCCGCAAGCAGCTCGTTCACGATGGCCGAACCATGCGCCGTCCGCTAGCTCGCTCACGGGAGATCATGACGGGAAGTTTATGATAGCCGAACGAGATGATTGACGTGACGCGAGACTCGCACTATCCTTGGACTAGAAGTGGTGAAGAGC
>Ga0068664_1028218_pt1 | contig 8648 bp, 7 predicted proteins | sample YNPMS_MetaT_31_FD_73487 | JGI IMG/M metagenome (GOLD analysis project Ga0068664, IMG submission 73487) | Anoxygenic and chlorotrophic microbial mat microbial communities from Yellowstone National Park, USA - YNP MS_1200_B MetaT (Metagenome... ...
CCCAAGGTGGCAAGTTGCCCGACAAACTTTACGAAATCATTACTGACCCAGAAAAACGAAAGAAATTAGTTATCTATATCAATCCGCCGTATGCAGAAGCCACTACTGCCAAAACAGTAACAGGGACAGGCAAAAACAAATCGGGAGTGGCTATTCAAAATAAAGCCAACCAATATTTTAAATCCAAAATAGGCAGTGCAACCAACGAAGTATTTGCTCTATTTATGGCACAAGTGTATGATAAAATTCAAGATGGCATTTTAGCACAATTTTCAACTTTAAAATTTGTTCAAGGTTCAAATTTTGATAAATTTAAAGAATACTTCAAAGCCAAATATCTGGGTGGCTTTGTTGTACCTGCTAATACCTTTGATAATGTAAAAGGAGAATTTCCGATTGGTTTTACAATTTGGAATCTAAATGCAAAAGTAAAAATAGAACAAATTATCTGTGATGTGTATGATAGAAATGGTGAATACATTGGAAAAAAGAACTTTTATGGAAACTTGCCTGATAGTATTAATAAATGGATTGTAAGATATCAAAACGATTTCAATATTCAATTAGGATTATTGGTAAGTGCAGCACCTGATTTTCAACATAACAATCAATTAGCAATTCTGTCAAAGCAACAAGAAAGATATTGTTTCAATATTTGTAAAGAAAATCTAATTATATCTGCTGTTTATTTTGCCGCTCGCTTATGTATTGAACATTCTTGGCTCAACGACCGCGATCAATTTTTATATCCTAATGATGGATGGAAAGAGGATACTGAGTTTCAAAACGATTGCCTAATTTTTACACTTTTCCACGAACAGAACAAGATTTCGTGCAAACACGGGGTTAATCACTGGATACCTTTTACCGAAGCAGAAGTGAACGCCCGCGAAAAGTTTGATAGCCACTTTATGTCGGACTTTCTAAAAGGCAAAATAAAAGCCGAAAGCAAGGAGAATTTGTTCGAAGAAAATCCAAGCGGGGATGTTTCGAGTAGCTTTTCGAGCGCCCTTAACCCTTCCAACAGAGGCGAAAAAGAAGGATTTTCCGCTCGCGCCGACGGAACGCAAGTGACATCCTCACCAAATGCAACAAGGTTGCAAGCACCAGCGCCATTAAGCTTCTCGCCCGAGGCACAAGCTGTTATCGATGCTGGACGCGAACTTTGGAGATATTACCACAGCAAGCCAAATGTCAATGTTAATGCTTCACTTTACGACATTAAAGAATATTTCCAAGGACGAAATCAGCAAGGCAAGATGAATTTCAGAAGCAATGATGAAACCTATAATGAACTAATCGCAAATCTTAGAGAAAAGCTTAAAACACTGGCTAAGAAAATCGAACCCAAAGTTTACGAATACGGATTTTTGAAGAGATAATCAATCCCTCAAATTTTGTGTAAGTTCTGTTTTCTAACGGCTTCGACCCCGTTTGGTAATAATTGAACTTAAACTTTCAATTCTTTGCAAGATTATAATCAACAATCCAGAAAAGGGGAAAACCAAAAAGAACCATCCCAGCCAGTAACTATTGCGAAAAACAAAAGTAACTATCCAGAAAAATAAAGAAGATGCTATTATGACCCATCCAGAATATTTGGGTCGGAAAAACAGTAGTACCATACCCACCATTAAACCCACAAAGCCAAGAAGTTGCAACCCAAGCGGTAAATCCCATTGAGTATAATCGAAAAAATCTTCTGTCCAAAGGAAAAGCACCATAAATATCACGAGCAAAAAGAATGCGAGCCGGAATAAATACCAAAATCCTAAAAGAAAGTAATCGAAATATTTTTTGGAAGAGACAGTCTTACCTTTTCCTTGAGTATTTCCCATAGAACTGAGCCTGTGCAAGAATATGACCTTTCATAGCTGTAAGCAGCTCCTCTTTCGTGGCGCCGGGTTTCAAGTTCAGCATCTTATCGAGTGCGTAAATTTTGAAGAAATAGCGATGAGTGCCACCGGGAGGGCAAGGTCCACCATAACCAATCCTTCCCCAACTGTTCTTCCCCTGCAAAGTTCCGTCGGGAAGTTTCTCCACTCGTTTAATATCTTCGCCGAGTCCTTGTGCAGTGGGCGGAATGTTGTAAATCACCCAATGCACCCAAGTCCCCATTGGAGCATCGGGGTCGTCATTGATAATAGCAATCGACTTTGTGCCCTCGGGAAGTCCAGACCACGCGAGCGGAGGGGAAATGTCTGCACCATCGCAAGTGTATTTCGATGGTATCATCCCCCCATCTTCGAATGCAGAACTGTAAATTTTTAGATTCATACTATCCCCTTTCAAAAAAACTACAAAAAGGAAAAGCAAAAGGATTTTCATTTTTCCCTCCTTTTATGTTGTATTGTAAAAAGAAATTAGGAAGGTTTTTCTTCTTTTTCTTTCCCTGCTGTATTAATTTTAAAAGGATAATACAAGGGGCAAACTCCGATTAGTCCAGTTATGACGAAAATTACAGCGATTATGCCAAAAATTATTGCCCCCAAACCTTTTAGCTGCCCGAAGGCAATCAATAAAGCAAGGACTATCGCCAAGATAATCCTTAAAGTACGGTCGAAAGAACCCATATTTTTTTTCATAAATCCTCCAAGTGAATAATGACATCACTAAATTAACAAAAAATTATGAAGTAACAAATTTTTTTTCGGGATTCGGGTAAGAGAACAAAAAAGTGAAAAATAGAATGTGCAAAGACATCGGGTGTGTCAAATACATTCGATGTCTATTGGTATTGGCTTGTGGCTTTTTTTCGCCTGCTCAATCTTTTCGAGCAAATCTTTTTCGGTCAAACCTAAATCTTTGGCTTTAAGATAACAACTCAATGAACGAGAATAGTCTTTGTTGGAAAAGTAGGCATCGCCAAGGGAATACCAAACATCTGCTTGCAGGGAATCCAATGCCAAAGCCTTGGTGAAGTCTTCAATTGAATTCCTATATTCGCCCAATTCCAAATAGCATAATCCACGATTCACGTAAGAATTGACATAATTTGGATTCAATTGAATTGCCCGTGTAAAATCTTTAATTGCCTCGGAATACCTGCGTAAATCGAGATTTATATTTCCACGATTGTAATATCCAAAATAATATGATGAATCAATGGTAACTGCTTTGGAATAATCATTCAAAGCGGAATATAAATTCCCCTGCGATTCAAATATCATTCCCCGCCCTAAGTATGGATGTGGAATGCGTTCGGGGTATTTTTCGATACAGTCCTGCCAAAGCGAAAACTCATCTTGCCACTTGGAAATTTCTGTTTGCGAAACCAAGAAGAATATAACACCCAAACCAATTAAATAATAAGCTCTGTATTTTTTCAAATACAAAGAAGCAAGGTAGGAAATCAAAAATGCCAATCCAATGACCGAAAAATAAACATATCGGTCGGCAACAGTCGACCAATATTGGTAATAGAAAGTCACTAAATTCGATACAGGCAAGTAGCCAAGCGAAAACAAAAGAAGCCCAAACCAGTATTCCCTTCTTTTAATTACTAGACCAGCAACAACTGCAACCAAGCCAACCAAAATTGAATAGAAATAAATTGGATTGTTTTTTAAAAAATTGAAAGTCAAGCCATACCCCGGGGAAAGGTTCCAAGGAATGAAAAATTTTTCCAAATAGAAGCCCAGCGAATTAATCCAAACAATGGGTCGCCAAAGAATTGGAATTTCGAACGAAATAGTCTTGGTTGCTTCACCTTGAAACGAAATAAAAATGAACGGCAAAGTTATCAACAAGTAAAAGACATTCCTTTTTAACAAATCGACGGGGTTTTTTATGTTGTTCCAAAACCAGTCCAATAACACAATGATAAGCGGGAAGACTATACCACTTGGTTTGGACAAAATCGAAAGCGAAAGCAAAACCAGGCAAGCAACAATTTTAATTCCTTTCTTCGAATTCTGAAGATAAATCAATAAGGCAAGCAAACCCCAAAAAGTTGACAAAAGCCCCCGAGCCTCCGAAATCCACGCCACCGATTCTATTTGTATTGGATGCAGCGAAAAGATAAATGCCCCGACAAAAGCCCAAAAGTCATCGTTCAGCAATCTTTTGAAAAGCAAAAAGACAAGAATAGTATTTAAAATATGCAGAAGAAGGTTTAGAAGATGAAAAAGGAAAGGATTAAAATTTCCATTATCAACTCCACCAAAAGCACTAATCAAAGACCAAAAGAAATAAGTAACTGGGATGTACATCTTGTCTTTTTGGGGAATGAAATTCTCGAAGACCTTATCAAAAGGATTGTCGGGCGGGATTTTGCTTGGATTTATATATAGTTGCGTATCGTCCCAAACAAATTGATAAGAGAGAACTGGTTTGTAAAAAACAAATGCTAATACAACTAAAATCGAAATATAGATAGGAACTAAGTTTTTAAATTTGCTTTTCACAACGCTTGTTTAAATGTCGAGATAATGCTCAACTTCCCACTCAGTTACTTGTATTTTGAAATCATTCCATTCTCGCTCTTTAATTCTAATGTATCGGCGGAAAAGCACATCACCGAGAGTTTTTCTGCACAATTCACTTTGGCGGAAATACTCAATAGCCTCGAATAGCGAGGATGGCAGTGTTTCGATATGAAGTTCCTCGAGTTGATGATTACTAAAGTGGTATAAATCCTCTTCGATTGGCTCTGGGGGTTGAATATTGTTTTTGATTCCCTCCAACCCAGCCGAAAGCATTACAGCAAAGGCAAGGTAAGGATTTGTCGAAGGGTCTGGACAGCGAAGCTCAATTCGTGCAGATTCTTTCTTCTCTTCGAACCACTTTGGAATTCTAATCAGTGCTGAACGATTAATTCTCGCCCAAGAAATATACACGGGAGCTTCGTATCCAGCAACTAATCTCTTGTAAGAATTTACCGTTGGGCACAACACTGCGCATATTTCCTTCACATACTTCAATTGCCCCGCAATAAATGAATATGCTACGGGCGAAAGATTGTATTTATCTTTATCGTCGAAGAAAGCATTGCGTTTTGCCTCAATATCGTAAAGACTTTGGTGAACGTGCATACCCGAGCCATTAATTCCCAATATTGGCTTGGGCATAAACGAGGCAATTAGATTGTACTTCTGGGCAACAGCTTTAACTGTTGCACGAAGGGTTAGAACTCGGTCGGCAGTCGAAATTGCATTCCCATAACGAAAATCAACTTCGAATTGCCCAATAGCAACTTCGTGATGGGTAGCCTCTACTTCTATGTTAAAATATTCAAGATTCTTGGTGATTTCTCGCATTATCTCCTGTGCAAATTCCCCTGCGAGGTCGAAATAGCCTCGATTGTCAATTGGTTGATGTTTTGAATCATTCATCTTGAAGAGGAAAAACTCAACTTCGGGACCAAGATTATATTGGAAGCCCAATTGCTGTGCTTCTTCGAGGATTTTCTTCAAAATATACCGAGGGTCGGCTTCGAATGGTTCCCCATTAGGCTTATAGATATCGCAAATGAAGCGCGCAGTTCGGTCTTCGCCTTTCGAAAGCCAAGGAATGATTGCATAAGTCGAAAGGTCTGGCTTCAAGTAAAGGTCGCTTTCGTGGATTCGAGCAAAACCCTCTATCGAAGAGCCATCGAACCAAGTTCCATAACGCAACGAATCCTCTATCTTCGAAACTGGTATAGTAACTTCTTTCAAAGTGCCAAGAATATCGGCAAACTGAAGGTTAACAAAAGTAACCTTATCCTCTTTGAGCCGTTTAAGAATATTTTCCATAAAAACTCCTTTTTATTATAAATACTAAATACAAAATAAAAATCCACCATCAACAGGAATGCTTGCACCATTAATGTAACTTGCATAATCGGATGCTAAGAAAGTTGCAAGATAAGCAATTTCATCGGGGCTACCAAGTCTTTTCGCGGGAATTCTTTCGAGAATTTTATTCAATTCCATATCATAGGAAGTATTATTGCGGAAAGCGGTTTGCTCCAGCAGAAATTGTAATCGTTCCGTCGCTGTATACCCCGGCAAAATATTATTCACGGTAATCCCATAAGGAGCCACTTCGCGCGAAAGAGTTTTTGCCCAACTGCCCATTGCTCCGCGAATAGTATTGGAAACACCAAGATTGTCAATTGGTTGCCGCATCCCAACAGAAACGATGTTTATTATTCTTCCAAAATTCTTGGAAATCATACCGGGTAAAAGCAATTTAACCAATAGCTGAGCGGAAAGAATATGCTGTGCAAAAGCTTTTTGGAAATCCTCCAACTCTGCATCGGTCAACTTTCCCGGGGCGGGTCCACCGGTATTATTCACCAAAACATCTATCGATTGATTTTGTTCAAGTATATGTTTAACCTTTGATTCCAAATCATTTTGATTTGAAATGTCACAACAAATATACGAATGTTCAATCCCTGTTTTTTGCCTTAGTTCAAAAACGTTTTTGGAGAGGTTTTCTTCGTTTCGGGCAAGGAGAATTACCTTGGCTCCTGCTAAAGCAAATTGGTAAGCAATGGCTTTCCCAATTCCTTGGGAAGCACCACACACAAAAGCAACCTTACTGTTAAGCGAAATCAACATTTTTTTAAAAAGCAAAAGGCTACCGAAATGGTTCGAATAGCCTCATTATTATATATGTTAAAATTACTGTTGTGGCTCTTTATCTTCACTTTCAGGTGTTTCTGGTTTGAGCTCTAAATCAAATTCAACAGAAACTTCCCCAGATTCAACTTGCGATTCAGCCGTGGTTTCGACATTCAAAGATTCAGATTGGGATGGTTGTTCGCTCTCTGAACTTTGAACTTGGGCTGTTTCCTCGGTCCTGGGAATTATTGGTTCATCTTTCGGTTCTGCGGGAGGCACAGTGTATGAAGTAACAAGCGAAGGATAAAGCGCACTCGATATATGTTCGTCGGGTTGCAACTTGGTTTCGATACCTTCGTAATCCGCAGCTTCGGAAGAATCGAAGTAACTTCGGGAAGTATCTATAACAACTTTATCAGCATTCGGAACTGGGTGTTCTGCATTGTATGCATCAATTGCAGCCTGAACCATTGTCCGTAACGCTTCGACAGCGGACAAGACAATCTTCTTCGAGGCTTTTTCGAACTCAACAACACGCAAGGGTAAACGGTCCCCAATCTTGAAGTAATCGCTAATCACTCGGACAGGTGCAAATGAAAGCTGAGACACTGGAACAAAACCATCTACGCCATCGGGCAGCTCAACAATAACACCTTTTTCGATGATGCGTTCAATTTTGCCTTCGGTAAGAGTTCCAACTTTATACTTTTGTTCAAAGTAATCCCACGGGTCCTCTTGAATTTGCTTGTGTCCAAGAGCAATTCTTCGTTGTTCCTTATCTACTGCCAGAACGACAACTTCCAACTCTTCGCCTTTCTTTACAAACTCACCGGGATGGCGAATCTTCTTTGTCCACGATAAATCACTAATGTGTATAAGTCCATCAACACCGGGTTCGAGTTCAACAAACACACCAAAGTTGGTGATGTTGCGAACAATACCTTTGTGGCGTGAACCAACTGGATATTTTTCGGCAAGTTCTTCCCAAGGGTCTGGTTCAAGTTGTTTCATACCAAGAGCCAACTTCCGCTCCTCTTTATCTATATTCAAAACAACAGCCTCGACAATTTGCCCAAGAGAAACAACTTGCGAAGGATGTTTGACGTGTTGTGTCCAAGACATTTCGCTGATATGAATCAACCCCTCGATCCCCTTTTCGATCTCGATAAATGCGCCATAATCGGTCAAACTGACAACTTTTCCGCGAACTTTGGTACCTTTCTCATACTTGTCGCCAATTGAATCCCACGGATGTGGTGTAAGCTGCTTCATTCCCAACGAAATTCTCTTCTTATCCGGGTCGAAATCCAAAACAACAACTTTGACTTTTTGGTCCAGTTCAACAACTTCACTTGGATGGGTAACTCTTCCCCAAGATAAGTCTGTAATATGTACCAAACCATCAACACCACCAAGATCGACGAAAATACCAAAATCGGCAATGGCTTTCACAACGCCTTCGAGTACCAATCCTTTTTCTAATTTCGATAGCAAAGCCTCGCGTTGGTCTTTTAGTTGTTCTTCGAGAATGACTTTATGGCTAACAACAACATTTTCGTTTGGATGGTTTACTTTTACAATTTTAACATCTAAGGTTTTACCAACCCAAGAATCAAAATCCCGAACAGGGCGGATATCGATTTGCGAGCCGGGAAGAAAAGCCTCGACACCGAGAAGGTCTACGACCATTCCACCTTTAATTCTCCGCAAAATTCTAACCGGAACAACTTCCTGATTCTCATAGATTCGGTTTATCTCCTGCCAGATTCTCATAAAATCGGCTCTCTTGCGGGAAAGCAAAACCCTGCCTTGGCTATCTTCCAGAGCCTCGACGAAAACATCAATCTGGTCACCAATCTTTAATGTTTCAGAATTCAACAATTCACTACGAGGAATAACCCCAACGCTTTTAAAGCCAAGGTCTACAAAAACTTCATCTTTGGTAATATCGACAATTTTACCGCGAATCAATTGACCTTCTTTAATGTCCTTGAAATTTTTTTTCGATAAGTTCAGAAAATGTTTTTTCATCGATTTCAAGGTCGCTAAAATTCATATCCAAAAGATTTGCGAGAACGCTTGGCTTGGTTGGAACTT
>Ga0068664_1006813_pt1 | contig 8585 bp, 8 predicted proteins | sample YNPMS_MetaT_31_FD_73487 | JGI IMG/M metagenome (GOLD analysis project Ga0068664, IMG submission 73487) | Anoxygenic and chlorotrophic microbial mat microbial communities from Yellowstone National Park, USA - YNP MS_1200_B MetaT (Metagenome... ...
CTCTTTGGGCTACAGTGGCGCACCCTCAAAAGGCCGACGGTTCCAGCCGGGCCGCCAGCCACTCAGCTAGGGCCATCGAGGTGAGCGGCCGGGCAAAGTGGTACCCCTGGAAGAGGTCACAGCCCAGCGCGATCAGCCGCTGCCTTTGCGCTTCGTTTTCGACCCCTTCGGCCACCACGCTCAACCCAAGCCGATGGGCGATCTGGATGGTGGCATCGATGATGGTTTCGTCCCCACCGTCGGTAGCTAACGGTGCCACGAAAGAGCGATCGATCTTTAATTCGGCAAGCGGAAAGGCGTGAAGATAGGTAAGGGACGAATAGCCTGTGCCAAAATCATCGACCGCAAAACGGATGCCAAGCCGAGAAAGGGCCATAATGCGCTGCTTGGCCAGGTCGGGGTCCTGCATCATCGCCGTCTCGGTGATCTCCAGGATCAGCCGCGAGGGGTCAATCCTATGCGCAGCTAGAAGCTCGCGCACGGTGGTCACCAGTTCGGCATCATAGAGCTGATGGACCGAAAGATTGATCGAAAGCGTTGGCAACACCAGGCCCGCCCGATCCCATTGGGCCAATTGCTCAATCCCTTGTGCCAGTACCCACTGGCCAATCGAAGGCATCAAGCCCATCTCTTCAGCAAAGGGGATGAAGCGGGCAGGAGAGACGAAGCCCAGCTCTTCATCTGAGGTCGGCAAACGAGGTCCCCTCTACAGCCAGGGTTTCAGGGAGGTCGAGGATCGCAAACGCTAGGCGATTCCAGTAACGGAGCCGCAGATCGGCATCAAAGACCATCAGCCCCACCGGAAGGGCATCGACAACTGCGCGCAAGATTCGTGATTGCGCCTCAAGCCTGGTGAGTGCATCGGCGCAGGGATTTGGCGCGCGCTCTACCCCCATCAGGCCACTCCCAACTCGGCCAAACTCAGGAAGCGGGGCAAACCGTGGCTACCACAGGGCACCACCGGGCACCCCTCAAGAAGCGGCAGAAGATAGTCGAGAAAGGGTTCAGTTACCCAGAAATGGGCTTCGTCAAACCATTCGCGCGGAAATAGGCGCTCACGGTTGCCGACTTCACTGGCCGCAACCGGGCGCATCGTCCAAGAGCCCGACTGCTCGTTAATCCCAACCATCACGCCCGTGAGCCTTGGGTCGTCGCAGGCCCACGCAACCGCCGTCGTGCCCACTTGCCAGGCAAGCTCGCGGTCGACAGCACTCAACCAGTGGGCAGCAGCCCGCTGCAGGTAATCCGGCACGGCAACGTGGACTTTAGCCCCCAGCTCGTCGCGCAGCCAATCGCCCACCACCGATCCTGCCCCACCCAACTGGATATAGCGGCGCTTCTCGATCCCGTGGTAGCTAAGCGGAGCCCCATCGAGCGTCACGCCTTCGGCGACGACGATCGTGCAGTAGCTGTAGCGATCGAGAAAACGCTGCGCCTCGGCCAAGAGCGTCTCCTTGCGCCAACGCATCTCGGGCAGCAGAATCAGGTGCGGGCTGTCATCATGCAGCACCGTGGCAGCAGTCTTGACCGATGCCGCAAGCCAGCCGCTGTTGCGTCCCATTGTCTCCATCACGAAGGCCCGCGCCCCTTTTGCCGGGAATGAGGCGAGATCAAGCGATGCTTCAAGGAAACTGGTGGCCAGGTAGCGGGCTGCAGAGGGAAAGCCCGGTGAGAAGTGGGTGCCCAGTAGGTCATTGTCGATCGTCTTGGGAATGCCGATGACCTGCACCGGCACGCCGCGCCGCGCTGCCTCGCGGGCGATCTGGGCCACGGAATAGATCGAACCGTTGCCTCCGTTATAGAGAAAGCAGTCGATCTGGAAACGCTCAAATTGCGCAAAAAGTTGATCGTAAAGATTAGGCTCTGCCTCGGGCTCGGGAAGGTCGCGGCGTGCGGTGCCAAAGATTCCCCCTGGGGTAAAACTCAACCGCATCAGCGTATCGCGGTCGAGCCAGGGCACGGTCACGATATCCCCTGCCAGCACCCCTTGCATTCCGTAGCGCGCCGCCAAGAGGGTTGCCCCGCGCGCCTGAGCTTCGGCGATGACACCGGCCGCGCTGGCGTTGATCACCGCCGACATGCCGCCTGACTGAGCATAGAGAATCCGTTTCGCCATCACTCCTCCTTTTTTACCACTTTCACCGCTTAGAGTCTAACATGAGGAGGAGGAGGGAAGTTGCTCAATCAGTTGATGGCACCATCAACGAACCATATTGCTGCCAACGTCTTGCCATCGCGGATCGCCCCCGCACGTGCCCGGGCCAGTAACTCTGCCCAAGGTAACCGATAGACCTCGATCATCTCCCCTTCGTCACACTGTGCAGGGCCAGCGGTGAGGTCGGTAGCCAAAACAACATGGATCACTTCGTTGCTATAACCGATACATGGCCAGAAGGCCCCGAGATAACGCCAGGTGGCTGCGGTATAACCGGTCTCCTCGCGTAACTCCCGTTGGCCGCAAGCAAGCGGCGATTCGCCTGGGTCTAGTTTGCCGGCCGGTAACTCATCGACGATTGCCTGCACCGGATGGCGGTATTGGCGCTCCATCACCACCTGCTGTGCCTCGTCGATGGCGACAACTACCACCGCGCCAGGGTGGCGGATATATTCGCGGGTTGCCGTCACACCCCCAGGCAGCGCTACGGTATCGCGCCAGACATCGAGGAGCTTGCCACGCCAGAGCGGTTCCTCAACAAGCACCTGCTCAATATGGGGGTGTGGGTCGTCCCCTGCCCTACCGTGTGCCATTCTCCTATTCATGCACGACAGGTCAGAGTGAGGCGATCATCGCGTAAGCGGCAAGCGACATCAATCCCTGCGGCATCAGGCCAAAGAGCGCAAGCGCCAGCGCGTTACCTGAAAGGAGCACCCGGGTTTCGCTGGAGGCAACCAAGGGCTGGCGCTCCTGCGGTTCGTCGAAGTAGGCCAGTTTCACCACCCGTAGATAGTAAAAAGCCCCCACCAGCGACATCACCACCGCGACCACCGCTACCCACAGGAAGCCAGCTGCCACCACTGCCTGGAGCACAGCAAGCTTGGCAAAGAAACCGAGGAAGAAGGGAACGCCAGCGAGCGAGAACATCGTGATCAACAGCAGCGCGGCAAACCAGCGGCTGCGTTGGTTGAGTCCTTTGAAATCTTCCAGGCGATCAGCTTCGAAGCCGGCGCGCGCTAGGAGGAGCACCAGGCCAAACGCCGCCAGGCTCATCAGCGCATAGACCACGGCATAGAAGAGCGTGGCACTGTAGGCGTTTAGCGCCAGCTGTGTCTGGCCGTCGGCAACTCCAACAGAGAGCCCCAACAAGATGAAACCGACGTGGGAGATCCCCGAATAGGCCAGCATCCGTTTGATGTTCTGCTGCACGACTGCGGCAAGGTTCCCCAGCACGATCGAGGCAACGGCCACGATCATGAGCATCGTCTGCCAGTAGTGGGCATATTCAAAAAAGCCAAAGACAAGGAGCCGAAAGGCCATCGCGAAGGCGGCAAGCTTAGGAGCTGAGGAGAGCAACAGCGTCACCGGTGTAGGTGCCCCCTGATAGACATCGGCCACCCACATATGAAACGGCACGGCTCCAAACTTGAAGGCGATCCCGGCAACCAGGAAGGCAAGGCCAAAGCCAAAGAGCCGCTCGTCGCCCGGGCGCAGCGCCCCATGACCAGCAATCTCAGGAAGTGCAAGCGTACCGGTAACGCCGTAAAGCACTGACATCCCGTAGAGCATCAACCCGGAAGCGAGCGCCCCGAGCACGAAGTACTTCATCCCCGCCTCGGCGCGCAGCAGCTGATCGCGGTCAAAGGCAACCAGCGCATAGAGAGCAAGTGACATCAGCTCCACACCCAGGTAGATCAAGAGCAGATGGTTGGCTACCGTCAGCACCTGCATTCCCAAGAGCGCCAACAACACCAGCGCGTAATATTCGGCGCGCTCGATGTGTCGTTCGATCAGGTAGAAACGACCATAGATCAGGGTAGCAAAAACGGCAAGATCGATGAAAAGCTGAACCACCAAGCTGATCCAATCGACAAGGATCATGCCACCGAAGGTGGTCTGCACGCGCGGATCCCCAACGGTAAAGAGGGTGATCAGTGTCGTGGCAATTACCGTCAGTTGCGCAAAGAGATAGGAAAAGTGTCGCCACTGGTCACGGGCAAAGGCGCCTGCTGTTATCAACGTCAGCGCCGCAGCAGCGACAACGATCTGTGGCAGCAACAAGAGCCAATTGGGCTGTTCCAACGTCATTGTTCCCTACCCCTTTTAAAGTTTGCCAGTAGCAACGTGCGCCAGGAGCGTCTCAACCGAGGCGTGCATCACTGTCAGCAGCGGCTGCGGCCAAATACCCAGCAACAGGACAAAAAAGGCCATCGCCCCTAGCACGATCCATTCTCGGCGGGAGAGATCGGTGAGCGCAGCTACTTCCGAGTTAGTCACCGGCCCGAAGATGACCCGCTTGTACATCCACAAAGTATAAGCAGCCCCAAGGATCAGGGTCAGGCCAGCAGCCGCAGCCACCCAGAAGTTCACCTGAACTGCAGCAAGGGTCACCATGAATTCGCCAACAAAACCGCTTGTTGCGGGTAACCCTGCATTGGCCATGGCAAAGAGCATGAAGAACGCGGCAAAGTGCGGCATGGTGTTGACAACCCCGCCGTAGTCGGCAATCTGCCGCGTGTGCATCCGGTCGTAGAGCACGCCAATGCACAAGAACATCGCGCCGGAGACAAAGCCGTGCGAGACCATCTGGACGATCGCCCCTTCAACCCCCAAAGGATTGAAGAGGAAAAAGCCAAGGGTGACAAAACCCATGTGGGCGACCGATGAGTAGGCCACCAGCTTTTTCATGTCTTCCTGCACCAGCGCTACCAGCCCGATATAGACCACAGCAATCAGCGACAGGATGATCATGAGCCACTGGAAGTGGTGGGCAGCATCAGGGGCAATCGGCAATGAGAAGCGGAGAAATCCGTAGGCACCGAGCTTTAACGCAATCGCCGCCAGGACCACCGAACCCCCGGTTGGCGCTTCGACGTGGGCATCGGGCAACCAGGTATGCACGGGCCACATCGGCACCTTGACCGCGAAAGCGAGCAAGAAAGCAAGAAATAGCCACTTCTGCTCGGTGATCGTAAGCGGCAAGCGATGCCACTCCAGAAGGTTGAAGCTGCCACCTGAGGCGCTAAAGAGGTAGAGGATCGCCACCAGCATCAGCAGCGACCCAACCAGCGTGTAGAGGAAAAACTTGATGGCGGCATAGACGCGGTTCGGTCCGCCCCAGATGCCGATGATGAGGTAGAGCGGAATAAGGGATGCTTCGAAGAAGACGTAGAAGAGAACAGCATCGAGCGCCGAAAAGACCCCGTTGATGATTCCGGACATGATGAGAAATGCGGCAAGGTACTGCGCCACCTGCTTTTGAATAACCTCCCATCCGGCAATCACCACGATTAGGGTAATAAAACTGTTGAGCACCACAAAGGGCATCGATATGCCGTCGACCCCAAGAAAGTATCGGATGTTGTAACGGGGGATCCAGTCGCGTACCTCGACAAACTGCATCGTCGAGGTCGCCGGGTCGAAATGGACCCACAGGGGCAGTGTCACCGCAAAACCGACCGCCGCGGTCAAAAGGCTCAAAAGGCGCGCCTGGGGGGCCCGCCGGTCATCGCTGGAACTGGCCAAGACCAGCAACCCACCGATAATGGGAATCCAAATCGCTAAACTCAATAAGGGCATCGCCGTCATAACGGTCATCCGCAATCAAACCAGGGTAAGGAAAAGGAGCAATACCGCAATCCCGAGGATCATCGAGAAGGCGTAGTGGTAGAGGCGACCAGTTTGTAACGCGCTCGCTCGGCTGGCCACATCGCCAACGATCGAGGCGGTGCCATTTACCATTGCGCCATCGATAATCGTCCGATCCCCGATCGTCCACAACCCACGACCCAGCCGCCGCGCGCCTGCAGCAAAGACGATCTCATTAATGCGATCGAAGTAGTAGTGGTTGGTAAGTACCGTATAGACAAGACGCAACTGGTTGGCCACCAAGACCGGGAGGTCGGGTCGGACCAGATAGCAATACCAGGCAAGCACCACCCCGGCCAGCGCGAGGAAGAAGGGAAGGGAAACCAGGCCATGCAGCCCCATTGCCAGCGCCCCATGGAAGGAGTTACTGAGTGCGGCCATCGCCCCGTGACGGTCGCTAGCGACAGCGATCACCCCACGGAACCAATCGCCAAAGAGCATCGGTTCGATGGTCACCGCACCGATGAGAAGCGACGGAACTGCCAGAAGCAACAGCGGCACGGTCACCACTTTAGGTGATTCGTGCGGCTTTTGCCCAGGGGCCAAACCGTGGTGGTGATCATGGCTATGATCGTGGCCGTGGTTGGCATGGGCCGTTGCGAATCGCTCTTGGCCGTGAAAAACCAGAAAAACCATGCGGAAGGTGTAAAAGGCGGTCACGAAGACTCCGGCAAGGACACAGAAGTAGGCGTAGCCCGCGCCAGGGATCGTAGCGTGTTCTACCGCCATCAAAATCGAATCCTTGGAGTAGAAACCGGAGGTAAATGGCGTTCCGATCAAGGCAAGCGAGCCGATGAGCGCGGTTGCGTAGGTGATTGGAAGGTAGCGCCACAGTCCGCCCATGCGCCGCATATCCTGATCGTGATGCATGGCGATGATCACCGAACCAGCGGCAAGAAAGAGAAGTGCCTTAAAGAAGGCGTGGGTCATCAGATGGAAGATCGCTGCCGAGTAGGCCGAAACGCCAAGCGCAACCGTCATGTACCCAAGCTGCGACAGGGTTGAATAGGCGACCACCCGTTTGATGTCAGTCTGAACAATCCCCAATAGCCCCATGAAAAAGGCGGTCGTTGCACCGACCACCAGCACGAACGAGAGGGCAGCATCAGAAAGTTCAAAGAGCGGCGACATCCGCGCCACCATGAAGATACCAGCCGTAACCATAGTAGCAGCATGGATCAGCGCCGAGATCGGTGTGGGACCTTCCATCGAATCGGGAAGCCAGACATGGAGCGGCACCTGGGCCGACTTCCCCATCGCGCCAATAAAGAGTGCAATGCAGATCGCCGTGATCAGCGGCCAACCGGTCACCGCTTCGGTCATCTGAGCCAACTCTGCTGCTTTGGCAAAGGTTTCGGTGTAGTTAAGGGTGCCAGCGTACGCCGCAACCAAACCGATGCCGAGCAGAAACCCGAAGTCGCCGACGCGATTCACCAGAAACGCTTTGAGGTTGGCGTAGATCGCGCTTGGGCGGGTGTACCAGAAACCGATCAAGAGGTAGGAGACCAGCCCGACCGCTTCCCAGCCAAAGAAGAGCTGCAGGAAGTTGTTGCTCATTACCAGCATCAGCATCGCAAAGGTAAAGAGCGAAATGTAGCTAAAAAAGCGGCAGTAACCCGGATCGTCGGCCATGTAGCCGATGGTGTAGATATGGACCATCAGCGAGACGAAGGTCACCACCAACATCATCGTGACGGTGAGCGAATCGATCAGAAAGCCGACCTCAAAGCGCAGAGCACCGCTCGTCCCCCAGGTATAGAGCGGCCCATTGAAAGTATGGCCAGCTTGGACTTCGAAAAAGATCGCTAAGGAAGCAAGAAAAGCGACCAGCACTCCAGCAATCGTCACCGAATGGGTGGCTGTGCGGCCGATGCGCTTGCCAAAAAGGCCAGCGACGATCGCCCCTACCAGGGGAGCGAACGGGACAACGGTATAGAGGAGTTTCATGCTCGGTTCCTTCCTACCCGCGAAGTTCGCCAAGGTCATCGACGTGGATCGACTGGCGGAGGCGAAAGAGCACTACAAGGATCGCCAGACCAATCCCTGCTTCGGCTGCCGCCACGGTCAAGATGAAAAAGACAAAGATCTGGCCGTGGATATCGCCCAGGAAATGCGAAAAGGCAACAAAGTTGGTATTGACCGCCAGCAGCATCAGCTCGATGCACATCAGGAGCACGATGAGGTTCTTGCGGTTGAGGAAAATTCCCACGACGCTAATCAGGAAAAGCGCCGCCGATAATACGAGATAGTGGGTCAGGCTCATCCCCCGCTCCTATATTTGCCTTACTCTTTTTCCGCTGGCATTGTCACCAACCGGAGCCGGTCAGAGGCTTTAACAGCGATCTGCTCCTCGGGTTTGACCACCCGCACGTCGCTCCGTCGGCGATGGGTTAGCGCTACCGCTGCAATCATGGCCACAACCAAGACAAAAGCGGCGATTTCAAACGGATAGGCGTAGAGGGTATAGAGCACCTCGCCAATGCGCTTGGTATTACTTCCCTCCACTGCCGGTGCAGTGCTGCGTTGGAAGGCGGGGCTAGTCAGCATCAAGAAGAGTTCAACGGCCAATCCCCCCCCTACAACCAGCGCCAGCGGGGTGTTTTGCCAAAAGCCCTCGCGAAGGCGAGCCAGGTTCAGGTCGAGCATCATGACGACGAACAGAAAGAGCACCATCACCGCCCCGACATAGACAAGAAGCAGCGTTAGGGCCAGGAACTCGGCCTCAAGGAGCAGCCAAAGGCCGCTGGCAGAGAAGAAGGTGAGAACCAACCACATGGCTGCT
>Ga0068664_1041408_pt1 | contig 8288 bp, 2 predicted proteins | sample YNPMS_MetaT_31_FD_73487 | JGI IMG/M metagenome (GOLD analysis project Ga0068664, IMG submission 73487) | Anoxygenic and chlorotrophic microbial mat microbial communities from Yellowstone National Park, USA - YNP MS_1200_B MetaT (Metagenome... ...
AAGTTAATTTTAATTCAAAACCTATGATAAGAAGTTTAATCTCTACTCTTTTAATAATGGCTTTTCTTGGCATAAAAGCACAAAACAATACGGGTGCCATCAAAGTTACTTTGAAGGATAAAACAACAGGAGAAACACTTCCATTTGCAAGCGTTGTCGCTTATGCCAAGGGCGTTCAAGTAGCAGGGGCGACTACAGATGTAAACGGAGAATGTTTCTTAAAACCTCTCCCTCCTGGTACTTATGATGTAAAAGCATTTTACATTAGCTACCAACCCAAAGAAATAAAAGGTATCTTGGTGGGTGAAGGTAAAACGGCATATGTTACAATATTAATGGAAATGGGTGAGGGAATAAACTTAGGCGTAGTTGATGTAGAAACCTATAAAGTGCCTTTAATAGACCCTGATACAAAATCAGGAGGTACTGTTACTCGTGAAGAGTATCAAAATATGGCTACCAAAGATATCAATACTGCTGCTGCAAGTAATGCAGGTATTTTTCAAGCAGATGAAGGGAGAGCTTTGTATGTAAGAGGAGGTAGAAATACACAAAATACCTATTTTGTAGATGGTGTAAAAGTAATTGGTGGTTTAGCATTGCCCCAACAAGCCGTTGAGCAGATTAATGTTATCACAGGTGGTGTTCCTGCAATGTATGGTGATGTTACATCTGGGGTTATTTCTGTATCAACAAGAGGTCCTCAATCTAAATTTTTTGGTGGAGTAGAATTTTATTCATCTGGTTTGGGTGAAGATAAAAATGGAAGGGTGTACGGTTTAGATCCTTATGGATTTAATTCGCTTGGTTTTAGTTTAGGTGGACCAATATGGAGCAAAGTAGATACACAAGGCGTTAAAAAGACAATCGTTGGTTATTTTGTTGCCGGTCAAGGTAATTATGTAAAAGACCCACTCCCATCATTTCTTCCTGTTTATGTTTTAAAGGAAGATGTAAAAAATGAATTGCTTGCAAATCCTTTGCAGCCATCTCCGAGTGGTGTGGGCTTTGTAAAAAGATATGATTATATTACTAAGGACAAGTTAGATGTAAGAAAATCTCACGTTAATGTAGCGTCTTATTATTTAGCATTAAATGGTAAGATAGATATCAAACCCGCTGAAAGTACTAACATCTCAGTGGGAGGTGCTTATGAATTAAATAACTATCGTAATTTTTCTTTCTCAAGATCATTATTTACACCTGAGTCAAATGCTCAAACAATTTCCAATACTTGGAGATTTTCATTAAGAGTTACACAAAAATTTGGAAAGCATATTACGTCTAAGGAAGATAAAGAAAAATCTAATCATCTTTTAACTAATACATTCTTTAATATCTTGGCAAGTTATGAAGGAGTAGACAACGTTACACAGGTTCCAAAATTTAAGGATAAATTATTTGATTATGGATACATTGGAAAATTTGACCAAAAATATTCAGGAAAAGAAAATATCAATAACTACGTATTTAATCCAAAATTTGTTGTAGGAAATGATACCATTAAGGCCTACGAATATCAAGGGGCAAGCCCTATAGGATTTGATTTCACGCCTGGTTCTCAAAATCCTGAAGCAGTGGCATTTACACAGTATGTTATTAATAACTTACCATTTACGCTACCATCTATAGATTTTTTACCTGCTTTTGGAGGAATGAGAAATGGAGATAATTCGGGAGGAAATTTTGCAGGAGGAGGAACAGTATATGGAATGTGGGTTGTGCCTGGTGTTATTTATAATGGCTACTCAAAAGTTAATTTCAGACAGTTTCGTTTAGCAGCATTTATTAATACGGACTTAAATATCGGGCATTCAACACACGCAATCACTGCCGGATTTGAATACGATCAAAGAGAACAAAGAGCATGGAGCATAAGCCCTGCGTCTTTATGGACAAGAATGCGTCAGATAGTGAATCAACACATTTCTCAACTTGATAAATCCAATCCTATTTACAATCCTGACCTGTCTTATACGTATCCTGCCTATTATTACGATTATTTATACAATCCTGCTCAACAAACACAATTCTCTATTAAGTTATTAGAAAAATTAGGAAAACCAATAAACAGCACAGAACAAATTAATATAGACGCACTTGATCCATCTATATTCTCTATAGATATGTTTAGTGCTGAAGATTTATTAGGAAATAATAGTGGAAATGCCTTAATAGATTATTTCGGGTATGATCATACAGGTAAAAGATACAATGGAACTACCAATTTATCCGAGTTTTTAACCAAAACCAATGAGTATGGCAAAAAGACATTTTCAATTGGGGCATTTAGACCAATTTATATGGCAGGATATATTCAAGATAGATTTGATTACAGAGATTTAAAATTTAATATCGGTGTTAGAGTAGATAGATATGATGCGAATCAAAAAACGCTTAAAGATCCTTATTTAGTACATCCTGCAAAAACAGTAGCAGATACCAAAGGAGAATTTAATCATCCTGCTAATATGGGTGATGATTATGTAGTATATACAACAGATATCAATGGGGGACAAGTGATTGGTTATAGAAATGGTGATACATGGTACGATGCACAAGGTAATGAAGTATCAGACCCAAATGCTTTGGCAGGGGTTACGGGTAAATTAACGCCATATCTCAAAAATCCACAAGATTATCAAAGTGGACAACCTTTTTCACCAGATGCTTTCCAAAACTATAAAGCCCAAGTAAATGTGATGCCTCGTTTAGCATTCTCTTTCCCTATTTCAGATATGGCTAACTTTTTTGCACATTATGATATATTAACTAAACGTCCAGGAAGCACTTCTTTTGATGGTGGCAATAGATTTGATCCCAAAGATTATTATTTCTTACCCAACGAAAGTTCGTTGCCATTTATAACAAATCCCAATTTAAGACCCGAAAAGACGATTGATTATGCCTTAGGATTTACTCAGATATTAAGTGAAAGAAAAAATTCAGTATTAAAAATAGAATTCTTTTACAGAGAATTGAGAGACATGTTAACTTTGAGAAATATTGTTGGAGCATTTCCAAGAAATTATATAACGTATGTCAACCAAGATTTTGGTACAGTGAAAGGATTAACATTAGAATTTGATTTACGAAGAACGGGCGGGTCTAGCCTTAAAGCGAATTATACTTTGCAATTTGCTGAAGGTTCGGGGTCTAATGCTAACTCAGGTGCTAATCTTGCACTTTCGGGACAACCTAACTTGAGGATATTACAGCCACTCGATTATGACCAAAGACATACGATTGTCTTGACTTATGATTATCGTTTTGGTAGCGGTTCTGATTATAAAGGTCCAAAATACACAAGAACTAAGAATGGAGAAGAAAAAAACTGTCCAGATATTTAAAGACGTAGGGTTCAATATACAATTCTTTATTGGTTCAGGTACACCTTATACAAGATGGGCGTTCCCCGTTCCAGCAAATGGTAGCCAAAGAGCAAGTATTGTTGGTGGTATCAATTCAAATTATAAACCATGGACAGTGCGCGGAAATTTAAGAATAGATAAGAACTTTGAACTCACATTTGGTGGAAAGGACCCTGAAAAACAAAGAAAAGCCAACTTAAATGTTTATTTACAAGTATTAAACGTGTTGAATCAAAGAAATATACTTAATGTATATAATTTTACAGGACTACCTGATGATGACGGTTTCTTATCTTCACCAATTGCACAATCTACTATTCAATCTACTAACAGCCCTGCTGCCTTTATAGACCTATATAATATCTTTATTAACAGATTTTCTAATTATGCACAACCAAGACAAATAAGATTAGGTATTCTATTAGATTTTTAACTGATAATTATAAGTAAAAACAAAAATTAAAAAAATATGAAAACAAGATTTAAATTATTCGTTGCTTTCTCATTAACAGCTTTAATTGGAACAATTTCAGCAAGAGAAGTAAATACTGCTAATGGGTATAAAAAAATAGGTAAAAATAATACTACTGATGCAGGTTCTGCCTACAAGGTGATGGCACAGTGTACAGGTGCAAGTGGGTCGAGAGAATTGTGGGTAAACAATGTTCGAGCCATTATTTTTACCGCTGGTGATATGTGGTGGGATCTATTTGGTAGTGGAAATGCCTACTATATTGTGCCTGCTCAAAAAGACAGAAGTAAAGCCCCTTCTTCATTATTTGCGGGCTCTATTTGGATAGGGGGATATGATGCGGGCGGTCAACTTCGTATAGCAGCTATGACCTATCGCCAAAGTGGATATGACTATTGGCCAGGTCCTCTTGATATTACGAATGCATCCGTAACCGATGAGGTGTGTCAAAAATACGATAGGATTTTTGCTATCAGTAGATCAGAAGTAGAAAGTTATGTTTTGAATCCTGGAAATCCAATACCGTATAATGCTCAAATTTGGCCTGGTAATGGAGATCCAACCTACAATCATGATCAATATTTAGCACCTTTTGAAGATGTGGATGGAGATGGATATTATGATCCTACCAAAGGGGATTATCCCGCTTTTGATATCTATAATAAAGCGGAAAAAGACAATTGTGGAAACTGTAAAGCACGTTTATTTGGTGATTTTTGTTTATGGTGGGTATTTAATGATAAAGGGAATGCTCATACAGAAACACAAGGTTTGTCTATTGGTTTAGAAATTAGAGCACAAGCATTCGCATTCCAAACATCGGATGAAATTAATAATATGACTTTTTATAGTTATCAAGTCATTAATCGTTCTACCTTTGAATTAAAAAATACTTACTTTACAGTTTGGACGGATGCTGATTTAGGATTTTATTTAGATGACTATGTAGGATGTGATGTGTCTCGTGGTGTAGGTTATATCTATAATGCTGATAGTTTTGATGAAACAGCAGGAGGTGTTCCGGGTTATGGTGATTATCCCCCATCTATCGGTGTTGACTTTTTTAGGGGACCGTTAGCAGATCCAAACGATGGAATTGATAATGACTTTAATGGCATAATAGATGAGCCATGCGAAACTATTGGAATGACGAATTTTACTTACTATAATAATAATATTGGGTCATTCCCTCCTCAAACAACCAATCCAGAAATTGCAGCTCACTACTATGGCTATATGATTGGAAAATGGAAGGATGGTTCACCATTTACTTTCGGAGGAAATGCTTATGGTGGATCAACCCCATTAAATACTACTAACCCAGAAGGAAGAGTATTGGTTTATACTGGTGACCCTTATTTAGGAACAGGTTGGACAGAATACTCAGCAGGTAATGTTGCCGGAGATAGAAGATTTTTACAAACAGCAGGACCTTTTACATTGAAACCTGGTGCTGTAAACAACATTACATTTGGTCTTCCTTGGGCACAAACACCAATTAAAAATCAACAATTGTATTCTATACCTTTAATGAAAGCCGCTGATGATAAAGCACAAGCATTGTTTGATAATTGTTTTAAGATATTGAATGGCCCTGATGCACCAGATATAACAATTCAAGAATTAGATCAAGAACTTATCATTTATTTGACTAATCCCCCAACATCTAATAATTATGCAGAAAGATATGAAGAAACCGATGTTACTATTTTACCTGTGCCTGGTAGTACTATTGCCGCACTGGCTAATCCAGATAGAAAATACAGATTCCAAGGATATAAAGTATATCAATTAAGAGATGAAACTGTTACACAAACCGATTTAGAAGATGAATCAAAAGCAAAACTGATATTCCAATGTGATATTAAAGATGGAGTGGCAAGAATTATAAATTTTGAACAAGATAATACCACTGGCCATCTTGTGCCTAAAGTGAAAGTAGATGGTGCTGACAAAGGTATTGTAAAGTCATTTAGAGTTACAACAGATGCATTTGCTGTATCAACAACTGGTGGAACTGCCAATAATCGTTTAGTTAATCATAAGAAGTATTATTTTATGGCTGTCGCTTATGCTTACAATAATTACTTAACATATAAGCCCGATACCGATCCTATTTCAAGCCCCGATGCTAACTATTTAGGACAAAAAAGACCTTATTTAGAAGGTAGAAAAGTGAAAAAAGCATCAGGTATTCCACATATCACTAGTCCTGAAAAGGATGGTACTGTCTTACAATCATATTATGGATATGGTCCAAAAATTACTCGTATTGAAGGACAAGGTAATGGAGGAAATATCCTTGATTTGACAGATGAAAGTATTGATAAAATCATTAAAAATGGATTTGACCCAAATCCAACTTATGTTAATGGTAGAGGCCCTGTAAACATTAAAGTAATAGACCCATTAAAAATCAAAAATACGACTTATACCTTGAAGTTGATGAAATGGGCTGGATTGAATAAACCTGCAGTACCATTAACACCAACAGATGGAGATGTATTGAATATGGGCGTGGTAAATCCTGACAGAGCGACTTGGGTGTTAATTGATAATAATAGTGGTGCTACTTATCAACTGGATACAACCATCAGAGTGGGTAAAGAGTACGTCATACCTGAAATTGGATTGTCCATTACAATGGAACAAGTTTTAGATCCTGGTACGCAATTAAAGGGAACAACAACCTATACAGTAGATAGAAATATTTTTCAAGATGGGGACTTTTTAGAAGCAACAATGACCTTTGCCGACCCTCAGAAGGCGTGGCTTACAGGAATTGCAGATCAAATAACATCTGCTAATCCTTCGCCTTTTAATTGGATTAGAAGTGGAGTGGCTGCCACCGAAGGTACAAGTGGTGGGTGTGGAGTCAAAGTAACTAACGCAGAATCAGCAGATTGTGGGGGGCCCATCATTGGTTATATGGGTTGTGTGAATTTTACAGATAAAGATAACGTGATGGCTAATATATTAGGAGGTAGATGGGCACCATATTGTATTACGGCTTATTCTGGAAAGTTTGGAAGTGGTTGTGAAATTTATGCCGGTCCGGGGTATGATTCTCGTATTCGTTTTAGTACTATTGCAGATGCTAATCCTTCTAAGGTTGAAACAGGTTATTTGTCAAGTATAGATTTAGTGATTACCCCTGATAAAAGCAAATGGACAAGATGTTTTGTTATTGAAATGCAAGATGATCCTAATTTAGCAGAAGGGGGCACTCAAAAATTTGAAATAAGAAAGCATCCTTCAGTAGATAAAAATGGCAATACTGGTGATGGAATTGTTACGAATGATCCTGATGATGCGGACTATATTGCTGCAGAAGGAATGAGTTGGTTCCCTGGTTATGCCATTAATGTTGAAACAGGAGAAAGATTAAATATCATATTTGGAGAAGATAGTTGGAATGCTGCAGATAATGGTAATGATTTAATCTGGAATCCAACAGCAAACAGAACAGGATCTGCTTATCGATATCCATTTGGTGGTCGTCACTATATTTACATTTTTGGCAATAACAGATACGAAAAATACAATACAAGCACGTCAGCAGTACCAGAAATAGCTGCACTACATAACACACCAATAGGTGCAGGAAGATACGATGGTTGTGCTCAACTTTATCCTCAATGGAAAGCCGCATTTGCAAATGTAACGGGTGTTAACAGGTTGCAAGTTATTCGTCTCTTTAGAACATTATTGCATGATGTTATGTGGGTGAATCTCCCTGTGTTGTCAAACAGCATATACAGCTTTAAAAATCCTTCTCAAATCCCCTCAGAGGTAAAAATAAGGATTCGCGTTAAAAAACCTTATAGATATGGATATTCTACTTTTTACACAAATAGTAATCCAGGTCCTTCGCCTTATTATGCTGACTTAAATTCTTGGAGATTTTATCCTTTTGCTTCTTTGCTGCCTGCCAATGTAGGAACGCTTACCAATGTCTCATCTACTCCTCAAAATGGAAATTTCCCAATGTACCAATTCTCTACAAGTGATATTTATACAATCACCAATAGAGATGATATTGCTAAAAAAGCACTTGATATTATTCGCGTCGTCCCAAATCCATATTATGGATATTCTACTTATGAAACTAATCGATTAGAAACAAAAGTTAAAGTTACAAATTTACCAAGTGATTGCGTTGTGAAAATTTACACTTCAAATGGTACTTTAATTAGAACTTTAAATAGAAATATGGAAAATCAAGAAGATAATTTTTCTTATGTCAATGATTTTAAGCAATCAAAATGGTTACCCTATTTAGAATGGGATCTCAAAAATCAAAGTGGAATTTTAGTGTCCAGTGGAATGTACATTATTCACGTAGATTCGCCAAAATTTGGAGAAAAAATAATTAAACTCTTTGTAATAATGAGACCTTATGACTTACAAAACTTCTAAAGAAGTTTTATAGGAATATAACTGCC
>Ga0068664_1006669_pt1 | contig 8208 bp, 7 predicted proteins | sample YNPMS_MetaT_31_FD_73487 | JGI IMG/M metagenome (GOLD analysis project Ga0068664, IMG submission 73487) | Anoxygenic and chlorotrophic microbial mat microbial communities from Yellowstone National Park, USA - YNP MS_1200_B MetaT (Metagenome... ...
GGATAAGCTGTTTTTGCTTGACCGAACCGAATGTAGGCAGCGATGCTACATCCATACAAACAACAGCAGTGCGCAAGGGCGACCACTATGTATTAAACGGCACCAAAATGTTTATAACCAACGGTCCTATTGCTGATGTGGCTATAGTAATGGCTTCCACAGACAAATCTAAAAAAGCCCGAGGAATTACTGCCTTCATAGTGGAAAAGAACTTCCCTGGTTTCAGTGTAGGTAAAAAGCTCGATAAGATAGGACAGCGCGGTTCTGAAACTTCTGAAGTAATATTCGACAATTGTATCGTACCGGTAGAAAACAGGCTGGGAGAAGAAGGAGAAGGTTTTCTGAAAGTAGGAGCTGCAAATTTGGAATATGAAAGAACCATCTTACCCGCCATTGGGGTAGGAGCGGTAGGGTACAACCTGGATCTGGCCATAGCTTATGCTCAACAGCGGGTACAGTTCGGCCAACCGATAGTAAGGTTCCCTCAAATCAGAGAAATGCTGGTTAGGATAAAGATGGACTACGACATATCTAAGCTCCTTCTCTACCGAGCCGCCTGGATGAAGGATCAGGGAATGTTTGCCGCCTTAGAAGCCACTATGTTTAAGGTGTTTATCGGGCAAGCCACCATGCGCAGTGCCATAGAAGCCATGCAGGTGTTTGGCGGCTACGGCATGATGAGGGAATACAAGATCGAGCGTTCCTTAAGAGATGCCAAGCTGACATCAGTGGGCGGAGGCACGGAGCAGGTCTTGGTTGAACTCATCGCTCGCCTGATGACAGGGACCAGGTCGGTGACGATGTAAATCTTCTCGTCACCTTTAACCCCTACAATCACTAATACGCGGAAAGGAGGGAGAAGGCAACAATAGTCTTAAAAGACAACTTGAGGGCAGTTTATTGGTAAAACAACAGGAAAAGGAGGCTTGTATCAAATGAAGAGAGTTGCCATCTGCGCCGTAGCCCAACGAAAAATAGAACCGGACATCTGGTACGAACGCTTCCAAGGCATGCTCGTGGACATGCTGGAAGACATACAGGCCCAGACCGGTTTCACCTTTGACGAGGAAAAGGGTGTGCGCAACATCGTTACCTGCTCCGATGACGTTTTTGACGCCCGCACCATCTCTAACAACGGAGTGGCCGATGCCGTTGGAGCTCACTATCGCGGGGAGGAAAAAATGGCTCAGGAGGGATTGAATGCTCTGGGCTATGCCATGTCCATGATCCTGTCGGGGCATGACGACGTGGTGTATATAGCCGGTCACTGCAAGGAGTCTCAAGCAGAAAGCAGAAACCAATGCACAAATCTGGCTTACGACCCCTTCTACTGCCGCTGCCTGGGCCTTGACTATCTTAATGTAGCTGCACTACAGGCCAGGGCCTACGCTATGAAATCAGGCATCACAGAAGAACAGCTGGCCAAGGTGGTGGTGAGATCCCGACTGTGGGCGGCCAGAAATGAGTATGCCAACGAAAAAAGGCAGCTTCGCTTGGGAGATGTTATGTATTCGCCAATGCTTTGCGATCCCATTAGGACCATGCACGTTTATCCCGTCTCGGATGGGGCGGTAGCCTTACTCTTAGCCTCAGAAGAAAGGGCCTATGAATTCACCGATGATCCGGTCTGGATAACAGGGTTCGGCAGTTGCATGGACAGCTACTTCCTGGGAGATAGGGATTTGGCCAGCAATTTCGCTCTCAAGCTGGCAGCTCAAAGGGCTTACAAAATGGCAGGAATAAAAGACCCGAAAAAAGCAGTCAACCTGGTAGAGCTGATGGACTGCTACGCCTACCAACAACCCATGTGGCTGGAAGGCTTAGGCTTTTGCGATGAGGGTAAAGGCGGTCAATTTATCGACGAAAACGGGCCTGCCAAGTACAATGTTAACCTCTCAGGGGGGATGCTGGCGGGAAGACCCCTTATTATAGGCGGGCTCTACGGGGCCGTGGAAGCTGTTCTGCAGCTGAAAGGCCAAGCTAAAGAACATCAGGCCGCCGATGTGAGCTGCGCGGTGGTACACAGCACTACCGGAGGAGCCGGACAGTTTCACACGGTTGTCGTCTTGGAAAGGTAAGGAGGTGAAGATTTCATGGCTAAGAGAAAGAACCGCAACGTGGCCATCGTAGGAATAGGCCAAACCGAATACTCCAGTCACAAGGAGCACCAAAACCAACCTGAGATGCTTAACGAAGCAGTGCGCGCTGCTTTGGCCGACGCCAACATGACCTTGGATGACATCGACTGCATCGTGCACGGCAATATGGAACTTTTTGAAATGATGCATCAACCGGACATGTGGCACACCTTGGGTTCCGGGGCTTTTGGCAAACCGCAGTTCCGCATCACCACTGGAGGAACTACTGGTTCAACCATTGTTTGCGCCGCAGATAACCTTGTGGCTTCGGGGATGTACGACGTGGTGATGGCTATCGGTTTTCAAAAATTGCAAGAAGGCAATACCACTGGCGGCATCACCAACATGGCCGACCCACTTTGGTTCAGGCACCTGCAGACTGGAGCCTTGACCGGAACCACCGCTGAACTTATGATCCATGAATTCGGAGAAGAGAGAGCCAAACGAGCCGCTATGCTGTACCGCATCATGATGGATAAGCACGCCTGCTTGAATCCCAAGGCACACCGCCGTCTCGGCCTGGATTACAGCCAAATAGAAGACCTTATGAATTCTCCCAAATTGGTGGGCGAACTCCGGCTTATTCATATGTGCTCTCAGAGCGATGGTGCTTGCGCGCTGATTTTTGCTTCTGAGGAAAAAGCTAAAAAGTATACAGATAAACCGGTGTGGGTTAGGGATCATATTACCATTCATAGGGAAGAGTCCTTGCCCAACATCTTCGCCTTGAACCGTCCGGAAATGACTCACCGCTATGCTGCCCGGAAGCTATTCGAGAGAAATGGAATAACCGATCCGGTAGAGTACTTTGACGTTTTTGAGATGTACGATCCTTCGGCTTGGTGGGCGGTCGATTGGTTGAGAGAGTTCTTCCTGCTCAAAGGAGACGAACACATCCGCATGCTAGAAAACGGTGAGTGGGACTACGGTGGTAAAGTGGTAATAAACCCATCCGGGGGTGTTATAGCTTCCAATCCCATAGGAGCTACGGCTATAGCCAGAGTGGCAGAAGCCGCCCTTCAAGTAAGAGGCGATGCCGGTCCGCATCAGATCCCCAAGGAAGTTAAGCATGCTTTGGCTTCCGGTTTCGGAGGAACTATGTGGACTGTTTTGATCATGTTGGAAAAGTACTTGGATTGGTAGGAGGTGAACGTCATGGCCGAATATTTTGGTTCCCGGGTTGAGGATATATTCAATACCATGCCCGAACGCTTTCAGCCTGAAAATGTGGCCGGGGTGGACGTGCGTATAGGATATAGTGTCACCGGCGAAGGCGGGGGCAAATGGGTAGTTACCATCAAGGACCAAAAATTAAACGTAGAAAAAGTGGAAGAACTTCCTAAGTGTTCCGTGGTCCTGCTGGCTGAAGCCGAGGCCTTTGTGGGAGGTGCTCTGGGAGTGGTCAACCTCCAAGACGCCATGGCAGCCGGAAAACTGAAGGTCGATGGAGATATAACCATATTAGGCAATGTGTTGCCCAAAGCCTTCACCCCGTTCGTCCCTGTCATTAGAGCCAAAGACATCATAGACTCTATGCCTGCACGTTTTCTGCCGGAAAAAGCTGAGGGAGTCAGCATGAAGATCGGCTATGATCTTACAGGCCAAGATGGAGGTAAATGGACGGTTGTGGTCGATAACGGTAGCTGCACCATAAAAGATGGACTGGACTCAGACTGCACGGTAGTCATGTCCATGGAAGCAGACGTTTTTGTGGGACTTAATACCGGCAAAATAAGTGCCAGTTCTGCTTTTAGCGCCGGGCAGGTCAAAATTGATGGAGACATTGGGGCAGCCGGAGCGACAGCTCAATTCTTTAAGAAATTCGAGATAGCTAGTGATGATAAAAAAGGTGAAGAACTGATCTCTATAAGCGTTGTGAACTCAATCAATCAGCGTTTTGCCACCGGCCCATATATGGGCAAATGGTTCGCCGGGCTTAAGGAAAAGAAGTTTTACGCCTCTAAATGTCCTGTTTGCGGGCGAACTCTCATCCCTCCCCGAGAGGTGTGCGCTAACTGCCGAGTGCGAGCCACCGAATTCGTGGAAGTGGGACCTAAGGGAACAGTCAACGTTATAGATTTAGTCTATTACGCTAGTCCCGATCCCTTGACCGGCAAGGTACGTTCCACCCCTTATGCCGTTCTCTACATGTCGATGGATAACGGCACCCCTGATGAAATGTTCTCACATGAGCTGAATCCCAAGGACATTGACAGGGTAAAATCTGGAAGCAGAGTGCGGCCGGTGTGGAACGAGATAAGAACTGGTGGTATTGATGATCTTTTGTACTTTGAAATTGATGATTAAGGAGGGGTGAAGATGTTCATACAAAGAGGACAGATCACCAAAGACTGTTTTGTGATGCCGGGTAAAATGGCCCTTCCTAACCAATACTTCGCGGGAAGAGTCGGCTCCAATTTCATAATTTCTCTTAGGGATGATAGGAAAATACTGGGGGTTAAGTGTCCCAAGTGTGACAAGGTGTACGTTCCTCCCCGAGAGTATTGCGAAAAAGATTTTACCAAGCTGGATGAGAACTGGGTGGAAATCGGTAGCGAGGGGGTGATTACCAACTACACCATTGTAAACTACAACGACAAACACCTGCCCAGAAAGGCCCCATACATTTTGGCCCTGATAAAACTGGATGGAGCCGATACTCCCATGGCTCACATCGTTGAAGGTATTGAGACGGAAGAAGTGCAAATCGGCATGCGGGTTAGGGCTGTTTTCTCAGAAAAACCCACCAACACCATATTGGACATCGATCACTTCGAACCTATAGGATAAAACACCTTTCTTTAAAACACATCGTGGGTGGGGATACATTTCCCCACCCCAACCCAATCTAACTAAACTAATAATTCCTCCAAAAAATACAGCGATCGGAGGAGGAAGATAGCATGGCAAGGCGGGTCGCAATAACCGGAACAGGGCAAACCAAAGGTGTCGATAACTGCAATAACAATGAGCTGATGAAAATGGTCAATGAAGCAGCAACCAAAGCCTTAGAATCCGCAGGTATGAACCCAGGACAAATTGATGCCTTGGTTCTTGGATGTGATAACTGGATGGCAACCGAATACGCATTTACTTCTCGACAACTGGCAAAATGCATCGGTTTAAGAGACATTCCCATCATACAGGTTCATACCAACGGCACCTCTGGCAGCTCAGTATGTCTGACCGCGTTTTACCATTGTGCCCAGGGTTTATTTGACAATATTCTTTGCCTGGCTTTTGAAAACGGTCACAATCGGGAAACAGGTGGTCACAAGCCTTCATTCTACGGACTGCCTGAACATGAAATCGAGTGGGCAGCTAGGCAGGCCAAGTATTATCTGGAAAAAGACCCTGAACTATCTCCGTACCATTTTGCCATAACTGCGGCCCGCATGTTGTCGAACGCGCTAAAAAATCCCTACTCCAAAGCACGCCATGCCTTATCTCCAGATGATGTGCTCCGTTCTCCCATGGTCAAACCACCTTTAACCAGTAATATGTGTGCCTCTTTGAGTTGTGCCGCTGCAGCCTTGATCATATCAAGTGAGAATGTGGCTCGGCGTGCTTCGCCCAATCCTGCTTGGATTAAAGCCATGTCCTTTGCCTTAGGAGATTCGCATAACGGCGATTCCGTACTCAGTGACGTGATCAACTGTGCCAAAGCTGCCTACAAAGCCGTTAGGGCCGCAGAGATCTACGACCCTTACGAACAAATAGATGTGGCTGAAATACACACCGCCTACGCTCATCAAGAAATCGTTTGGCTGGAAGCCATGAATATCTCTCCTCCAGGAAAGGCCAAAACCTGGGTGGAAAAAGGCATTACTTCAATTCACGGGCATTTTCCAGTAAATCCTTCCGGAGGTGTTTTTGCCCATAACCCGGTAAACGCTTCCGCTATGGTTAGAATCATAGAAGCCGCCCTCCAGGTAATGAACGGGGCCAATGAACATCAAGTCTACGGGGCTAAAACAGCCTTGGCCCATACTTGGGACAGCACCTACCAGTTTCACATGGTTACCATTTTATCAAGCTGTTATTTGCATTAACAATCGTAGTAGAGGCAAGAGACATCTTACATCTTAATGGTTCCTAGGGTAGAAAAGATTTTATGTCTGGTGATAAAGAAAAAACCAGATATGGGAGGGACAAAAATGGATTACGAACTGGGAAAAACCATTGATGAAATTCAAATCGGTGATAGCGCTTCCTTTACCAAAACGATCACCGAAACAGACATCTATCTTTTTGCCGGTATCAGCGGGGACTTCAACCCCATGCACCTGAATGAGGAGTACGCAAAAAAAACCCCATTTAAGACCCGGATAGCTCACGGAGCCATTGCTACCAGCTTAATTGCCCCTGTTTTAGGCATGAAGCTGCCGGGGCTAGGAACCATAGCGGTAGAAACCTCGAGCCGCTTCCTCTACCCTGTTAAACCCGGAGATACCATTACCGCCAAAGGTGAAGTAATAGCCAAGGATGAAAGTAAAAATCTGGTTACCATGAAGCTCACCTGGACCAACCAAAACGGTACCCTGGTGGCCGATGGCCAAGCGGTGGTAATGCCCCCGCTGAAAAAGTACAAAGAAAAGCTTAAAGCAGCTGAAGCATAAATTACATTAATAAAAATAACTTCTTTTAAAAAACACTTAATGAGAAGGAGGAGAATGCCTGTGAATTACCGCGAAGAGTACCAAAGAAAACTTACCACTCCTGAAGAAGCTGTAAAATGCATACAGTCAGGAGACATAATTATGGTTCCTTTAGGGTTTGGTCAACCACCTGCTCTGCTTCAGGCTATCATGAGCTTGAGAGGAAAAGTCAATAATTTAACTCTTTTCCACGGTCTTGGACTTTACCCGTTAGAAGCGTACAAAGTTTCAAAAGACGACTTTCTTCTCATTGATACTGGCTATCTAGGAGGCCCTGAAAGGCCGGGGTTACATGAAGGGAGACATACTTTTTCTCCCTTTCGTCTGGGAGATGTTCCCAGAATCTTAAAGCTTATAAAACCTCCTCAAGTCACCATGCATGTGGTCTCTCCCATGGATGAACACGGGTTTTTCAGCTGCGGGATTAACCCTGACTATTCCCTACCTGCCGCCCGACTGGCCCGCAATATATTGGTGGAAGTAAACCAACACATGCCCCGTACTTGGGGAGATACCATGATTCACATATCGGAAGTTACGGCCATAGTGGAAAACCACCGTCCCCTGCCGGAGGTTCCTTTGGCCCCCCCTACAAAGGAAGACGAATTGATAGCTCAATACATAGTAGAGCACGTTCCGGATGGGGCCACCATGCAGTTCGGCATAGGAGGCCTACCCGGAGCAGTTGGAAGGCATCTTAGGGACAAAAAAGATCTGGGCATACACTCCGAAATGCTCACCGACATCATCGTCGAGTTATATGAAGCAGGAGCCGTAACCTGCAAGAAAAAAACTTACAAACCCAACCGCATCGTGGGGACTTTTGCCGTAGGGACAAAAAAACTATACAACTTCTTGCACGACAACCCCATGGTGGAAATGCTGACCTGTGATGTAGTCAACGACCCGTACATAATTGCACAAAATGACAATCTGATATCCATAAACGGAGCCATGCAAATTGACCTTACCGGGCAAGTAAACTCTGAATCTTTGGGGCCTCTGCAGTATACGGGAACCGGAGGACAAGTTGACTTCGTGCGTGGAGCCTGGCTCTCCAACGGCGGAAAAAGCTTCCTAACCCTCTACTCCACAGCCAAAAACGGCACCGTTTCCCGCATCGTCCCCAAACTCGAACCAGGCACTACCGTTACCACTCTTAGAACTGATGTCATGTATGTGGTCACCGAGTATGGGGCGGCTCTGCTTAAAGGCCAAAACCTGAGAGAAAGAGCCAAACGTTTAATAGCCATAGCACACCCTGATTACCGTGATTGGCTGACTTTTGAAGCCAAAGCCATGAATCTTATCTGAATACAACAAAGCACCATGCTTAGGGCTTGCCAAAAAGGCAAGCCCTAAGTTTCTATTAGGAGGGCATTCGGCTTCTGCCCCTGTTGGATTTCTAAATT
>Ga0068664_1075046_pt1 | contig 8126 bp, 9 predicted proteins | sample YNPMS_MetaT_31_FD_73487 | JGI IMG/M metagenome (GOLD analysis project Ga0068664, IMG submission 73487) | Anoxygenic and chlorotrophic microbial mat microbial communities from Yellowstone National Park, USA - YNP MS_1200_B MetaT (Metagenome... ...
CTATTAGCGGTAATGTATGGCTTCCCCATGTAGCAATCAACACCAACCAGCCGAACGCGAAGTGCTCACGGCTTCGCTCGCCTGGCGCATTGCCGATATGTTCAAGGCGCTCGGCGATCCAACCCGAGTAAAAATCATCGCCCTGCTCGATGCCGGTGAGATGTGCGTCGGTGAAATATGCCTGACGCTTGGGATGTCGCAGCCGGCTGTTTCCAGTCAACTCCGTTTGCTACGTACGCTGGGGATCGTCTCCGTTCGCCGCGAAGGCAAGCACGCCTACTACCGCCTGGCGGATGAACACATCCGGCATCTGTTCCACCAGGGGCTAGCCCATGCGCGTCACGACATCCTTCACAATGACGAGTAACGCACCAAGGCGTCTGGCGGAATGGCCTTACACCTCATCTACCTGAAAGGAGTCATCCGATGACAAACTGTACAACCCATCCCGACCACCTCCATACCCACAGTGCCACCTGTGGTCATACACGCATTCAGCACGATGATCACGTGGACTATCTCCACGACGGCCACCTGCATTTCCAACACGGCGACCACTACGACGAGCACCGTATTGCCGTCAGCAGCACGAATCCCGATGGGTGCGCGCCATACCCCACAGCATGCGCGCACGTCCACGGTCCGGACTGCGGCCACGAGGCCATTCCGCACGGCGACCATGTGGATTACCTCGTGGATGGGCGGCTGCATCACGTCCACAACGGGCACTGCGACGATCACGGTCCTGTCACCGTGCTGTAACAACCGAACTCACCCGGAACATCTAGTAGCCGGTTGCGTCAGGATTGGCGCAACCGGCGAAATTGTTGACCCGAAACACCCTGGTTTCCAACCGGCCGTCAGGATGAAGCCACAGCCGCCGGTAGCCTGGCGCCACAGAGTCAAGCCCAAATTCAACCGTTTCCGGTTTGAACTGAATGCACGTCGAAGGCGATGCCATCAGCCGTACGCCGCGGCGTTCAACATCCATTGCTTGGTGTACATGCCCCCACAACACGCCACGTACCTGGGGATGGCGGTCAAGAACGGCGAAAAAGGCATCGGCATTGGCCAGCCCGATGTCATCCATCCACCGGGCGCTTGTCGCCACAGGGTTGTGATGCAGGCAGACCAGCGCCGGACAATCAGCGTGGGCGCGGAGTCCGGCATCGAGACGCGCCAACTCGCCTTCGGACAGAACGCCGCCAACTTCGCCGGAAACCGTCGAGTCGAGCAGAATGATGTACCATCCGCCCACGACAACTTCAGTCTCCGGGCGCAGTGGCGCACGGGTCAGCGTTGCGCGCATCACCGCCGGTTCGTCGTGGTTGCCGGGCACCCAATAGACCGGCGGCGGGAAAGGACAGGCTGAGGCAAAGTTAGAAAGGGCTTCAGTTAGGTGCTCGTATGCTTGTGCTGTACCGTCCTGGGCCAAGTCGCCCGTAGCCAATACCATATCAGGTGGTTCACGAGTGGCATCCGCAAGAACGGCCTTCAGGGAATCATACGTCACCAGGCCGAGCAGGCGACCAGTGCGCTGGGCAAACAAATGACTGTCTGTAATGTGAAGGATGTGTACCGGACGGTCAGAAGTTTCAGAATTGCCGCTTTGAAATGGTTCAAACATGGCTTCTGGGCAAAATAAAGCTGCTTTCTAAAAGGAGACCTTTCCGTTGGTCGCCTTGCCTGTGTTACATAGCAAAGCAAACGAACAGACTTCCTGTGACTGACGCTAGGGTAACTTGCCATGGACAGGGCAGTTCCAACTTCCCCTTACCAAGCACAGTTTTTACGACAGTTTGTACTTCCACTGGTATTGTTTCTCTTCTTTGGTGGACTTCTGACAGTTCAAGCTAACGTTACTATTGAACGGCAGGCGGCACTTTATCCCAGCTATACCCTGTCTAGCACGAGTTCGATGCGTACACTAGCTGATATTCGCCTCATGACAGCCCTGCCCAAAGGCGACGCACCAATAGCCGTTGAGGGGCTGCCGGAGTTGATGCGGGTTGGTGATACGCGGACGGTGACGTTTCGTTTTGCCGGTGATGGCGTTTCAGCACGATTGGCCGGCGCGGTGGCCTTTGAATCCCATCCGGTGCGAGATGCCATCTACTATTCAGCTAGGCGCATTCTCGCCGATCGCAGCCGCCTTTCAGCCATCCTTGACATAGATGTACTTCCAAGCCCGGCCCCGCATGAAGTTGTTTGGCGCATTACGGCACGGCGTGCCGGGACGGCCGGCGTGCTTGCCATCTGCGCAAGCCGAGCGCCAGAGGGGAAGGTTGCCTCACAAGTCATGGCCATTCGTGTCTTAGAAGCCGAAGGGGGGCCACCGTCGCCGGGGGTCAAGGTAGAGCCCCCACCAGCTTTTTTGTCCATGTACATTGGTGAACGGATCACTTGGAACGGTTTTGCTCGTTCGCTGTCAGGACGGCTGCCGGTCTTTGATTTTGCCGTCTTAAGCCTCGAGCCGGGCTGTATTCAAGGGAATTTCTCCAACAGCACAGTGGTCGTGCAGGGGAGCTTCGCCGGGCGCGCTTTGCTGATTAGCGCGCTTGGTGATGAGCGGGTGTGGACGCCTTTTGTGACCACCATCGAGGTTTCAGCGCAACCGATGGCCACCGAGCTGCGTCTACGCGGCTTTGTCAACAACTTGGTCACTCTCAAGAACCGGCGCGTCCTAGTGCTGGGCGATCACCTGGAACGTGCCAAGCAAGTTTCACTGCTTGCTGAAGATGGGACCTTTCTGAGTCTTCCCTTTCGCGCTTGGTCGGGAAGGCTAGGGCTGTTTGAGTTGCCGCCGCGCATGGGACGCTACCTTGTTTGGCTATCCGATGAGCAGGGGCAGCAGCTTACCGACACGCACACTGTCGTTTGCCACAACATTCAAGTCACCAACGTAGCACGTGTTCACCTGCCCGGCCGGTCATCTGTACCCACCGTGGGGTTGTTTGTACGTGGCCAGGGCCTGGGTGATACCCCGACGCTTATCGTCAACGGCATTGAAACACGCGCCAGCGTCAAAAGGTCTCTCCGTGGGCTGTTCAACCAGCGGGTGTACTTCCGGTTGCCGGCGGAAGTCCTGTACGAACCTTATGTCTGCATCCAGGTGATGAACCCAGATGGGTATGTTTCAGACCCTTACCTACTCAACCTCCGCGCCAACTGACATTTGGCCGCGCTCTAGAATGAGCGTCACCGGGCCGTCATTGTGGATTTCAACCTGCATCAGGGCGCCAAAAATACCGGTCTCAACGGGAACGCCCAGCAGCCGGAGGGCCTCGGCATAGCGTGTCACAAGTGGTTCAGCCACTTCTGGGGAAGCTGCAGCGGTAAACGAAGGGCGGCGGCCCTTGCGCGCGTCGCCATAGAGGGTGAACTGGGAAACCACCAGCGCCTCGCCGCCGATGTCGAGCAGGGAGCGGTTCATCTTCCCGTTTTCATCCTCAAAGATGCGCAGGTTGGCCGTTTTTTCGGCCAGCCAGTCAGCATCGGCGGCCGTATCCTGGTGTGTGACACCGACAAGCACACACAGCCCTCGGCCACAGCGCCCGACGAGCTTTCCCCCGACGGTCACAGAAGCCTGAGTCACACGCTGGATAACAAGCCGCATAGAAAGCCATTACCAAAAAGCGGGTTTACGGCAACTGTTGCGAGATGGATATCTTGCTTAGAACCTCGCGCAGGGGCAACCGCCCAGTGAGTTTGGCTTTGATGTGGCGTCTGAAAAGCCAGAGCACGCTCACCTCGAAGGCAACGTGGATGACATAGTTGATGAAGACTTCCTCTCCCAAACGGACTTGCAACAAGGTGTTCAACCCAAGCTCCGGTACCGAGGAAAGATCAGCAGTTATCGGCAATGACAGGGCCAGAGAGTCCTTTTTAGGCAGCGTCAGCTTTTCGGGATGCTCTCCTGTCCCACATTCGATGCCATTGAGCACAATGCGATAGGTCAGTTTGCTCAGGGTGAGCGCCTGGTTAGGGTTGTCAATCGTGATGTGGGCCAGCACATTGGCAAGTGGGTAATCCACATGCTGGACTTCGAGTTCGTCGAGCGTCAGGGTCGGCTCACGAAAGCCCTTGGGCAGCTTCCCTTCATCGGCCGTGGGCAGGATGCCAGCTTCAGCCAGACCTGTGTCGAGCAGACTGGCGGCCAGCAGCCCACACACAATGCCACAGACACCGGGTGTGGCATACCGAAGGAATAGTCGCCGCCGCAGTCCCTGACCTTGCATGGCAATCTTGTAGCACAGCCCCGAAGCCAAGGCCGTGCCGTGCAACCGCTTTGGTTAGCACGGCCAGTTTCCATTACGCTGCTTCTGAAGCAGAGTGGTTTTTGGATGGCAGTACTGTGTCCTTTTTCCTTCGCTTCTCAGCAGGAAGTTCCGTCCAGCCGCAATTTTCCTTGTCGGCGCAGTAATGGTATGTCTCCCCTTGGGCATTCGTCTTCTGGAGCGTAAAGGGAGCACCACAGCTTGGGCAGGGGTAGCTCACCGGCCTGTCCCAATAGACCACATCACAGGCAGTATTGGTGCACCTGTAGAACACCCGTCCACGTCCTGACCGGCGTTCAGTGATGTCGCCACCGCAGCCCGGCCGCGGGCAAGGCATGATAGTTTCGCGCTTGATATAGGTGCATCTTGGATAGTTTGAACAACCGATGAACTCGCCATATCGTCCCTGCCTGATGGTCAGTGGCTGACCGCAGATTGGGCAAGCTTCATCGAGTTGGACGGCAGCGGGCTTGGGCGTGCCGGCTTTAGTAAGCTTACGGGTGGTTTTGCATTCCGGGTAGCCCGTGCAGGCAAGAAAATCACCCCAGCGGCCCGACTTGCGCACCATTGGGCGCCCACAATTCTCACAAGTAATCTCCCCGGCAAATTCGGCCGAGGTGCCATTTCCGGCAGTTGCTGGTGCACCATAATCGCGGGTTGCTTTGCACTCTTGATTCGTACAAGCCAGGTACTTTCCAAAGCGCCCCAGCCGGAGCACCATCGCTGCGCCGCACTTGTGGCAATGCTCGTCCGTCGCGACACCGTCCTTAGCCTTTTTGAGGTTGATCTCAGCCGCTTGGAGGTCAGCGCGAAACTTCTCGTAAAAGTTCTCCAGAGCTTTCCGCCAGTTGAGCCGACCTTCCTCAATTTCGTCCAGTTGGGTCTCTAGGGCTGCCGTGTAACCTGGGTCAAAAAGGTCGGTAAAGTTTTCCGTGAGAATATCGGCAATGACCATCCCTAGCGGAGTAGGGTGAAACCGCCCATCGCGTTTCTCAACGTAGTTACGGGACTGAATGACCGACAGCGTTTGCGCGTAGGTTGAGGGGCGTCCAATACCTCGCTCCTCAAGGGTTTTGACCAGGGTGGCTTCCGTGTAGCGGGCAGGTGGGCGAGTAAAGCTCTGGTTGGCGTGGAGTTCACGGCATTCAACACGCTCTCCGGCTGTCACCTGCGGCAGCTTGCGTGCCAGAGCTTCCTCATCGGCGTCCTGTTCATCTTTCCCTTCCTCATAGACAGCCAGAAAACCATCAAACCGGAGCACGGCCCCAGTTGCCCGAAAGACAAAACCCGGTCCCCCTTCGATGTCAATGGTTGTAGCATCATAAATTGCCGGCGCCATTTGGGAAGCTACAAAGCGCTGCCAGATCAGCCGGTACAACGCCAGTTCATCGGCTGCAAGGTAAGGAGCAACCTTTTCCGGGGTCCGCCAAACTGAGGTTGGACGAATGGCCTCATGGGCATCTTGGGCGCCTTTTTTGTTCTGGTACTGGTTGGGCTTGGCAGGAAGTCGCTCTGCTCCGTACTGCGCTGCGATAAAGTCACGCACTTCCATCAATGCCGAATTTGCGATCCGAGTTGAGTCGGTCCGCATGTAAGTGATCAGCCCAACGCTACCTTCCGGCCCCAACTCAACCCCTTCGTAGAGCTTTTGCGCCAGCAGCATGGTTTTCTTGACGGGGAAGGCAAGCTTCCGAGATGCCTCTTGCTGAAGGGTCGAGGTGATAAAGGGCGCAACCGGGTGACGTTTCTTTTCCTTCGTTGTTACTGTAGCCACGCGCCATTCCGTCACCTCGCGGAGTTGCCGTTCAAGGTCACGGGCTTCAGCTTCGGTGCGAATGTGGCGTTCGTTTTTGCGCTGCTTGTCAAAGTCGCCGGTCTTGAGTGTAGCGCCGTGAACGGTAAACAACTTGGCTGTAAACTCCGGCGGGAGTGCAGCAGCGAAACGGGCATCAAAGGTCCAGTATTCAGTTGGTTGAAAGGCCAGAATCTCACGCTCGCGCTCGACGACAAGGCGTAGAGCTACAGACTGCACCCGTCCAGCCGAAAGCGCGACCTTGCCGCCACCAAGCCCTCGGTTGAGCATTGGGCTCACCTCATAACCCACGAGCCGGTCAATAACACGCCGCGCCTGTTGGGCTTCTACCAAGGCTTGGTTGATTTGCTGTGGCGATTGCAACGAAGCCTGAATAGCTTCCTTCGTAATTTCGTTGAACAGAAGCCGATACACAGGCTTTGGGTTTTTGTCGTCAACTAGCTCCTCGCGTAGATGTTGGCAGATAGCTTCTCCTTCGCGATCAGGGTCGGCGGCAAGGTAGATAGCGTCAGCCTTTTGGGCAGCCGACTTCAGTTCCCGTAGTATCTTCGAGACATTACGTTTTTTCGTGTCGGGGATGAGTTCGTAGGTCGGTTCAAAACCGTGCTCGACATCCACACCAAGCTCTTTTTCCGGTAAGTCCTTGATGTGGCCATACGAAGCCAGCACCGTGAAGTCTTTGCCGAGGTACTTCGTAATCGTCTTCGCCTTTGCTGGAGACTCAACGATAACCAGTCCTTTTGCCATGAACGACCTGCCTAAACGCCGGAATCACGCTGCGATCTTCTGGAGACCATCCAACACCGTAGCGGAAAGAGCGCGATTGTGAGCATTACGCGGCCATTTGGCAAGAGGCATCGAGTCAACAACGTTTGCTAGGCAGTTGTTGGATGCTCTCCAGATGTCATGAGTAGTGCGCCGGTTTAGCTTGTCAAGCATCCCTATCCAGGAATCGCCAAAACCAGCTTTCACCGTTTGTCGGTTTTGGTTTCTTGCCAGCAAGGAGAGCCTCTACGTTAGTTGCTGCGCATTGACGTGCTGGATTAGCCCGATTAGCATCCCTTGACAAACGGCCTGCTCTTGCAAGGAGCCAGACGAGATTGGCAGCCGTGGAGATTGCCGACGATGAGAGATGGATGCGCTTGGCTTTGGCAGCCGCCAGGGCTTCTCTAGAAATGGAGGAAGTTCCGGTCGGAGCCGTGGTTGTTATCAACAACCGGCTTGTGGCGCAGGCCGGTAATCGCACCCGTACCGACTGTGACCCGACAGCGCATGCCGAGATTGTTGCCCTCCGTGCCGCAGCACGACAGGTAGGCAATTACCGCTTGACCGAAGCAACGCTCTATGTGACGCTCGAACCTTGTGCAATGTGCGCGGGTGCGCTGGTACAAGCTCGGGTTCGCCGTCTGGTTTTTGGGGCGACTGACCCCAAGGCAGGTGCCGTGGTCAGTCACTTTGGGTTATGCACGACAAACGTTCTCAACCATCGCTTGGTGGTGACAGGAGGAGTCTTAGCAGAAGCGTGCGGCGAGCTGCTGCGCGACTTCTTTCGGCAGCGCCGGGGCGCAGAATCCACCTAAAGGGCTTTTGGAAAGGGTGCTGGTGAGGTGCGAGAGTGGCTGAATCGGTCGGTCTCGAAAACCGATGTACGGGTAACCGTACCGTGGGTTCGAATCCCACCCTCACCGCCAGTTTCACAAAACGCAAGCTAGGCGATATACTACAACGGGTTGGTTGTAGTTTTCTAAAATCGTCTCTGTTGTACCAGATCATCAGATGTTTCGGAGGGGTGGCCGAGTGGCTGAAGGCGCAGCATTGGAAATGCTGTATACGGGAAACTGTATCGAGGGTTCGAATCCCTCCTCCTCCGCTTTGGCTTTGTACGAATTTGGGAGCGGATGGGACGGTCGCTGCCCGTTTGTCGCCGCTACCGACAAACTGGGGAGAGGAAAGTCCGAACACCACAGAGCAGCGAGCCGGCTAACGGCCGGGCGCGTTCACCAGATCGGCAACGACTGTTGGGCGCGACGACAAGT
>Ga0068664_1020586_pt1 | contig 8081 bp, 1 predicted proteins | sample YNPMS_MetaT_31_FD_73487 | JGI IMG/M metagenome (GOLD analysis project Ga0068664, IMG submission 73487) | Anoxygenic and chlorotrophic microbial mat microbial communities from Yellowstone National Park, USA - YNP MS_1200_B MetaT (Metagenome... ...
TTGGGGGAGGTGGAGGTGGTAAAGGAAATAATGGCAGTGGTGGTAATGGTGGAGGTGGGGGACAAAATGGATTTACTAGTGGTGGAGGCAGTACTGGAGGTTTGGTAGGTGCAAGTACAACAACAAATGGAGTGGACGCTGTTGGTGTTGGTGATGGTGGTCCTTCAGGAGGAGGTGGTGGTGGATGGAATGGTGGCGGAATTGGCCAAAGTGGTTCTTCTTGTGATTGTGGTGGAGGAGGTGGAGGAGGTGGAGGAAACTATTGTGGCTTAGGTACTTGCACTATAATTAATGGAAATGGACAAACACCAGGTAATTCATCAGATCCTGATTTATGCCCGGGTTGTGCAGTAGGAGGTAATGGTGCAACAAGGCCACCTGGATCGTCAGTAAATCATCAGACCCCTGGCGGCCATGGTTTAGTTATTATTCAAATCACCAAACAATCTAATATCACATCTGCCAGCATTACTTCTCAATCTGTATTATGTAATGGTACAGCAACAGGAGGTGCTACATTAAATTTGACGGGTGGAACAGCTCCATTTTCATATACATGGGTGCCTGGAAATGTAAATGCATCTTCTATAAATAATGTTCCTGCGGGAACTTATACTGTCTATTACTCAGATGCAACTGGATGTGTTCTTTCCAAAACTGTAGATATTATCCAACCCAATCCTATTAATATAACATCTGTTCAAACTAAGTCCGCCCAATGTTATGGAGAAGCTAGTGGGTCTGCTACGGTAAATGTGAATGGAGGTACAACGCCCTACTCATTTACTTGGCAACCCTCTCCTGGTGCAACATCTACTAACACAGTTAATGGACTTGCTGCTGGAAATTACACAATAACCGTTACAGATGCACATTCATGTCCATCAGCGACTGCTGCATTTGTAATCAATCAACCGCCAGATATAACCATTAGCATTATACCTTCAAATGTTGCTTGCTATGGTGGAAGCGATGGTGCTGCTATGGGTAATGCTTCGGGGGGAGCGGGCTTTTTTAACTATACTTGGACGGATGGTACCAATATTATTAACAATGGTTCTTATGTAGGGAATTTATCTGCTGGTAATTACACTCTTATAGTAACAGATATTCAAGGATGTGTCAAAACAGCCAGTATTGATATTAGCGATCCACCGCCTTTGTCAGTGTTGATATTAAACACACAATCAGTAAGTTGTAATGGTGGGAACGATGGTTCTGTGAATGTATTAGGAATAGGAGGTGTGGGTGGATTCACATATCAATGGAATCCTGGCGGATTTTCAACGCCGAATATATCGAATTTGCAAGCAGGTACTTATACAGTTTTTGTAACTGATACTAATAATTGTGTAAAGGACACCGTCATTACTATTATTGAACCGCCTGCATTAACCATTACAGCTGTTCAGCAACAAAGCGTTTCTTGCTATGGTACTTATGATGGTATAGCGAGTTGTACTGTAACGGGTGGTAATCCTGGTTACAACTACACGTGGTATGATGCTGCCAATAATATCGTTTCTATTACTTATACAGCAGGTAATTTAGGGGCTGGAAATTATACAGTGGTGGCAAGTGACATAAATGGATGTTTAACGCAAACGGCAGTTACTATTGATCAACCATTGCCTATTAGTTTCACGATATCACAAGTGGTGGATACAAGTGGTTGTTTGGGTGCACCTACTAATACAATTCATATATCAGCATCTGGCGGAGTAGGTAATTATACCTATACTTCTATTCCTGCTGGCATTACTTCATCTGCAAATGTAAATGTTCCATCAGGGAGTTATACGGTTACAGTTGGAGATGCTAACGGATGTTCTACTTATACTCTCTTTAATGTGGTTCTACTACCACCTTATAGTATGACGGCTACACAAGTTCAGAGCGTTACTTGCAATGGATTGGCTAATGGAGCTGCTTCTGTGAATGTGGTGGGTGGCGGAGGATCCTATACATTTACTTGGCAACCTATCAATCAATACGGACAGACAACTTGGAGTTTGTCTGCGGGGATTTATACAGTAATAGTAAAAGATAAAAGAGGGTGTATATTGGTAGATACAGTACAAATTTTTGAACCACCCCCAGTAGTTATTAATACTATCAGTGCCAATCCTGCTACTTGTGGAAATGCAAATGGAAGTGCGACGGTCATTGCATCCGGAGGAATTGGTCCTTTGAGTTATTCTTGGAGTGCTGTACCTGTTCAAACAAATAGCATTGCTATTGGATTAAGTGGCGGGTTAACATACTCAGTATTTGTAAGTGATGCTAATAATTGTACAGTAATGGACACCATTACAATTCCTAATCCTCCGCCACCAATTATTGTTTCTGTTAATTATACACCACCCAAGTGTTATGGTGGAAGTGATGGATCTGCATCTGTTACCTTCATTAATGGTACTCCACCAACTACAATAAGTTGGCAACCCGGAAATTATCCTCCATTGACGACTATTAACAATATCCCTGCAGGTACTTATACAGTAACCATTACAGATGCCTATGGATGTAGTACTTATTCAACAATTAACGTTATACAACCTCCAGCCTTGAGTTTACAAGTTACACCAACTCATACAATTTGTTATGGCACTACGGGTACTGTTCAAGCAATTCCCACAGGTGGAACACCGCCTTACAATTACAATTGGAACCCATCAATTTTTGTAGGAGGGGGTCCTCATTATCCAGCATTAACGATGTCTTCCAATTATATAGTAAATATCACAGATGCAAATGGATGCACAATAGGACCTGATACTGTTAAGATTAAAGTTTTACCTCCTTTACAAGCCACAGGATCATTTACCACAGTTTGTGAACAACAACAGCCCGCGACAATTTGGGCCAATATCACCAGTCCTGGCAATGGAGGACCTTATACTTATACATGGTCTACGGGTGCTACCACTCCCTCTATCACTGTAACTGGTATCTATCCTACTCAGCCAAATACTTATACTGTTATCATATCAGATGGATGTACAATACCTAATGGAACCGCAGTAGCAACAGTTTCAGTTCATCCTTTACCAAAAGGATATTTTGTGTCGGATTTTGTTAAGGGATGTCCTCCATTAAATGTATATTTTTCTGCTATTTCCAATGGAACTAATGATACTTATAGTTGGGATTTGGGTAATGGTACTAACGCTTCGGGTAGTCCTGTTTCTGCCAACTATACAGCAGTGGGCACTTATTCTGTAAAATTAACTATTACCTCTCAATATGGATGTCATATTGATACAATAGCCGATCCTTATATTACTGTATTTCCCGAACCTATTGCGGATTTTGAACCCGATAGGTATGAAACAAGTATTTTTGACCCTGTTTTTACATTTACCAATTTATCTGTTGGGGCTATCAATTATTTATGGGATTTTGGTGCCCCAGATCAGCCCAATAATCAAACGACTTTTGCCAATCCTATACATTATTACACCCTACCTGGAGAATATGATGTTACATTAGTCGCTACTAATGAGTATAAATGTGAAGATAGAATAAGTAAAAAATTAGTTGTAACCCCTGATTTCGTTATTTACATTCCCAATGCATTTACTCCTGATGGAAATGGAACTAATGATGTATTTCGACCTAAAGGCGTTGGATTATTAGAGACACCTTACAAGATGTACATCTATGATAGATGGGGTGAAGTTATATTTACTTCTGAAAATTTCTCTGAAGGATGGGACGGTAGAGTGAAAAATACTGGAAAAATAGCAGAGCAGGGTGTGTATGTTTATAAAATAATAGTTCAAGATTTATTACATAGAGAACATCAATTTGTTGGGCATGTTACCTTAATTGGAAATATTAGATAGAGAAATAGAAGGAATTGGGAAAATAAAGATAATAATTTACAATAAATAATAATTAAAATTTACCATTATGAAAAAAATAAAATTATTTGCAGGATTAATACCTGCGGCAATTTTAAGTTTTAGTAATGTGATTAAAGCACAAGTAAATGAGAATAAGATCACAGACGATTCTTTAGAGAAGAAATTTTCTTTTGTGAATTATAAATTTGATGCAGATTCTCTTATAGGTTTTGATTGGGAAAATGCTAAAAGAATAGCAGAACAAGAGAATTTACAAGGTTTTGAGTATAAATTTTTTATGTATAATATGAAAAGATCTTTCATTAATGAGAAATATCATTTGTATGACACATATAATACTCAAAAAAATATAGGAAATCAAACGATTCAAACAGCCGCTTGCAATAATGAAGATTTTGAAATGGGAAATTTTACAGGATGGAATGTGAGTGGAAATGCACCGGCTGCTATAATAGCAACACCATTTAATGATCCTGTTGTAGGTCCTATACCAAATTCACCGCTTGGAGGAACTCAAATTGCACGATTAAATGACTTAGCAGGTGGACCCCTAACTAAAACTATTTCAAAAACTTTTGTAGTAGGTCCTTCCAATACTTTTCTTCAAGTTGCTTTTTTAGCCGTGCTACAAGATCCGGGACATACCTGTTCAGAGCAGCCAAAATTTACTTTACAAGTTGCAGTTAATGGAAATCTTTTGCCGTGTCCAAATTTTAATATCGTTCCGGGACCTTGTTCGAATTATGGATGTCCTCAATGGGTAAAGGCTGGTGGGACCATTTATAATCCAACTTGGCAAGTGGCTACATTAGATTTAACGCCCTATATGGGACAAAATGTTACTATTACTATTTCTGCTAGAGATTGTGCTCTTGGTGCTCATGGTGGAATGGTATATGTAGATGCTTTATGTGGAGGTTATACTATAACAAATCAAGTTTTAAACAATTGCGGTCCTACTGCTACGGTTACTGCTTTGCCAATGCAAGGTAATTATAGTTGGAATGGTCCTTCTGCCAGTGGTATTTCAAATTATACGGGACCTACTTTTACCACGAATGTTCCCGGTACTTATACCTTAACCATTGGTGGTCCCTGTTATTGTGCTCCATTGGTAAGAACTGTTCAGGTAAATTTATTACCTATTCCATTAACAGGGGTGAGTGCTGCTAAAGATTGTAGAACATTTACTATTACTAATTTAGGGGAACCTGCACCATCTGTTCAATCCTATACAATTACTGGTGCAACCCCCTCTATCTTTACAACAACTTCTCCAACCAGTGTGGTCAACTTTAGTAATGGCGGTAATTATACGCTTTATCAGATGATAGATAATGGTACTTGTAAAGGCACTTATTCTACCACTTTGTTAGTGCCATTTGACCCCATTTTAAGCATATCCAATACTTCTGTTTCTTGCAATGGTTATTCGGATGGAAGTATTTTAACCAGTGCTAATAATGGAACGAATCCTTATAGTTTTAGCATTTCCCCATCTGTGGGTATAGGAAATGTTACTAATAATGATTACATAGTTAATAATCTTCCTGCGGGAAATTACACTATTAATGTAGTAGATGGTGCAGGATGTCAATCATATACTACAACAAGTATTATTGAACCACCACCTATCACTTTGTCTGTTTCATCTACTCCTGCAAGTTGTTTTAATTTTAGTGATGGATCAGCATACGTTCAGGCCAGTGGTGGAACGGGTAATTTTGTGTATTATGAATGGCAACCTTATGGTGGAGCAGGGCCTAATATGAGTACAGCCAATTATTTAATGACAGGTAATTATACTGTTGAAGTGATGGATAATAACTATTGTACTTCTACTGCTACTGTACAGGTAACACAACCCCCGGCTATATCAGTATCAGTTGTCTCTAATAGTATTACGTGTTACAATGGTTCTAATGGAAGTGCCACTGTAGCTGCATCAGGAGGTACTGGTCCTCTTACTTATAGTTGGAACCCTAATTTGTCTAATTCAAATGTATTGTCTAATGCACCTTATAATACTTACACTTGTACAATTATTGACAATAATGGATGTTCTAAAACAGAATATATCCCTATCAATCAGCCACAACAAGTGAAGTTTCAATTTTCTGTCGTACCAGATAGGTGCCAGCAAAACAATGGAATGATATTTAGCGTTATTCAAGGAGGTGTGCAACCCTATCAGCAGTATCAGTGGAGTACAGGAGCAATAAACACAACAAGTATTACAGGATTAACAGGAAATCAAATATATACACTTACTATTACGGATGCTAACAATTGTGTTTATAGTGATACAGTTTTTGTTCCGGCTCCCTCTATACCTATGATTACATCTATGACTTTTACGCCTCCATTATGTAATGGCGGAAATAATGGTATTGTAGCGGCTACCTTTACAAATGGTACGGCTCCTTATTATGTGGAGTGGTTGCCTTATCGTAATACGGATACCATTGTTTATGGCGTATCGGCAGGGACTTATACCTTTGTAGTAACGGATTATTATGGTTGTACTACATCATCTGTTATAACTGTTACTCAACCTGCACCATTAGGTATTGTTACCACGCCTGATCAAACGATTTGTTATGGAAATAGCATTAATTTATTTGCTGCTGCTTATAATGGTACCGCACCTTATCAGTATTATTGGGATGCCAATAGTGGATTAAGTGGGGCAGGACCCCATACTGTGAGCAATTTAACGACTACTACAACATACACAGTATTTGCAGTAGATACCAATGGTTGTAAGACACCTCAAAAAGTAATCACAATTATCGTTAAGCCCCCTTTAAAACTTAAAGGTGATACCGTATGGATTTGCAGTGAAAGTCAATACACATTACATCCTTATATCGTTTCGCCAGGAAATAATGGTAATTATCAATGGTTTTGGAATACGGGATCCAATACACAAGATATAGTTATTACTGCTGATTACAATAGTCAGCCACAAATTTTTAGTGTATACGTAGATGATGGTTGTACTAATCCTGGAGATACAGGTTATTTTGTAGTGAATGTATATCCTATATCAAGAGGGAATTTTTCTGCGGATATTCGCCAAGGATGTCCGCCTTTAATTGTAACATTTACTGCTCAATCTACAGGAAGTGATGATAATTATTTTTGGAATTTTGGAAATGGAAATACCATTGGAGGAAATAATGTTTCTACTACTTATGAAGGTGTAGGTTCTTATCCTCTAAGTATTTATATTACCAATCAATATGGTTGTAAATGGGATACCACTATTCAAGATTATATCCAAGTATATCCTACGCCAATTGCAGATTTTGAACCCTATCCTTCCGTTACCACTGTGGATAATCCTTTAATTAATTTTACTAATCTTTCAGCAAATGCAAATATTTATCAATGGTATTTTGGTGATCCTTATAGCACTAATAACATCTCAACTGAAACACATCCATATCATATCTATGAATTAGCAGGCGATTATGAAGTTCATTTAATTGCTAAAAATAACTATGGATGTGAATCTATGACTAAAAAGAAAGTAAGAATTGACCCCATTTATAGGTTATACATTCCAAATGTATTTACACCTGATGGAAATGGCTTAAATGATGTATTTAATGTAAAAGGTATAGGTATTGATGATAAAAATTTTTTAATGATTATATTTGATAGATGGGGAGAAAAAGTGTATCAAACGAATGATTTGTATAAGGGTTGGGATGGTACTGTAAAAAATGGTGGAAAAGCCAAGCAAGATGTATATGTCTATAAAATATACACTCAAGATATGAAAGGCAATAAGTACGAATACACAGGACACGTAACTTGCTTGCCAGGAGATGAAAAAGATTAATGGGTATTAGAAATACAAGAAGGTTATTTTTAAGAATGATGAGAAGTATTTTTAAACGTATTGATTTATCATTTTTACATCTTGCAAAATATCTACACTAATACTTTGTTTTTTATCATCCCATCCTTTTAACACAACAGGAGTTATTTTTCCTGTGAGGTCAGATTGATAGGGTGCTGAAACTCTGATATAATTTTCGGTAAATCCAAACATTAAGCCATTCTTTTCTGTATCTTCCCACAGTACGTATTTTGTTTTGCCTATATTTTGTTCGTAAAAATAATGTTGCTTTTTTTGTGATAATTGTCGTAAAATAGAATTTCTTTCTTTGCGAATGTGCATTGGAACTTTGTTGGGCAAGG
>Ga0068664_1157405_pt1 | contig 7978 bp, 4 predicted proteins | sample YNPMS_MetaT_31_FD_73487 | JGI IMG/M metagenome (GOLD analysis project Ga0068664, IMG submission 73487) | Anoxygenic and chlorotrophic microbial mat microbial communities from Yellowstone National Park, USA - YNP MS_1200_B MetaT (Metagenome... ...
AAACTACCAAAAGTAAAAGGGTTCAAAAAATTCTTACACATATTCTCATCCGCAGGTGCATCAGTTGTAATTGCAGGTGCATTATTTAAGATTATGCACTGGCCAGGTTGGGATGTTATGCTCGTAACAGGTATGCTTACAGAAGCTGTAATTTTCATATTATTCGCATTTGATATTCCTCACGAAGAATACGATTGGACTTTAGTATATCCCGAACTTGCAGGAATGGGAGTAGAACACACGGAATCTACAAATGAAGAACAAGCACTCACTCCTACTCAACAACTTGATTTAGCGTTAGAACAAGCCAAAATCGGACCTGAATTATTAGAAAGCTTAAAAGAAGGATTATCAAAACTATCTGAAACGGCAAAACAAATTGGAGATATTTCAAATGCTCAATTAGCCACCAATGAATATGTAGAAAATGTAAAAACTGCCGCTCAAAATGTTCATCAATTAGCAGATACTTATGCAGAAGCTGCCAATAGTATGCGCTCCCTCGCTGATACTGATGCAGGACAATTAGGAAATAACGTAAATGAAGTAAGTGAAGCATTAAGCAAGTTTTCAAAAAATGTAGCCGCACTTAATGCTACGTATGAAGTACAATTACAAACTACAAGAGAAAGCTTAGAAAACGTCAACCAATTTTATGGAAATCTTGAAGAATTATTGAAGAACATAGTAGATGCTTCTGCTGATACAAAGAAATATAAAGAAGAAATGAATGCATTAGCAAACAATTTAGCTGCATTGAATACCATTTATGGCAATATGCTTAATGCTATGAGCTATAAGCCCGTTAACCAATACTAATTAAGTTTCATACCACTAATAATAAAACTTTAAAATAAATTAACCATGGCAGGAGGTAAAGAAACACCCAGACAGAAGATGATAGGGATGATGTATTTAGTATTAACAGCCCTATTAGCTCTTAACGTATCAAAACAGATTTTAAAAGGATTTATTACCGTTAATGAAAGTATTGAAACAACCATTGCTAACCTTGAAGAAAATAATAAAAGGGTAATGGAAGGATTTAAAGCAGCAGCAGAAAATAATCCCGCTGCAAAGCCATACTATGAAAAAGCCCTTGAAGCAAAAAAATACATTGATGAGACCGTTAAATATTTTGAAGATACTAAGCTAAAAGTCATTAAAGAGACAGAAAAATTACCTAATATAGACAAAAACTACAAACTTGACCTTGACAAAGGTAAAATTGATGATTATGATACTCCTACAGGGATGCTTATAGGGTCTGATCCAAGCAAAATGATTGACGGAGAATATACTGCCAAAGGAATGCGTCGTAAATTAGAAAAATTAGTAAGTGATTTAACAAAGTTAGTAGATGATATGCAACAAAATGAAAAAACACATTTCTTAAAAGAGGATTACGAACAGATTAAAAAGAAAATTGAAAACCTCAAACCAAAAGATAGTGATAAAATTGAGGATGGCTTAAAGCAAACTTGGGAAATAGCTAATTTTAATCACTTGCCAATGGCTGCCGTAGTTACTAACATAAACAAAATGATTGCCGATATGAAAAATACCGAAGCAGAATTATACCAAGTATTTGCCGCAGCATCTGGTAAAGTGGCCATTAAGTTTGACAAACTCTCCGCAAAAGTAATTGCTCCATCTTCTTATGTTCAATCTGGTCAAACATATAAAGCAGATATCTTTTTAGCAGCTTCATCAAGTGCTATGAATTCTGATATGATGGAAGTATTAGTAGGTGCAGAATACGATTCCATTACCAAACAATTAAAATCACCAGGTAATCCTATTAAAATTGAAGATGGAATGGGTAAGTATGAAGTTCAAACAGGAGGTCAAGGAGAACAAACACTTAAAGGGGTTATCAAGTTTAAAAAACCTGATGGTACTTATGATTATTATCCTTTTTCAACAACTTATATGGTAGCTGCTCCATCAGTGGCTGTAGAACCAGAAAAAATGAATGTTTTCTATATTGGAGTAGACAATCCTGTAGTTATATCAGCAGCAGGAGTATCTCCTACCGACTTGCAAGTATCTATAAGCGGTGGAGGTGGAAAAATAATCCCAAAAGGTGGTGGAAAATATATCGTACAAGTATCAACACCAGGTGAATGTAAAATTAGTGTCTCTGCTAAAACAAAAGACGGTGTAAAACCACAAGGACCCCCAAAAGTTTTCCGTGTAAAGAAAATTCCTGATCCATTACCAAAATTAGGAGGGAAACCAGCAAATGGTGTATTAGAAATGCCTAAAATTCAATTAGGATCTATTGGTGGTGTTGGAGCAGAAATTCCAGGGTTTGATTTTGATGTTAAATTCCCTGTATTAGAATTTACATTTAGTGCTGTAGTAAAAGGATCTTTAAAAGAATTTAAATGTAGCGGTCCTAACTTATCACCAGAAGCTAAAGCAGTATTACAATCACTAGCACCAGGTGGCAAATGTTACTTTGAAAATATCAAGGTAAAAGCTCCAGATGGAACTGTAAGAACACTTTCAACTGTATCTCTGAAAGTAAAATAATATATTTTATGAAAGCAAAATTTTTGATAACATCTGCCTATTTGATACTCCTATTTGCATTCATTGAAAGAGTAAATGCACAGCAAGGAGTATTTAAGCCAGGGGATTACAGAGACGGGGTTTATGAGAAAGAAAACTCTGTTAATAGACGACTCATTCCATATACATTTCTTAGAGAAGCAGATGTTGCTTACAAAAAGAGAATATGGCGCGACATTGACCTCAGGGATAAAATCAACTTACCCTTGTATTACCCTCTTAATTATGAAGCATCAGAAACAAGAATTTCTCTTTTTCAAGTATTAAAAAGGTATGCTATTAGTGGTCAAATTATAGCATTTAGTGATGAACAATTTTTAATTCCATTGCAAATTTCAGATGTAAAAACAAAATTTTCAAAATGCGATTCAATTGAAGAAAGTTCTTTTGATGCTAATGGTAATGAAATTATAACAAAGGTTTGGAATTGTGACTCCTTATCTATACTAAGAAACATATTAAAATATCGACTCAAAGAAGATTGGTTTTTTGACAAACAAAGATCTGTTTTAGATGTTCGAATCTTAGGCATTCAAGCTAATCTTTATGTTGAGGATAAAGAAACCTTTAAAGACCTATTCTGGGTGTATTATCCTGCTTGTCGCCCATTTTTTGCCAAACACGAGGTATTTAATCCTAGAAATCCTGCAGAAAACAGAACCTTTGAAGATATTTTTTGGAAAAGACAATTCAATAGTACCATTGTCAAAGAGGAAAATGTATACGACAGAATGCTATTAGAATATCTTAGAGGCATTGATAATTTACTTGAAGCAGAAAGAATTAAAAACGACTTGTTTAAATGGGAACATGATTTGTGGCATCTCTAATTTTAATTATTTTCTAATTTCATTAATTTAATTATTTATGAAAAATATTGTAATCCTATTAATTTTAAGTTTAATGATTATTCAATGTAATGCTCAAAAAAATCAAACTAAACCTCAATCAGTGGCAACTGCTACAAGTCAAAATCCTCCAACAAAAGTTTTAAAATTTGCATTAATTATTTCTTTTACCAGCCATGCTTCAGGAATAGACGGCGAAAGATATGATGCTATAATAAAATATATCTCCAATCATCCTAAAAAACCTAAATATAAAATCTACGGATGGGGAAGAGAAGGTGAAAGAGACATATGTATGAACCTAAAAGAACTTAAAAAATCGGAACAAAAAGCATTTATAGAAGAAATAAAAAAATTAGCCAATGGATCAGATAGAGTTTTTGTAAATACGAATGTTCAAAAAGAATTTGTTATTGAACGATTAAGAGATCCAGAATAATAGTTAATGAACTATTTTTCTTTTATCAACTAAAAATTTTATTGAAAAAAGCCCTGCTTTCACAACAGGGTTTTTAAATTTATATTTGCCACTCAAAAAAATACTACTATGGCTTCAAAAATCAAATTTCTTAAAATCCTCAAAATCTCCGGTATTGTTTTCTTTTCACTTCTTATCATCATTGCTATTCTGCCTTTTGTATTCAAAGATAAAATCATTCAAACAGTCAAAGATACTATTAATGAAAATGTCAATGCAAAAGTTGACTTTGGGAATTTTGATCTGTCTATCATTTCTTCATTCCCTGATTTCAAATTTGAAATAGAGAATGTTTCAGTAGTAGGCATTAATGAATTTTCAAAAGACACATTAGCATACATTAAAAAATTGGACTTAAACTTAAATCTTAAAAGTGTATTATCAGGCGACCAGTATCAAATTAATAAAATAATTATTTCAGAACCAAAAATAAAAGCCATTGTATTGCCCGATGGTAAAGCCAACTGGGATATTGCAAAATCTGATTCATCCGCTCCAACTCAAAAAGATACTTCTGCTTCTACTCCATTCAAACTTTCCCTCAAAAAATTCAAAATTGAAAATGCAACTATCATTTACGATGACCAACAATCCAAAATGTATAGTGAAATTAAAAATCTCAATTATGATTTAAGTGGTGACTTTACTCAAGATATTTTTGATCTTATTCAACAACTTGACATTAATGAACTGACTTACAAAATGGGCAACATCACTTATTTGAATAAAGCCAAATTCACTGCAAAAGCAAATATGCAAGCCGATATGCCTAATATGAAATTTACATTTAAAGAAAATGAATTTAACCTAAACGAATTTTTACTCAAACTGGATGGATTTGTTGCAATGCCGAATGATAGCGATATTGTAATGGATTTGAAAACTTCTTCTGTTGAAAATACTTTTAAATCCCTTCTGTCATTAGTGCCTGCTGTTTACAAAAAGGACTTTGCAGGGCTTCAAGCATCAGGAAAAGTCAGTTTTTATGCAGATGCTAAAGGTACTTACAACAATCATTCTTATCCTGCCTTTAATGTAAAATTATTAGTAGAAAATGCTATGTTCAAATATCCATCTTTGCCCAAGTCAGTGAATAACGTTAATATTAATTTACAAATTAATAGTCCATCTAATGTTTTAGACAAGATGATAGTTGAACTAAAAAAATTTCATCTTGAAATGGCAGAAAATCCAATAGATGCAAGGGCTACCGTAAAAACTCCTATTTCTGATCCTGACTTTGATGTGTCTATAAAAGGCAAACTCAATCTTGCATCCGTCAAGGAATTCATTCCTCTTGAAAAAGATGATAATCTCAACGGTGTTATAGCCACAGATATAGAACTTTCTGGAAGAATGAGTGATGTTGATAAAAAACAATACGACAAATTCAAAGCACAAGGCAAATTAGAAATAACAGATATGCTTTATCAAACTAAAACATTGCCCTATGTTGTGAACTTAAAGAAAATGCTTTTAAACTTCACCAACCAATATGTAGAATTATCTAATTTTAACGCAAACATTGGAAAATCTGATTTTAATGTTAAAGGTAAAATTGAAAACTTTTTACAATATGTATTCAAAGATGAATTGCTTAAAGGTGAATTTAAATTTACATCTTCGCTTATTGATGTCAATGAATTAATGGCTTCTTCTTCCACCTCTGCTACATCCACTCAAACAACAGCCACTTCTGGAACAACCACTACTACTTCTACTACTACCACCACACCCATTGATATTCCAGGAAATATTGACTTCGTACTCAATGCAAATATTGACAAAGTACTTTATGATAAAATGGAAATTACTAACTTAAAAGGTAAAATCACTATTCGTGAAAAACGATTAATGATGGACGATGTGGCTATGAATGTCTTAAATGGTAAGTTAATAATGGATGGCTACTATGATAGTAAAAATCTTAAAAAACCTCTCGTCAATTTTAACTTCAAAGTAGAAAATTTTGATATTCAAAAAACCTTTGAAACATTCAATACTGTTCAAAAACTTGCACCAGTTGCCAAATATACCAAAGGATTGTTTACCGCTACTCTTGAAAACTTCAATGTGTCTCTTAATGAAAATATGGAACCCGACCTAAATTCAGTAGATGCTTATGGCGTTATCAAAACAAACAATGTGATTATCAGCGGTTACGAGCCCTTTAATAAATTAGCAGACGCCTTAAAACAAGAGCAATTCAAAACTATCAACATTCAAAATTTAAATTTATCTTATAAAATAAAACAAGGTAGAATGATTTTTGAACCCTTTACTACCAAAGTCAATCAAATTCAAACAACCATTTCTGGAAGCACAGGTCTTGACCAAACTATTGACTACAAATGGGCTATGGAAATTCCTCGCAGTATGTTTGGAAATTCTGCAAATAATGCAATGTCGGGATTATTACAACAACTTAATCAAAAAGCAGGTACCAATGTTCAATTACCAGAAAAAATAAATTTGGATATTTTATTTGGTGGAACGGTTACCAAACCTACTATTAAAACAAGTATGAAAGAAACAGGACAAGCCGTACAGCAAGAAATTAAAGAACAAATCACACAAGCATTAACTGACAAAGCCGCTGAAGAAGCACAAAAAATTTTGGCAGATGCACAACAACAAGTAGATAAATTAAAAGCAGAAGCCCAAAAACAAGCAGAACAAATAAAACAAGAAGCATACAAACAAGCCGAAGAATTAGAAAACAAAGGGGCTAATCCATTAGAAAAAATGGCAAACAAAAAATTAGCCGAACAAATTCGTAAAGAAGCCGATAAAAAAGCACAAAAAATTATTGATGAAACCAATGCTAAATGCGACAAAATAATGGCTGATGCGAAAGCACGTGCTGACGAAAAATTACAGAAAAAATAATCGTTTCTACTTAGCACTTCAAAGTTAACTACAAAAGGCACAAAGAAAAACTTACACAATGCACACAATTAGTTTAAAGTTGAAAGTTAGTGACTCACCCCTTTTTATTCCCCCTCTCTGACAAGTTAAAGAAGGGGACAAGAGAAAAAGGATTTATTAAATTGCCCCTCTCTTTTTCAAAAGAGAGGGGGTGGGGTGAGTTTAAGCCCCGAAGGGGCAAAATACAATAGCACAGGGCAAAGCCCTGTGAAAATAAATCCGCACCATTTCAAGCCCTGAAAGGACGACACATATAGGGAATTTAAGAATTAATTTTTGATACAAAATACTTTGTGAACTCTGTGCAAATCCTTTGTGTTCTTTGTGGTAAAATATAACCTGAATAGTAACAACTTTAAAATTATCAAATGCAAGGATTTTTTAGGGAAATTTTGATAAAACCATTGCACGAAGAATAAGTTATAATAACTTAATAAATATCAACTAATTGAAACTTTTTCACCAAGTCCTAATAGAAAGTTTTTCTTGCTAAAATTCCACATCACTAAATATTGCCAAAAATACTTTCTACTTCCTGCTTTTAATTTGTAACTTTCTTGATTTTTTTACTTTCTGATTCTCTAAGTAAAAGGAAACAGTAGTGATAGGTTATTCAATTTATTCCTCTATTTTCACAAAGAACTTAATTCATTCTTTAATTCATCAATCACTTTTACTTCTACTGCATCCACATTGTTTAATACAGACAATTCATAAGATATCCAATCGCTCAAATGAACAATATACATCCATTGTTCTAACAAAGTTTTACCTTTGGCTATTAATTCAATAACAGGAACATTATTTTTTTCAAATATGGCTTTACAAAACGAATAACGTTTTCTGTTTTGTTTTAAATCATAATCAGTTAATATGCTAATAACCGTATGTTGAGCAGTGAGTTTTTTCCATCCTACCAATTCATTATGATTCATTTCAGGAATTATATGGTGACTGCACAATATCTTGCTATTTTCATTGAATTGCTGTCTTAAACGAATAGCCAACGCCTCACTGTGCAAAGAGTAGATGATTGGAAAACGTTGATAGATTTGTTGAGCAATTAATTTTGCTTGCTTTCTAATATCGTTTTGGTGAATATTTAAGAGCTGCACAGAACTTTCAATATCCTTTTTCCAACTAAGTG